>OBEQ011711043.1_pt1 | contig 15051 bp, 10 predicted proteins | sample 1670901 | NCBI WGS metagenome assembly OBEQ01 (sample SAMEA104232315, study PRJEB22302) | groundwater metagenome | biome: forest; feature: aquifer; material: groundwater | place: USA | collected 2011-08-07 | depth 5.4 m | reverse complement strand
GTCGCATCGCCGGCCGCCGGTCACCGGCAAGGAAGGCCTGGTTGGCACCGAAGGACACGCACGCGACATGATTACGCCGGACACCCCGGGATACGTCCGCGTGCATGGCGAACTGTGGCGCGCCACGAGCCGCGTGCCAGTGACACCAGGACAGCGTGTTCGAGTCCTGGACTTGAACGGCCTCACCTTGATGGTGGAACCGGTGACGGACTCCACCCGCGAAGGAGCATCCTCATGAACCCGATTCCTTTCCCGCTGATCCTGGGCGTCGTCATCGTCTTCTACCTGTTCACCTCGATTCAGATCCTCGCCGAGTACGAACGCGGCGTCATCTTCCGCCTCGGCAAGCTTCTCCCGCAGACAAAGGGCCCGGGCGTGATCTTCGTGTTCCGGCCGATCGATCGCATCGTGCGCATCAGTCTTCGCACCATCGTCCACGACGTGCCGCCGCAGGACGTCATCACGCGCGACAACGTCTCGGTGAAGGTGAGCGCGGTCGTCTACTTCCGCGTGATCGATCCGCGAAAGGCCGTCGTCGAGGTCGAGAACTACATGTATGCCACGTCGCAGCTTTCGCAGACCACGCTGCGGAGCGTGCTCGGACAGGCGGAGCTCGACGACCTGCTGTCGCAGCGGGATCGGTTGAATCAGCAGTTGACAAAGATCCTGGATAACGAGACGGAACCGTGGGGCATCAAGGTGTCGGCGGTCGAAGTCAAGAACGTCGATCTGCCGCAGGAGATGCAGCGGGCGATGGCCAAGCAGGCGGAAGCGGAGCGCGAGAAGCGCGCGAAGATCATCCACGCCGAAGGCGAGCTGCTGGCGTCGGAGAAGCTGTCGCAGGCGGCAGCGGTGATCGATCGCGAGCCCGCGGCGATGACGCTGCGTTACCTGCAGACGCTGACCGAGATCGCGTCCGGGCAGAGCTCGACGATCCTCTTCCCGGTCCCGCTGGAGCTGGTGCGGCTGCTCCGCGCCCCGGAGGAGCGGAAGTGAGAACCCCGGAACCCGAACCAGTGCACCAGGCACCGGCGCAACCTGAGAAGCGGGTTAGACAGACCGAGGCGAGCGGTCGAGCGCCGCCCCGTTCGCCTGCAGCAGGCCGCTGAAGAGACCCTGTAGCAGGTCGATGTGATCGGCCAGCACCTCGAACAGCTCATCGCGATCGAGACGCATCGCCTGGCCCTCGCGCGTCACGGTCGCGCGCCGCCCAAGCGAAACGCCGGCCAGCGTTTCCAACACGCCGATAGTGCTGCCGGGGCCTGCGACCGTGGGATCGGCCGCGTCGTTCTCCAAACACACCTCGCCTGTCAGCACGTGATAGAACGCAGGCGGGTCGGTCTCGGTGAAGAGCACGCTGCCGGCCGTGAGCGCCACCTCGCGCGTGATGGTGGCCAGTTCGAGCAACTGGTTCACCGTCGCGCGTGCCAGCAAGGGGTTCTGGCGCAGCAGCAGCACCTTCTCGAGCGGCTCGAGTGGCAGGCTTCGCCGGGTCGCCGGGTCGGCCATCCGCAGCGGCGTGTACACCGTGCGCCACTGCCGCGCTTTCGGCGTGTCGAGGAGCATGCGAAACAGTCCCTGCGCGAGCGCGATGTTGTCCGACAGCATCGTCAGGAGCTCGCCGCCGCCGAGGGTCAGGCAGATGGCACGGTCGACCGTGTGGATCGTGTGGCGGAGCGGGCTCCCTTCGAGCATGTTCTCGATCGCCAGTGCGGCCGGCGCGTCGATGTCACGCGGCGCGCCGTCTCCACCAGAAAAGCACACCGAACCCTCGAGCAGGAACTGCACCTCCTGTGCCTGGGTCCCCTCGTGATAGAGCTCGCGGCCTCCTTCGAACCGCACCAGCCGCCCTGTCCCGGCGATGCGGAACAGTTCGTCGACCGAGACGAAATCGAACAGCGGGAGGGTGCGCAGCCGATCGGCCAGCTCCATTGCGGGCGGGGATTCGACCCAGAGATCCTGACGTATGTCCGGCAGCCGGTGCGCGGCAAGGGCCCACGACGCGGCCTCAGAGACGTACGAGTCGGCCTTGGATCGGTGCGCCAGCGCGTACTCGAGGTCGCCGGACAGCGACCAGAGCCGCCGGCGCTCGACGAAGTGAATCGCGGCAGCAGCCACGACCGGGTCGTTGTCGTGCACCAGTTGCGCCAGCGTGTCCTCCAGGTCGCGCGGCCGGCTCTTGAGCGCGAGGTTGGCGCACCGCACTTTCTCCTCCATCGGGACGTCTTCAATGATTGGCATCACGCGCTTGCGGACGGCGCCGCCGAGCAGGTTGTCCATGTACTCGACGGCGGCGGCTCGCGCGCGGCCGTCACCGTGCTCGAGGGTGTAGCGCGCGGCCGTGACGTCCTTCCAGGGATAGATCAGCACGAGCAACCGGTAAATGCGGTCGAGCGTGCGCTCGAGCTTGTTCTCGAGCGCCTGCACCAGCAGCGACCGCTGCGCCTGCGCGTCGTGCTGCACGACGTTGTACCGCAGCGTCAGGTGGTCGTAATAGCGCGAGGTCTCCTTGAGCACGAGCGCCTCGACCGATTCGCGTACGAAGACGAGCTCGGGCTGATCGCGCCGGAGCTTTTCAAGAGCGGCCACGGCCTTGTAGCGCAGGAAGCCGTCCGGATCGTCGAGGGCGCCGAGCAGGAGGTTCATCGACCGCTGGCTCGGAAGGAGCGCGAGCGTCGCTGGAATGTGGCGGCGTACCCAGACGTCCTCGTCACGGTCGTTCAGGAAGTACGCGAGCAGGTCGAGCATGCCGTCGCCGTAGCTGACGAGCGCCGCGCGCGCGGCGGGCTTCAGCACGCGGTGGCCCAGCAACGCGATCAGTCCGGGCACAAACAACAGGTCGACGGTCCCCAGTGACCCCGCGCTGCGAATGGCCTCGCGCGCGACGTCCAGGTCGCTGTCGTACATCAGCGGCAGCAGCAGCGGGCGGAAGCTGGGGTCTTTGACCCGGGCGAGCGCGACAGCCACTTCTTTCCGTGTGCCGGCCGTGACGGCGCGCGTGTCCTCGATCAGCCGCGTCAACGCCGCTTCGGCCGAGCGCGCGGCGCCCTCGTGGCCTGAGTTGGCCAGCACCACCGCGGCCGTCACCGCCACCCGCGGTTCCGGATCATGCAGGTAGCGCCCCATCAGCGTCGGCGCGTCTTCCTTATTGAGCGCGGCCAGCGCGTGCACCGCCGCGGCGCGAACGTCGGCATCCTCGTCCTTCAGCATGCGCTCGACCGTCGGCGTCCACCGCAGGGCCACCGACGCGCGCGCCGACTCGAGCGCGAGCAACGCCCGCGTCCGCACACGGCTCGACTCGTGGTGAAGCAGGAGCGGTGTAATCAGGTTGCGCTTGCCGAACGCTTCGAGCATCTCGATCGCGTAGAGGACGCACGACTCATCGGGGTTCGACAGCTCCTCCACCAGCGTCCCGATGGTCGTGGCGTCGGCGACGTCGAGGCGCACGCTCGCCGGCACCATGGCGCGCGTGCCGATGCTTCGCCGGAACGTCTTCAGATACTCGCCGCGAGCTCGCATCGCCATGAAGATCCACAGTCCCGTCACGACGAGGCTCGCGTAGCTCAGATGCTGCCAGTCGAGGCGCAGCCCCCAGGGTTTGATGAGCACCAGGATCAGCAGCGCCCCCAGCGCTTTCGCGAAGCGGTCGATCGTGACATCGACGAACGGCTTCGCGCGATACTTCAAGTCGGCCGGCAGCGGCAGGAACAGCACCTCGCGCGTCGTCTTGTCGATGGTGTACCGCAGCGAGGTGTCGAGCACGCGAGCGGCCGCCGGTGCCCACAGCGCGCCGTTCAGCAGGATGATCGTCGCGGTCGCGCCGAGGCTCACCGGCAGGATGAGCAGCGCGAAGGCCAGGCCGAGCGAGCGGTGAATCCGGCTCGTCAGCCCGACCTGGACGACAAACCCGACGATCGACAGATAGAACGTCACCTGCGCGAGGAATCCCGTGATGGCGTCGGTGGACGCTGCGCCCTTGATCGACTCTGCCGCCATGTTGAGTTGCTGCTCGATGATGGCCGCGCCGATCGCCGCAAAGCCGATCACCAGCGCGATCACCTGGAGGTGCCGCGAGTTGCTCAGGAGGCGGATCGCTTCGCCGCCGCCGACGCCACGTTCATCGACGGCTGCGGCAAAGTCGCCCGTGATCTGCTGCCGTCTCACGATGGCCGTCACGATTGCCACACAGACGGCGAGAATCGCCGCGCTGACGAGCAACAGGTTGTTGGTGCCCACCTCCTCGACGGCGATCGCCGTAATGGCCGCGCCAGTCGCCCCGCCCAGGCTCGCGCCGCCGCCGATGAAGCCAAACAGCCGCTTGGCCTGCCGCGGATTGTAGATGTCGTTTGCGAGCGTCCAGAACTGGCTGATGAGCAGGATCCCCAGAATCAGGCCGAGCACGTAGAAGGCGACCGACACCCAATTCGCGTCCGTCCGGAACAGGAACCAGAACAGCACGAGGAGCGCAACCTGGCCCGCCTGTGTGACCGGCATCACCCAGCGGCGCGGAATGCGCCCGGCTGCCTGGCCGTAGAGCTGCATGACCACGCCGATCAGCACGCCCGCGGCGAGCTGCACGTAGGGCAGGTTGTCGGCACCGAGCGCGGTGATGAACTTCGACCGCGTGATCGGCTTGAGGATGTTGTACGAGGTCATCGCGAGGAAGGAGTACGCGAACATCAGCAGCGCCGTCGCGGCTTCGCCTTCCCGCAGCGTGACCAGCTTGCCGAGCAGGCGCCTGAGGAGCGAGGTCAACCGCGTGAGGCGGAAAATGGTCTGCGCACGGATGTCGAACGGGATTGAAGAGTGCGCGAATTATACTATCCGTGTACACAAATGAGCGTTTCGAACCGATCGAGCGGGCCCAGCCGCCTAACCCGGTACGTCGGGGGCCTTGTCATCGTGCTCCTCAGCGGCGCGTTCGCATCGCAGGGCGTCGCTCAGAGCAGTGCGCCGCCGCGCGTGGTGGCCATCGGGGACATCCACGGCGATTTCGATGCCTTCCGAGGCATTCTCGAGAACGCGGGAATCCTCGACGCGGCCGGCCGTTGGATTGCTGGCCGCACGACGCTCGTTCAAACCGGTGACATGATCGACCGCGGCACGAAAGTGCGGGCGGTGATGGATCTCCTCATGGGTCTCGAGGAGCAGGCGACAGCGGCTGGCGGCCGTGTGCAGGTGCTGCTCGGGAACCACGAGGTGCTGAACCTGGCCGGCGAAGGCCGGGATGTGACGCCGGCCATCTACGCGACTTTCGCCGACGAGCAATCAGAGGAGCGCCGCCAGGCGGCGTATGACGCGTACGTGAAGCTGTGCGCCGCCCGCTCGCTGCAGCTCCCGCGCCCCACGCCCCGGATTTACCAGCCCTCGAGCAGGGACCTCTGGATGGCCGAGCACCCGCCGGGGTTCATCGAGTACCGGGACGCGTTTGGTCCTCAGGGCCGCTATGGGAGCTGGCTCCGGACCAAGCCGGCTGTGCTGCAGCTGGGCGACACGGTGTTCCAACACGCCGGAATCAAACCTGACGTGGCGCCGCGCAAGCTGGAAGACATCAACAAACAAGTGGCCACCGAGATCAAGCGGATCGATGAGTACCGCAGCCGGATGACCGCTCGGAACCTGATTCTCCCGTTCTTCACGCTGGAGGAAGTGCTCGCAGCAGCGCAGGCCGAGCTGGCGGGCGGCGGGAACGCGCGTAGAACCGCTGATGGAATCGAAGGGCTGGGTTCTTCGGACAGTTCCGATCCGCTCGGGCTGGAAGGACTCTTGCGAAGCGGCACCTGGGCGCTCTTCGACGCGAACGGACCGATGTGGTTCCGAGGTTTTGCCACGTGGTCAGCGGTCGAGGGCGCAGCGCAAATCACGAAGCTGCTTCGGCGTTACAACGTTGCTCACTTCGTCGTCGGGCACTCCGTTGTCAGCACGATGCGCATCACGCCTCGCTTCTCCGCGGCGGTCTTTCTCATCGACACCGGGATGCTGTCGAGCGTCTACCAGGGTGGGAGGGCCTCGGCGCTGGAGATCCGCGATGGGCGCTTCACGGCAATCTACGCCGACCAGCGCGCGATCCTCTTCGAGGCAGGCCGGGAGGTAGCGCCGTTGCGGCGCTGAATCAGCCACTCCTCCGTCGGACACCGCCCGATCATCAGCGCGGCGGAAGCGTGTAGAGAACCGCACGCTCGCTCCGCTGGGCGACCAGGCCCTCGAACAACTTGACGATCTCGTCCCGGCGCGCGAGCAGGGCCTCGATCTCGAATTTGTTCAGGCTGCTGCCCATTTTGCGCGTCAGGGTCTCGGCGTCGAGTCCTCGCATTTTTTCGAGCAGGCCTCGCTCGCAACGCTCGAGAAGCTTGGGGGTCTTCAGCTTCGTGTTGAGCCTGAACGCCCGCGTGTGATCGATCATCCACATGTCCCCGTTCGTGGTCCACAGGAGGTTGCCACCGTTCCGGTCGGTGTTCGCAATCAGCTCGTCGAAGACGCGCATGATGTGAATCTGGCCGGCTGTTCTCGTCGACATCTCAGTGTTGGTCTCCTTCTTCCGCCGCCCGCCCTCGTCCATGAGGTAATCATCAATCCACCAGGTGACCGCGGCCGGCGTGCCCTCGACGCGCCGCTCGACCGACACCGGGACGTCGTCGAGACCCAGCAGCCGGGCGAGGCGATAGCCGGCGATGTTATAGCGGTAGGTGTCCTTGAAGTTCATCTCCGCGGGACCGTTGTCTGGCTTGAACAGGGTCTGCGAAATGTTGACGGTCTGTATCTGGGCGTCGTGCGTGATTCGGCCGTCTGAAAGCGTCGCGCGCCGCGTATTGGTGACGCCCTTGTTCACCCCTTTTGTGGCGCCGATCCGGGCATTGAGCAGAAAGTCCTCTATCTGCGCGTCCGTGAGGGCCTGGCGGGCGACCGCAGCTTCGTCCTGGCGGGCGACCGCAGCTCCGTCCTTGCGGGCGACCGCAGCTCCGTCCTGGACCGCGAGCAGGTGCACGGACCCCACGAGCGAGGCGAGTGCCAAGACACCCAGGAACGCCGCACGTCGAATCGTTTTCATGACACCTCTCCTTGCCGACGCCATCCTACTTCACTCCGGCCGCACCCTTCCGTACGAACCGAGTGGTTGGTGGTGGGTGGTTGGTGGTTCGTGGTTGGTGGTTAGCGGGGCGATGGTGCCGCGGCCCTGAACAGCTCGTCGGATGAACTGAGAATCGTCCACCGCAACCGCTCGGGATACTGCAGCTCACCCGCCAGAAAATCCTCGACGAGCGCCGCCGCGCCCGGCGATCGATGACCCCACAGCGTGCTGTCCACCCAGCGGCCCGGGAAGAAAATGTCGCCGGTGCGCTGGATCTCGCGCAGCAGCTCGAGGCTCGGGCGGATGAAGCGCTCGGCGTCGGCCTCGCGCAGCGGGTGATTCAGATACGCCATCGATTCGAGCACCCAGGGCTCGCGCCGCCGATTCTCGAGCCCACGAAAGCGCTCGAAGGCCTGCTGCCTGACCTGCGGATCCGCGGAGAGCGCGGGCATCACGAACGCAAAGCGCGCCTTCCGATCGGGATTCTCCGTGCGATCGAGCTGCGTCTGGAGGATCTGCTGCCAGCCTGGCACCTCGCGGACGGCAAGCTCCATGGCCATCACGATCTCGTCGGTCTCGGCAAACGTCAGCCCCGTGATCTTTTCATCGCGGCGCCAGACGCGCTCCAGCCAGCTCACGCCGTCCGGCGTCAGCACGTCGTCTCGAAACGCGCTGAACCACGCCGACTTCAGGCTGGCCGTGCCCGCGCGCGCGATGCCCGCGCGCAGCATCGCTTCAATCGCAGCCGCGCGCGCGATCCGCTGGTCGCGCGGGAGGAACCGCCAGAACGCGCGACTCAGGTAGCCGAGGACGCGCTGCGTGTTCTGCTCGTCGGCCTCCTCAGGCAGCGCCCGCATCGCCCCGTCGATGAACGCGCCGGCGGCCACGCGCCCTTCGAGCACGTTGTCCCACAGCGTCACCCACGCGGCGCCGCGTGTCAGCGCATCGGGCACGCTCTGGACGTTGCCAAGCAAGTAAGTCGCGCTCTGCTCGTCGAGGACGAACAGGCCGTAGCCCAGGCCGGCGCCGTTCGGCAGGACGAACAGCGGCTTCGGCATCCCGGCCGCCTCACGCACGATCGTGGCCGGGCGGTTTGCGTAGACAGCCAGATCCTTCTGCGATCCGGCGTAGCCAAGCGTGACGCGCATCCGCTGAGGCCACACGAGGCCCCTGCGAAGCGGATCGGCCATCGTGATCGTCAACCGTCGAATGCGATTGTCCCTGGTCAGACTCAGCGTCGTGGTGAACTCCGGCCTGCCGCGCTCCTCGACCCACGCGCGGCTCCACGCCGCGAGGTTCTCCGGCGTCTTCGCGTCGAGGATGCGGATCAGATCGAGCCACGTCGCATTTCGAAACGCGTATGTCTTCAGATACTCGCGCAGCCCGTCGCGGAAGCGCTGCTCGCCCATGATCATCTCGAGCTGCCGCATCACGATCGGCGCCTTTTCGTAGATGATCGGCCCGTACAGCTGTCCCGCGTCGGCCAGGTTCGCCAGCGGTTGTCGAATGGGATTCGCGCCCGCGGTGCGATCCACGGAGTACGCATCCGGGTAGTTCGACAACAGGAAGCGCAGCTCGTGGTTCACCTCTGGAAACGAGGGGTTCACGATCTTCGCCGCCATGAAGTTGGCGAACACCTCCTTCATCCATACGTCGTTGAACCACTGCATCGTCACGAGATCGCCGAACCACATGTGGGACGTCTCGTGCGCGATCGTGCTCGCGCGATTCAGCTTCTGGTTCTGCGTCGCGCTCTCGTCGAGCATCAGGCTGCCGGCGTTGTACAGAATCGCGCCCGCATGCTCCATCCCGCCGAACTGGAAGGACGGGATGAGGATGAAGTCGAACTTGTCGAACGGGTACGGGATCGCGGTGTACTCCTCGAGCCACGCCAGCGCCGCGGCATGCAGGTCGAACAGCGCCTCGCGATTGCGCGCGACCTTCGGGGCGTCGGTTTCGCGATGGAACATCCGCAGCTCGCGCCCGTTGCGTGTCGCGCGCTCGACGGAGAACTTGCCGGCAACGAATCCAAAGAGGTAGGTCGGAAGGGGCCTGGTCTCCGCGAACTGGATGCGTTGCCGAGAGGGCGCCGCGGCAGCGCGAACGTCAGCGCCGGCGTCGCGCGTCATCTCCGCGGCGTTGGCGACCGTTTCCCACCCTGCGGGCGCGTCCAGCGACAGCGTGTAACGCGCCTTGATATCCGGCTGATCGAAGCAGGGAAACGTCAAATGTGCGCGCGCCGGCACGAACAGCGTGTACAGGAAGTCGTCGTTGCGATTCAGCGCGTCGTCGCCCGCGGTGAATTCGATGGCAATGGCGTTGTCGCCGGCCCGCGTCGCGCCGGCCGGGATAATCAGGTGGTCGTCGGAATAAATCGGATTGACCGACGCGCCGCCCACCCGGACGCTGTGGACGCGGTCCTTTGGAGCCGAAAAATCAATGACGATCCGGGCGGGACCGGCCAGCGTGGTCCTGAGGAGCAGGCGCCCCTGGACCGGCTGCTGTCGATCCGCGGGAATGGTAAACGCCAGGTCGTATCGAACCGCCGAAAGGGCGGCCGCGCGTTCCCGGGCGAGCGCTTCCGAGACACCACGATCGACCGAATCGGCGGAAGGGCCGCCAACGAGCGCCATCAGAAGCAGGCTGAGCATCGCGGAACGATATCAAGCAAACTAGAATGCTTCCCCATGAATCTGCGTCCCTGTAATATCGCTCCGCTGGCCATCGCGGTCATCGGGTTGACGGCCGTCACGGGGATACGGCCGGCGGCCCAGGAGCCCGGCTCCGTTCGGGGACGTGTCTCGATCGGTATCCCGGTCACCGCCAAGCGCGCTACGTCAACATACTCCCGCAGTGTGCCGACCGTGGCGCTCGCGCCTGAATCCGAGCTGCGGCACGTCGTCGTCTACCTCAAGGACGCGCCGAAGACCGCTGTGGCGCCGATGCGCGCGGAGATCCGGCAGCGGAGCGAGAACTTCGTCCCTCGCGTCGTCGCGGTGACCGTCGGTTCCGAGGTCGACTTCCCCAACGACGACTCGATCTACCACAACGTCTTCTCGTTGTCGCGCGTGAAGACGTTCGATCTGGGGCGCTATCCGAAGGGCAAGAGCCGCGGCGAGCGGTTTGACAAGCCCGGCGTCGTCAAGGTGTTCTGCCAGATCCACTCGCACATGTCCGCCACGGTGATGGTGTTTGACCACCCGTGGTTCGCGATCCCCGATGAGCAGGGGATGTTCGACGTGTCCGCCGTTCCGCCCGGCATGCATCAAGTGACCGCGTGGCACGAGCGCCTTGGCGACACGACGCTGGAGCTTCGCGTGGAGCCGGGCAGGCCCGCGACCATTGAGTTCGTCCTTCCCGTCCCCGCACAACCGTGAGAACGCCGCCACGGCTCGTCGCCCGCACGCTGATGGTGACCTTCGTCACCGTCGCCGTGATCCTGACCGTCGTCTTCGTCGTCATCACGCTCGACGTGCGCGACCGCGTCCGCGCGGCCGAAACCGACAAGCTGAAGGTCAGCGAGAACGTCTTCACCGCGCTCGAGTCGAAACGCCAGCAGGACCAGGTAGCCGCCATGGCAACGCTGGCCGAAAATCCCACGCTCAAAGCGGCGCTCGACACGTACTTCACGGAGAGCCGCTTCAGCGGATCCTCGGACGAGCAGCTGCGCGCGACGGTGACCGGCGAGACCGCGAAGCTGGCGGCGCAGACGCCGGCGGACGTCCTCGCGGTCGTCGAGACCAGCGGCCGCATCTTCACCAGCGCGGGTCCGCTGGCAGGGCGATGGCCCGCGGGGCAGAAGGTCGATCTGCCCGCCGGCACGGAGCCGACGTTCCAGAGCGTCATCGCGGTTCCGAGCGGGGCGTTCCGCGTGTCGGGCGCGCGGCTGACGTTCGGCGATCGCGTCATCGGCGCGCTGGTGGCGGGCACGAGCCTCGATGCCAACTACGCGCTCGAGCTGTCGAAGCTCTCGCTCGCCGGCGTCGTGATCACCGTCAACGGGTCGATCGTCGCCCGGACGGTGCCCGAGCAGGTCGCGCGCGATCTGGTCGCGTCGGGCGACGCGACCGGCGTGCGAACGCTCGGCGACGAGGAGTACGCGATTCGGGCGCTGATCCCGTCGGGACCGGCGCGTATCTACACGCTCACCTCGATCGACGCCGCCGCGCGCGCCGCCACGCGCGACGCGCTCGTGGCGCTGGCGACGATCGCGTTCGGAGGCTTCGTGCTGGCCGCGATCGGCAGCCTCTGGCTGGCGCGCCAGCTGGCGGAGCCGATCAACCGCGTCTCGAGCGAGATCGCGACGATGACGGCGGCGCGCGATTTCGGCCGGACACTGGAGTTGACCGGCACGAGCCGCGAGCTGGATGCGCTGACCACGACGTTCAACGATCTGATGCGCGGGCTCGGAGCGGCCGAGGCGGAAACGCGATCCGCGTACCTCGGCGCGATCCGCGCGCTGGCCGCCGCGCTCGACGCCCGCGATCCGTACACGGCCGGTCATTCCGAGCGCGTGAGCACGCTGTCGGTGATGATGGGCCGCCTCATGAACGTCAGCAGCAGCGACCTCGAGATCCTGCGCCTCGGCGCGCTGCTCCACGACATCGGCAAGATCGGCGTCGGCGACGAGATCCTCCGCAAGACGGGGCCGCTGACGCCAGAGGAGTTCGAGCAGATCAAGCGTCATCCCGGGCTCGGCGCGCGCATCCTGCGGCAGGGGCCGTTCCCCCCGCCGCCCCTGCCGATCGTCGAGCTCCACCACGAGCGTCCCGACGGCCGCGGCTATCCGTTCGGCCTTCGCGCCGAAGCCATCCCTCCCGCCGCCCGCATTGTGCACGTGGCCGACGCCTTCGATGCGATGACGAGCGCGCGCGCGTACCGCTCCGCGCGCGGCGCGTCCGAGGCGTTCGCCGAGCTGCAGCGCTACGCGGGCACGCAGTTCGACCCGCCGTGCGTCGACGCGCTGCTCGCGGCGATGCCTTCGTCCCACGACATGCCCGAGCCTGCGCTCGCGCAGTTGCTCGGCCGCCAACAGGCGTAGCATGCGCCAAATCTGCGTGGCGTGCACTGTGGTGTTATCGCTGGCAGGCGCGCCGGCATCCGCCCAGCAGGCGCGTCCTTCCGTCCTTTCGATCGATTCATCGGCGGCTGTCGACATCACCGACGCGAACGGTAACTATGCGAAAGGCGTGTTCCTCGATTCATTGGTCGCAGCGGATCTGAGCCATGGCTTCCAGGCGTTGGTGAGGCCGCAGGTCCAGCGGCTTGCCGGGAGTGGTGAATGGAATCGTCAAATCTGGATCGCGGATGTTCGGTACGAGCGTCCGGGTGCCGTCGCCTTCCGCGTTGAAGGCGGCTACATTCCCTCGCCCGTCGGTCTGGCGAACCTGACGCTGCGGCCGCACCTGAACCCGACGATCTCGCAGCCCGCCGAGCTGTTCACGTCGGTTCCGTCGCTCGAGCTCCGTGGGCCGCGCGTCAATCTGCTTGGCGGTCTCTATCCCCTGGGCGCGCAAGCGACGGTGTCGGCGCGGCACTGGGACGGCCGGGTGGCTGTCATCGACAATTCGCCGCTGCGGCTTCGGAGAGTCTTCAGCGCGGTGAACCCTCCGCGTTTCACGAATGTCGTCCTCGGCGCCGGCGTCACGCCGTTTGTGGGGCTGCGCATCGGTGCGTCGGTGACACAGGGCGGATGGCTGCGCGCGGGCGAGAGCCCGGCGATCACCGCCAACCGGAGCGCGCGCGTCGTCACCGTCGAATCCGAGCTGGCGTTCCGGCACACGAGCCTAGCGGGCGAGTGGGTGCACGATGTGCTCGAGACCAGCTTTGGCGATCGCACCGCGGCCGGCTGGTACGTGCAGGGCGCGCAGACGCTTGCGCCTCGATGGTTCGTCGCCGGACGGGTGGAACGGATCCAGACGACGCTGCCACTTGCCGTCCTGCAGGAACAGTCGCTCAAGAGCACTGAGCAGACGATTGGGTTCCGCGTGACGCCGGAGATCACGTTGCGCCTGAGCCACCGCGCCCGCGAGCCGTTCGGCAGAGTCATGTTCGATCACACGGCCGCCGTCTCTCTCGTGTGGTACAAGCGCTGGATGTGACCCCTCGACCCGGCTCGGGGCAAGCGCCTCTCGATCCACAGGCCCGCGCGGTCATTCAGTACCTCGCACAGCTAGGACGTCCTCCTCTCGATCAGATTCCTCCGCCGGAGGCGCGGCGACAGTATCGCGAGACGCGGGCTGCCCTTCGACCGCCGGCGCCCGCGCTGCCGGTCGTCGGCGATCTCAACGCCGAGGGCACAACGGGATTGATTCCCCTCCGGCTGTATCGACCCGCGAATGGCGTGCTGCCCGCGCTGATCTACTTTCACGGCGGAGGATGGGTCCTCGGCGATCTCGACACGCACGACGTCGTGTGCCGGCAGATCGCCGCGCAGGCCGGCGTGGTGGTGATCGCGGTCGACTATCGGCTCGCGCCGGAGCATCCGTTCCCCGCCGCGGTTGACGACTGCTGGAGCGCGACCACCTGGATCGCCGCGAATGCCGTCCCGCTGGGCATCGACGGCTCACGGATTGCCGTGGGAGGCGACAGCGCCGGCGGCGGGCTGGCGGCGGTGATGACGCTGATGGCGCGCAGCGCTGGACCGGATCTGATATTTCAGATCCTCGTGTACCCCGTCACGGATCTGCGCGCCGAGAGCGCGTCGTACTCGACGTACGCCGACGGCTACCTGCTCACGCGGGCCATGATGCGGTGGTACATCGCGCAGTACGCGCCGGCACGCGAAGACGTCCAGGATTGGCGCGCGTCGCCGCTCCTCGCTCCGTCGGTGAACGACGTGCCTCCGGCGCTCGTCATCACCGCCGGCCTGGATCCGCTGCGCGATGAAGGCGAAGCCTACGCGCGCCGCCTCGAAGACGCCGGCGTCGCCGTCGACTCCGTGTGTCTTGGCGGGATGATCCACGGGTTCGTGACAATGGGCGGGAAGATCGACACGGCAAATCGCGCCGTGTCGTACATCGCGTCAGCGCTGCGTCAGCGTCTCATTCCCTGACCACAACCAGGCCAGCCACGCGGCTGCGGCAGCCAGGCTGATCGCCGCAAGCGGCAACGAGGACAGGTCGACGCCGCTGCTGGCGAGCGAGAGCCAGACGGCCACGCCCGCGATGACGAGCGCGCCGCTCATCGCCGCGTGGAAGATCGCGTCGCCGAGTTCCCTATTGATCGATCGTTCGCGCCGCGCCGCGCGCGCGACGCGATCGGTGAAGCGCGAGGGGATCGGCACCGTGTCAGCGCCCGCAAGCGCCCGTTCAATCTCCGTCGCGATCGCAAGTGCTTCCTGGCAGGAGGCGCACGCACGCAGGTGTGCGGCGGCCTCGGTCGACGGCGACCCGTCACCGGCCGCCCATGGCTCGATCAGATCGCGGATGTCGTCGCAGGTCATCGTGAGCCCTTCCCGATCCCCGGTTCGAGCAGCTCGCGAAGCTCGCGCTTCGCGCGGTGCAACTGTGTCTTCACCGTGCCGAGTGGAATGTCGCACGCCGCCGCAATTTCCTCGTACCCACGTCCGCCAAAGTAGTGAAGCGAGATGAGGAGGCGGGCCCGCTCGGGCAGCCGCGCAAGTGCCTTCGTCAGCCTGTCGCGCAGCTCGAGGTCGCCGAACGATCGATCGACCGACGCTGTTGCCGCTCGCACCGGCGCACCGGCCTGCCCGTCGTCAATGGACAACTCGCGAGCGCCTCGCGACCGGTGGTCGGCGCAGACGTTCATCACGATGCGGCAGATCCAGGTCCACAGAGGCGCGTCTCCGCGAAAGTACGGCAGGCCGCGATGCACGCGCAGGAACACCTCCTGCGCCAGCGCCATCGATTTTGCCGCAACCACCGCCGATGAACACACGGCAAGAGAGTTCTTGGGCGGAAGAACAATCGTCGACACATTCACACAGGTTTGGGCAGAAAACGAGTCCGAGACGCAGGCCT
>OBEQ011034574.1_pt1 | contig 15051 bp, 13 predicted proteins | sample 1670901 | NCBI WGS metagenome assembly OBEQ01 (sample SAMEA104232315, study PRJEB22302) | groundwater metagenome | biome: forest; feature: aquifer; material: groundwater | place: USA | collected 2011-08-07 | depth 5.4 m | reverse complement strand
TGGTGCGCCCGGCAGGATTTGAACCTACGACCCTCAGCTCCGCAAGCTGATGCTCTATCCGGACTGAGCTACGGGCGCATGATCTACTAACAACGTAATAACAAGGTGCATGATGCGAGTGATACAAATCTACTGAGTCCCGACGTCGCGTGGCGCGAGTCGGGATCCCGATTCCGCTTCGGGCGGACATCGGGACTACGGGCGCATATGCCGCAGTATGGTACCACAGCTGGGGATAAGTTCAAGTATGACACCGGATGTTTCTTGAGTATCTTTGCTACACCCAGCTCCACTTTTTACGAGTTGCTTGATCACATCAGCTACGAGATGTGCATAGCCAAACTTGCCAAAGTGCTTACCACCATTGTATTAAAAAGTGGTGCTGGGTACAATACCCTCTGATGTCCCTCTCCACCCTGATCGCCACGTTGCCGCGGATGCAACCGCAGATTGCCAAGAAGTTCACTCAGTTGGGGTTGCTGACCTTGCGGGATGCTTTATGGTATTTTCCCTTCCGCCATGAGGATTGGCGATCCCAAGTACCGATTGCTGAATTAACTGCCGGACAGGACGTAACGCTCAATGCCACAGTCATGCAGGTTACCTCACGGCGAGCCTGGCATCGACGCGGTTTAACAATCACCGATGTCACCGTTGGCGACGACAGCGGCGAGAAAATTCATGCGGTCTGGTACAACCTGCCGTTTTTGGCCAAGAGCCTGAAGGTCGGCGATCGGTTATTTTTGTCCGGCACCGTGGCCACCGCAAAAAACGGTCGGCTTGAACTCCACAATCCTGTCTATGAGCGTCCGAGCGATGAACCATTGCATGAAAAGTTGGTGCCGGTTTATCGTTCGGTTGAAGGCTTGTCTCAGCGACAAATTCGCCTGGCCGTTAAACAAGCCGTAGTACTAGCCGGAGCTGTTCCGGATCCACTGCCACCCAGCACGGTCAAAGATCTAGGATTACTTGATTTGACTGAGGCCGTGACCAACATTCACTTTCCGGCCACGCCTGAGTTAGCCCATCAAGCTGTGGAGCGATTAAAGTTTGACGAAATTTTGGCCTGGCATGTCCATCTCGTTGTTTCACATCAATCAGTGGAGCAGCACCCTGCGCCGACTATTCCTTTCCACGAAGCGGAAATACGCACCTTCGTCCAGCACCTGCCATTCACCTTAACCAATGATCAGCGAGTAGCCGCCTGGCAAATCTTGCAAGACCTGGCCAAGCCCCAGCCGATGTCGCGATTGGTACAGGGCGATGTTGGGTCAGGAAAAACGGTCGTGGCCGCACTAGTTGCGTACAACGTTGCCCTCAGTCATTACCAAGTTGCCCTGGTTGCACCGACCGTCGTTTTAGCTGAACAGCATCTCAAAACATTCATCAGTATGCTCGGCAAACACGAAACGAAAGTGGCACTTTTGACCGGGCATGAGGCAACTATTTTTTCGGCCGGCACGTCAGCCAAAGTATCAAAACGAGAACTGCTCGAGGCGGTGGCCGCCGGAACGATTGAGGTGGTCATTGGGACGCACGCTATTCTTGAACCAACGGTGAATTTTCATAAACTCGGTCTGGTCATTGTTGATGAACAACAACGGTTCGGCGTTGATCAACGCCGGTCGCTGTTAGCTGAACGAGATGTTGTCCCTCACTTCCTAAGTTTAACAGCCACGCCGATCCCGCGAAGTTTTGCTTTGTGGTTGTCTGGTATTCTTTCGATCAGTACCATTGCCAATAAACCGGCGGGGCGACTGCCGATTACTTCATCGGTCTATGGGCCGCCGGATCGCCAAATAGTTGATGATGCGTTGCGGGCGACCATCGCTCGCGGTGAGCAGGTCTACGTCATCACGCCGCTGATTGAAGAATCGGATAGTTTGGGGGTTCGGTCGGCTATCACCGAACACGGTCGCTTGACCGAGCTTCTGCCACATGCACGGGTGGGTTTGTTACACGGCGCTATGCCGGCCGCTGAACGCGTGGCTGTGCTTGATCAGTTTCGACAACGCCAACTCGACGTGGTCGTCAGTACAACGGTCATCGAAGTTGGCGTTGACGTGCCAAACGCCACGCTAATTATCATCGAAGGCGCCGAGCGATTCGGCCTGGCGCAATTACACCAGCTCCGTGGTCGGGTCGGTCGGAGTGACTTGCAAAGCCAGTGTTTCTTGGTAACTGATCGCACTGATGCCACAACGAAACAGCGCTTACAACGCGTGGCCTCAATCACCGACGGTTTTGCTATCGCTGAACTTGACCTGCAAGAACGCGGAGCCGGTGATCTCTATGGACAACGACAATCTGGACTACCATCCTGGCAGTTGGCCAGCCTGAATGACCGTCAAATATTTGAACGGGTCAAAGTGTATGTTGATGGTTTGTCAGACTCTGAACGGCAACACCTTGCCGCAACATTGACTCGTCCGACTCAACAGTCTCAGGCGTTTCATCCGGAGTAAACACTCTAACTACTAGCCGCGCAATACTGCGAATAAAACTTTTGGACTGAGGCGACGTATTGTCGCGCTTCTTCAATCCGTTTCGAGACTTGCTCGGTAGTTTTCGTTTTCGAATCAACTATATCTTCCGCTTCACAATATTTTCTGACCCCACCAGCACCAAGATAGTAGGCGGCGGCCATCCGGCCAAGATTTCCTTTGACACAACCGGCATCGCTGAGTTGATGTAAATAATTTTTGACCATATAAACCTGCGCTTTCAGGCCAATCACTGGGCCATCTGGACTGGCGGCCTGATCAAGCCATCGTTTACACGTCGGATTGAGATGACCATCAATGACTTTGTTGTTTTCCGGACACTCCACCGGTAAACTGGCGCTGTATGCATTTCGAACGAGTTTCAATTGTTCATACAGCGTCCCGGCTACAAACTGACCTATCCCGTAGGCCGAGCTGGCCGGCGATCCGTCATCGTTTTTGACCTGCGTATCTCGCGAATACGGCTGACCGTTGAGCATACTCTCTTGAGCAATAATGGCTTTGACAATGAACGGGTCAAAGGTGCTATAGATGTACCCAGTACTCTGATGCGCGGCGCTATTAATCCAGTCATTCAATGCGCCGGCGGCGGTGCACCCACTATCGCTACAAATCAGATCAGGTGATTCTTTGACCGCCGTGGCCCTGCACTGTCCGATAGTATTGTCGACGCTGGCATAAAATTCTCCCAATTGTTTGCGGAGGGTGGAAATATCAATTCCCCGAAACTTCGTTAAGCTGGGGTTAATGGTATTGAGTAAGACAACTGAGGCTAAGGCAATAATGACCCCGATCACGGCATTATTAACGATATCGCGCGCATCATTAATTCGCCCCGGATTACCGGCCGCCGCCACCCATTTTATTCCGCCATAGACCACCATCACCGTCGCCAAAATTCCCACTGTCCAAATGAACAGAATAAAAATAGCGCGGACGTAGGTGGCGATGGATGTGCCGGTGATGGTTGTTTCGCCGCTAAATAATCCGGGAATGGCAATTTCCGGCTTAAAGGTGATCACCGGCGTGGCCGGGTCGGTTGCGGTTTGGGCGTGGGTGGTCATCCCGAAAAACATCACCATCACAACCAGGATGATACTAGCGGCAATCAATGTTCGCTTGTGGCGCATCATGTTTACCGTAATTGCACCCGCTGAACCGTTCCGGTGGTAGCGTCGGTGAAAAACAACGAGCTCTCATCGGCGGCAACTTGCAAGTTGGTAGCGCTAAATCGCTGATTCTTTTGCTGATCCACTGGTCGGGCAATCAGGGTCACGGTTCCCGTTCGTAAATCAACTTTGTAGATGTTGTCCGGGATGCCGGTCGATAATGACGGTTGCGGACCGGAGCCGGGATTATAGTAATAGGGCACCGCGCAGTAGACGGCCGCGCCGCTGGAGGCGAAACTGCACTTGTCGGCGCTGGTATCAAGCCCTAAATCAACCGTGGCAGTGCCCAGTGATTCCGGTGAGCCGTTCATCATGAACAGGTGCGGGTTGTCGTTGGTTAACGGACTGTACGTGCTGTAGAGTACCTTCCGGCCGTCGGGTGACCAGGTCGGCGTAAACCCGCGGCCGTTGACGTTCACTGACGGGAAGTTCTCGTTATTTGTCCCCAGGAAAATAATTTGTTGTTGGTCGCCCGTAACCGACTTGCGGTAGGAAGCGACGATTTGATTATTCGGCGACCAGGCCACCGTCACCTGATCAGCATTGGCGCCAAGGTGTTCGGCGGTTTGCGACTGGGTGCCGTCGGGTTTGCTAATGACTAACCATTGATTGTCCTTATTTTGCGGATCGAGATACTTGGCCGCGATTTGGTCCGAGCTGGGCGAGAAAGAAAAATTATTCAACTCGGACGGCAGGGTCGTTTGTTTCTTCGCACTAAAATCGTACAACACTTTTGAACCATCCGGAAAGCTCAAAATCGCTTGCGTCCCGTTCGGCGCCCAGTTGACGGTCCGGACATCCGGATAGGCATCGGTGGTCAACGGTGTTTTCGTTAAGCCGTCGGGACTTATTTTATAAAACAGGCCGGTTGTAGCGTCGTAGTACTGGAGATCGCCATTGGTGGCATTGACCGACACACCGTTAGCCGGGCCGGTGGTAACCGGATTGGCCAGGGTCGCGCCGCCGTCAGCCACTAGGCTTGGTGTGGCCGAGGTCGAGGTGTTATCAAGCGGTAAAACGTTGACATTCTGCGGCACCCGAACTCGGTTGACGTTCCCGTTCTGGGCGTTCGGCAAACCATTGGTGATCCCGCCAGGCGTATTGGTATTGGTGACGATGACGCCCGGTCGGAAAAAAATATACCAAATGAGCGCAAAGAAACCAAAGACGACTATGGCGAAGGCAGCAATCAGGAGGATGCGGCGGAGAGTGGGGTTCATACCTTCAGGTTATCACGAAACAGCTGGACAGAACATGTTTTGGGCTTGACCGCCATCAACCCAGGCCTCGCTGGTGATGGCTTTAGTACCTACCAGATAACACATGGGCAATTGCATAAATTCGGCACCGGTTGATCGACAGGAGTACCCAACCCGCCACTGCGTATCCGGTGCAAATGGGGTACCGGGTACGTGGTCGATGGGACTGACGTGGCCACAAGCAAAAGACAGGCCAAATGGTAGATCGGTTACGGTTCCGTGCGTTACTGATGTAAAGCGTGTTTCGCCAGGTACAGAGGCTATAGGTACATCAATGATACAATCACCACTAGGTTGGTAGTAACCAGAAATGGCATTTTGAGCGATCTGACATACTCGTCGTTCGGGATACAAATGGATTGGGTTTCCCGGCAAGTTTGTACCGTACGGACCAGCTACCCCCATACAGTAGGCATCAACCGTTTGACCATTTCGGTCAGTTGTAGTCCCCACTTTCTTGATTTGACTACATGCTACGTTGTCTTCGAGTGTTTTGGTGTAGGGGCAAATAGTTTTTACCGCCGCACCATCAAAGTATTGTTTAGTAAGCGAACCTAATTTTGGTATAGCCAACTTGGTCAACTTCGGATTAATGATATTCAGCAATACAACTGACGTCAGGGCAATAATCACCCCAATCACCGCATTATCAATAATATCGCGTGCTTCTTTAATCCGCCCCGGATTTCCGGCTGCCCCGACCCAGCGGATGCCGCCGTAGATGACCATGACCGTGGCGATAATCCCGACCACCCAGATAAAGTAGACATAGATGGCGCGAATGTATCGAGATAATAACGTATCGTCAGCCGTTTGCGATCCTTCGAACAATCCAGGTAGTGGCACTTCTGGAGTGAATGTCTCGACACTGGTAGCAGTAGTTTGAGCGTGAACTATCGGCGTAACACTTTTTGCTGTTAACACTAAACATACCGCTAGTAGGGTCACAGTAAGACCAAGACGGTTCATGAGCTGCTGGAGATAATTATTACTTGAAAGCACATTGGATGTTGGTCAATGTCAGAATCACCTTGATAAACAATGGCAGAGGTAATTTCAATGCTTCACATGGGTTAACTGCGTAATAGATGATGATGATGAGAAAGCCGATCAGGAAAAATGCGGTAGCGCCGATGATGAAGAGAACAATAAATGCCAGGGTTTTATGTTTCCGTAAAAAATTGATGATCGTGACCAGGGCAAAGCCTTGGGCGCCTAATTTGCTGACTACTGCTTCAGCTCCGGCGGTCAGGGCTTTCTCTCTTCCAGCGGCCGCAATCGCGGACATTGGTGAGCCTCCGGTTTGCGCTTGCTGACGTTGGCGATTCTGGGCGGCAACCGTACCGGCGCGGAATTCCTGGGTAGTAGCGGCTTCCGAGGGGTTACCACTTCCACCCCCTTGATCAACTTTATTATCAGGCGGTTCTATAGGCAGTGATAACGGTCGGAATTCTTTGGCGGCTTCATCGTTGAAGCCTCGGATCGGTCCGCTATTTCTCAACCGGCGAACCGGTGGGATTGGTGATAGTCTCCGCGGGGTGTCTATTTGTTCAGATGCTTCTTGGGCAACGGCCATGGGAAAAAGTTATTTCCAAACAGCCGCGTTCACTTTCCAAGCACCGTTGACCTTGACCAGGTCGACCAGCAGATCTTTGGTTTGGCTCTTGGCGCTGGCGCCCTTGGTCACGGCTTGCTGAGTCGTCACCACCAATTGCGCCACCGTGGCCGTTTGCTTAATGACCGTAAAGACTAAAGCTTTGGTGACCGTGCCTAAATATTCTTTGGCCGGCGGCGCCGTTTGGGCGATGGTCGCTTGGGTTTGGAGGTCGGTACGGTACGAATCGGTAGCGTTGGCCTCCGCTTCGATCAGGTTGCTTCCGGAATTTTGATTGGAAAAACTGCCGTACGTTTCGGTAAAATTCCTGGCTGTGAAAACGATTGCCTGGCTGTCAGCGCTTGCCGTCGGAGCTGCGGTTTTTGTATTGGTGGTGGCGTTGGTGTTCGTCGGCGGCGTGCTGTTGGTCACCTTGTACACGGCGTTTTGTAACTTCGGACTGCGATGAACGGCGAGGACAACTGCCAAACTACCGCCAACGACGATGAGCAGGGCGGCCAGGACGATAATGATGCGGCGCGACATCCCGTTAGAAATTAAATTGAATAAGCCTCGTTTTCATGACGATATCGCAATATTTTTTTTGGATATTTCTAACGGGATACATAGTGTTAGGTAGCTAAGGGCGGCGCCTCGGTCATGACCGTCCCGGCGCCGGTGGCCACGCCGGTGCTGGCCGATTGTTCGAATTCTCGCTTGGCCGCTTCAATGTCTAAGAGTTGCTGCGGATTGGTAGTCACGATTTGATCCTCGGCGATTGAAGCCACGACTTTAATAGCGGCGTGTCTATTGCCGGCAAAGAAAATTCCTTCGCCCAAGCCGGATTCTAGTAGTAAGTATCGTTCCTGTTGGGTCAGGAGGAAGGTTTTGGTGACAATGTCGATCGCCGCCGGAGATTGTTTCATCAACAGCGTCAGCGCCGAGTTGTTGATGATCGCCTGGCCGTACGGCGAGAGCAGGAAGTCGTTAACATCCTGGGTAATCGTGGTCACGCCAAGGTAATATTTTCGCGAGCGCTTGACTAAGCCATAAATAAACTTGGCCGAGTCTTCGTGTTGCATCAGCCACCAGGCCTCGTCAATCACCAGCATCCGCCGTTTCAAGCTCGAACGAGCTAAGTTCCAGATGTAGGAAATAATGATCGACATGCCGATTGGCCGCAGTTCGTCCTCTAGGTCACGGACAGAGAAGACGACGAGCTGATTGTTGAGTTCAATGTTGGTCGGACTGTTGAATAAACCGGAGAACGTTCCTTCGGTGTACTTTTTCAAGCGCTCGACTAGGTTTTCGGCGCCGGTCATGCCGCTTAAGACCTCCTGAAAATCGCCCATGACCGGCGCTTCGACGTTCGCCAGGTCGGCATCGGGCGTGATGTCTTTCTTGGCGTAGGTTTCCAGCAAGGCGCGGTCAACAATCGAGTCTTCTTCATGCGTTAAACTGCCGAGCATCAGCCGGAACATTGACTTGAGGGTGATGACGGCTGAACGAATGATGTCGGCGGTCGTTTCGTCGCTGCTGATCGCGTGTGGTAAATCGAATGGATTGATTTTACTTTCGGCGTTCAATGAAACATTGATGTATGTTCCGCCGACGGCATCGGACAAATATTTATATTCGTGTTCGGGGTCGATGACGATGACGTCGGTGCCGAACATCATCGAGCGGATAACCTCAAGCTTCACCGCGTATGATTTACCGGAACCGGCGGTGGCGAAAACGGTGTAGTTTGGGTTCTGCAAGCTAAAGCGATCGAACAGAATGAGGGAGTTGTTGTGGCGATTGATGCCGTAGAGAATACCGCTGTCGGACGATAAGTCAGCTGAGATAAACGGAAAACTGGAAGCGATTGGCGACGAGTTCATGTTGAAGGTGACTTGGAGTTGATCCATGCCAATCGGCAGGGTCGAGCTGAATCCTTGTTCGGTTTGGAAGAAGGCGCGTTTCGAAAAGACCAGGCGCGATCCGAACAGACCTTCGATTTTTCCGGTCAGGGTTTTGAGTTCTTCCGGCGTATCGGCATAGAGCGTCACATACAAAGCAAACTGGAAAAACTTTTCGGTGCCTTGGGTCAAATCATCGCGCAGTTTTTCAATATCCCGCAAGGCCGTTTCCCGCATCGGGTCGCGCGGCGAACCTTTTTCACTATCGGTAATCAGTTGCGCTTCGAGGGCGCCGACTTTATTCTTTAACTGTTTCAAAATCACATCCGACGGCACCGGATAGAAGAACATAGCGATGTCGAGCGGATTGTTGTAATTGATGATCGGGGCAAACCAGCCGACCGAAATGTAGCGCGGGTAGGTAACCACGAAAATTGTTTGGACATACTGGCCATTCAGCCGCAAAAACGACGGATCGATTTTCATGGCCGCCGGCGCGATCAAATCGCGAACGGTGACAACGCCCTGGCGGTAGACGCGCTCGGCTTCAATCAGCTCACGTTCGTCGCTGGTCGGACGATTACTTGCCCGGGGGGTAGCATTCGGCGCGGCATCGCGCAGAATATCGGGTTTGGAGAGATTAACGTTTGTCGGCATGGTCGTCTTTAATACTGGATGTATCTTCAAAGGTAATTTTTTTGGTCTCCTGCAGCGGCTGCTCGCGCGAGGTCTCCGGATTGTAGGTGTTGTAGTAGAGCTCGATCAGATCCTGGGTGCGGAGGAAGAGCGATTTCAATCCGGCCGAGCTGAGCGCATTGGCGATGTTATCCACGCGCTTGAACAACTCGCCCCGGTACTCTTCAAACTGTTTCTGCTTGAGATGAATGGTGGCCGTCGGACGGAAGGTATCAAAGAGTCGCGAGAAAAACTTGCCTGGCCGATCAACTTTCGGCGTATATGGAACGACGACATAGAATCGCTTGGTCATAATATCGGAACCGGCCACCAAGTCTCCGACAAATTGCCGATAATCCCGAATCTGCAGTTGGAGTAGTTCGTTTTGTTGTTGTTTTTCCACGGTTTTCAATGACTCGAGATAGTTGTCGATATTCAAGCGGCGCGATTGGATGACGATCTGCAGTTGGTAATCGATCGTGTTCAGGAATGAGGTGTAGGCTTCGATCACCGCGTCCTGTTCCTCATCCGATTTCAGCATGAAGTTAATCGACGAAACGAGCAGGACAGCCACGACCGTGCCGTTTCGTAAAATGACGGTGTCATCGCGAATCTCAAGAATATCAAGATACTGCTGGGTTGACGGCGTTGGTTTTTGCCGCCGGGCTTTGGTCGTGGTTGGTTTTTTGTCAGCCATTGGTGTAGTTTAAGTAGATTTTTTGTTGGCCGGTAAATCAGTTCCCCAAAATGATTCTTCTTCGTCTTCATGGAAGGCGCCGCCCGTATCAACCAGTAAGGCGAGTTTCGCTAGGGTCGTTTCTTGCAGCGGTTGCTTGGTTGGTAGCGGCGGCGGGGGCGGCGGTTCGCGGCGATAGAGCAGTCGCTCGTTGATGACGTTATTCCACAGCCGCATCCGCGGATTTTTAACCGATTGGAGGAGACTGAGCACAAAGACATGGAAGGGACGGCCATTGACGCGAATGAAGGCGAACAAGATAGTCGCCAGAAAAATGCCGATGGCGCTAAACAGGAAGGCAAAGGTTTGATTGGCCAGTTTGAACAGAATTTGATAGGCCCCGACAATTAACCCCCCGCCCACTAAGAAAATAATGAACTGGCGGACGCTGATCGGCCCGAGAATTTTGTCCTCGACGTCGATGAATTGTGGGACGATGAACTGGGTCGGCATCCCGTTAGAAGTTCGTGAGTAAAATTGCCGACTCCCCCGCGCCCAGACCATTATCAAGTTGCCACCCCCGATATCGCCCATGGGCTCCTTTGGTTGGCAGGCAGCGAGGTAGACAACGACTAGTGATGTGTTCTCGAATACGCATAGTATTTTTCTGAACTTCTAACGGGAGCATACTTATAGTTGTAATTGACGATTCAGGTCAGACAAGATAATAAATTCGTGCTCCGATAAGTATGGTTGGCCGATTCGGCCGCGCTCAGTGATAATTTGCGAAATCGGCAGGCCTTTTTCCATGCTTTCCCGGCCCATGGCCAGGTATAACTCGTAGATCGCGCTCTGCCGCCAGCCGGCCACCGCTTCAGCCCAAACCGTAAATGATTCGCGTTGGAGATGGTCAAATTTATCCAGCAGTCGGCGAGCGGCGTCACCAGCGCCCTGACCCAAACGACGAAATTCGATCAGGGTCATACTGCGTAATTCTTCGGCCGGTCCGAGCGCGACTTGCGGCCGAACGACGTCGGCCACTGTCGGTCGATCAGTACCGCGGGGTCGCTGGATAACCGTGGCTGATGGTGCTTGAGTGATTGGTTTGGAAATTGGTGCTTGTTCTAATGGCGCCATGACCGGTAGATCGACTGGCCGTCGAATTGGCCGGCTGGCGCGCGGGGCTTCGGTAAAATTTTGCACCGGCACCGGAGACATCGGGGCTGGCGGCGCCTCACGACGAAAGGGCGGCATCGGCGCTGGTCTGGCCTGACTGACGCTCGGAACCGCCGGCGGTAATGGAACGGCCATTGGCACAGGCGCGCGGACCATCCCCCGCTCTTTCAACGTCATGGCATATTTTTCAGCGGCTATAGCGAGACTGAGCGCAATTTCTCGATCCAGACCAAGTCCGCCAACTTTTGGTTCTCGAGCTAGCATCTCAGCTGTCTCAGCGGTGGTTCGTACATCTTTGAACCGTGATTTGAGAATTGCCATTGATCGCCGTTGCAATAGTTCATCGCTCAAGGCCACATTTTGCTCGATCAAGATTTGTTGAGCCAGACTGTCCAGGTCTTGATTTGGATTGGCCGTGGTCAGGGTTCGAAGTTTTGAGGCTTGGTTAGCAATTTCTACGGCATCTTCATCGGAATACTGGGTGGTAGGGGCGTTACTGCCGATCGGCGTGGTTGGTTTTGGCATGGCCATCGTGACCGGTACCGGCGCTAGGCGTGGCGGTGGTTGAGCCTGAACCGGTCGGGTGATGGTTGTTGGAGGCGGTGAAGTGACTTTGGGTGGCGTCGGTTTTGATGTAGTTACAGTCGACAGGTTTGCCGATGGCGCGATTGGCAGATTGGCCGGTGGTTTTGGTGGAGCTGTTGCCGGCGTGCTGGTTGGCGGAATTGCCACCGGCGCAACCTTTAACCCGAGATAATCGGCGATGACGCCGGTAAAGACATCCCGTCGCAAGCGACTGGTGATGATAGTGGCTGTAGCCTGGTCAATTGATGACTCCGCCGAGATTTTTTGTTCAAGTTCGGTGATCGGAAACTCGTGCACTACGACCCGCATCACAACATTCGCCAGTTCTAAGCCCGGGTGCTTCTGTTCGAGGTCATCGATTGCAACAATGGCGGTTGGCGTCGCGACGCCGTCCCGAATTGCCTTCGGAAGACCATGGAATTGTTGCCAGAGATCGGCCATTTCGTGTGTGTTTGGAGACTTTATTATAGCACAAAATCCCGCCTCCCCCTAATCCCCCTCCTGAGTACATGAGGGGGATACAACGTAGCCGGGGAGGTCAGCTCAACGCGCCATACAACCGCTCCGCTTCCGCTTCCACCGTCGCCCCATCATACTCCCCACTATGTTTTTTGAATCCTTGATAGGACGGCTGTTTTTGATCGAGGTGAAGATTTAACCGTAGCTCCCTCGGACTGGCTTCAAGATAGACGTGAAAACGGGGATAAAAATGAGTGCCTAAACGCCGGACATAGGACTCTTCGCCGCTGTTGGGGTCACGGAATGGTGTGTATCCGGCACGCCGAAGAACCACGTCAGGATGGTAGGCCGGTCGAGGGATGCGGATGATCATCCCGTTAGAGGTGATGAAAACAAGAGTTGAACAAAAATTTTGATAGTGGCTCGGACTGTAGATAATGAGATAAACGAAGTATTCGTCACCTCTAACGGGATCACTGTCAGCGAAATATTACACCTCGACGTTTTTGAGAATAGTCTTCAACCGGCGTTTAATCGCCGCGATCTCAAGCGGGTTGAGATCCTGGGTGTTGACCGCGTAACTTAAAGCATCGAGACTGTGCAACAACTCCGTAGTTTGGGTCGCCGTCAGTTTTCCGCTCTTGCCAGCGTCCTCAATTTGCTGTGATAGGGCCACTAAGTGTAAGAGTACACCGGCTCGTCCCTTGGGCGTAGCCAGTTTATCGCCAATGTCACGGAGGATGACTGGCTCGTCTGCTGACACCGGTTTCTCTTGAGTCGCGGTTGAAGCGGCCGCGGTATTTTCCTGTTGTTGCGTTTCAGGGGCGTAGACTTCGGGAAATTGTCGGCTGGCGGCGGCGACATACGCTTCAACCTGACCGCCCAAACTTTGAATCAACGGCCGGACATTGCCGACGTGCCATTCCATCGGCAAAATAATTCGGCCTAGAAAATCGTTGATCAGTTGGTTCTCCTCGTCGCCGCTCAGCCCGATTTTTTTGATTTCATCCGGCACCGTAGTCACAGGCACATGTTGCACTATTACTTCTCGCTCAATCGTCATCAGCATATCTTGCTGTTTTGGCGTCAATTGATATGTAGCACAAAGAGTAATGGCGTTGTCAATCAAGGCCGGGTTGTTGATCACCCGTTTCATCAGCGGCGGTAACTGCTGAATCGCAGCCAGGTAGATTTTTTGATTTGCCGGTTGGGCCATATAAAAATTAGGTGGTTGAATCAGGTGCCGACTTCTTAGCCGCGCTAGCGCTTGATTGTTTATCAGGTTTCTCCGGGGTCGCAATATAGGCGCTGAGGACCGGGTGCTTGGCCATGCGGTCTAGTCGCGAGAAGGCCTTCATGCCACCTTTCTTCTGCAAACGTTTTTCCAACTCCGCCTCGCCGGCGCTCATGCCATCAACTGCCCAATCATAATTCTCAAACTGCAACATATCAGCAATCTTGGCCGGATCCGCGACCATGCCATACGTCTCCAGCATATACTTTCTATTCTCTGGATTTTTGTACAAGTCTGATTCATGAAGTTTGGCTAGATCGGCCGCCTTTCCGCCCCGCACCAAACCTTCATAGGCTCGTTGACCGCTGGCAGACGACAGGTCCATGCGGAGGTCTTTCCCTTTACTAGCCAGGGCCAAGTTCTGCACCACGAAGTTATTCTCTTCATTTTTCGGATCAAGATCCATCTTCCCGTCCGGACTGCTGGCCGCGAGTTGGTCGGCATACTTTCCGAGGCCTTCGGTGAGCGCTGTTCGTGTTTCCTTGTTGCGGTTACGGATTGTTTCCCAGTGCGGGAATTTCATGTTATCCGAATTGTTTAGCGTCGCCAAAACTTTATTACTCTTCAACGATTCAACGGAGATATTCTTAGCCAACTCGTCGCCACCGAGTTTATCGGCGTAGGTTTTGGCTTCATTTTCCATGTAGGTGTTGGTCGCGTCGGTGAAAGCTTTCCCCATTTCACCGGTCACCTTGGCCACCATGGCTCGTTGTTCAACCGAGGCTCCGGCGCCCATCTTGACGTGACTGAAAATTGATTTTGCGGCTTCCGGATCCATGGCTCGATAATAGCCGCGCAGGGTTTCCTCATCGGGGCTGTTATCGATCAGGTAGTGGGCAATCGCGCCAGATTCGCCGGCGGCCGCGAACTTTTCCTGCGCTTCCTGATTCAAGGCCGAGGCGCTCATTTGTTTTTGCTGGACGGCTAAGAGCAGGTTTTGACGATCGTCAGCCGTCTGTAAATCATTGAAGATAACTTTTTTAGCCATTTCCGGATTGCTCTTTTTTAGCCCATCATCATACTCTTTCAAGCCACCGGGGTTATCGCGCAGTCCGGCGCGTAAGGCACTGAGCCTAGCCACGTCGGCCGGATCTATGGCTTGTGATCGTTTTTTGCTTTCCAGTGCCTGTTCCAGTATCAACCGCTCCTCAGGCGTTTCCGCGGCACCGGATAATTGACGCACCTGATCATGAGACATATACTGAGCGCTGCTCTTCAACGCTTCTTCGCGCGTCTTCTTCCGATCCGCTTCCGGCATGTACGTATTCGCGCCGCGCCCCCCCCGAGCGGACGTCAACTGAGTAAAGGCGGCGAGCGCTCCGGGATCAGCCAAGTCCAAATGTCCTGGGCCGCGGCCTTGAAGCGTAGCCATGGCCGCTAACCGCTCGCGAGTGCCTTGTGTTGTATCAACCATTTTCGCCAGCAACGCGTCATCCTTCATGTTGCTATATCCTTGACCCTTGCCGAGTTCCGGTGTTCGTCTGCCTTCATACCCCGCCGCTCCGGCGGCCGCCCGTTCCTGACCGGCTCTGGTTAAGCCAATCCGAGTTTTCGTCCCCGGTATCCGCACTTCCGCCACCGGCATCGCCGCTCGGGCGCGATCGCCAAAGGCTTCAAGCGTCTCCGTCCTTTGTTGAACGGCAAAACCACGCGCCCGCTGGCGATTTTTAATCCAGCCTTGAACCGGCGCAACGGTGCGGTCGCGAACAAAATTTAATCCGGACAGGGTCGCGGCCGCGGTCGCGGCCGCGCCGAATCC
>OBEQ012893901.1_pt1 | contig 15052 bp, 11 predicted proteins | sample 1670901 | NCBI WGS metagenome assembly OBEQ01 (sample SAMEA104232315, study PRJEB22302) | groundwater metagenome | biome: forest; feature: aquifer; material: groundwater | place: USA | collected 2011-08-07 | depth 5.4 m | reverse complement strand
GAGCATCCTGCTCCCGGGTTGACGGACGGGAGCTGGAAGATCCCGCTACTTTTTTACTACCCATGCGCGTTGGATATTCTGTTCTCCGCCCTCCTGGCTTCAAAGCGATAGAAGGTCCACGTAGCGCCAACCCCCTCGGCGGAACCATGGCGGGAGTCGTATTCCCTCAGCAACCGGCGCAACCGGCCTGGCGCAAGGCGCCGTTCCGGCGCCGCTCCCGTGCCGTGCAAACTCCGCAAAAGCGCCAGCGCCGAAGCATGCCGAAACACGCGCCGCTCGACCGCGTCCCGCACCACGCGCAGTCCGCTGCGGGCCAGACACGCGCGCCATTCGTCCGCCGTGCGCCAGATCAGCGGATCACCTTGGCCGGTCAACTCGCGCCCCTCCGGCAGGGTGTCCGCCACGAACAGCCCCGCCAAAATGCGCCCATCACCGGCCAGACACCGCCGCCAGGCCGCGAAGATCTCCTCCGGTTCCGCCACCCACTGCAACATGCTGCTGCAAAAAATCCAGTCCCAGGGGCCGCCTTCGGGCGCGTCGGCCGCCAGCGTTTGCCAAGTCACCTGCGGCAAGGCCTCCCGCCCGGCGGCGCACATCGCCGGGGCGATATCGGTGGCCAGCAGGAAACCCCGCCACGGCAGCAGTCGCCGGGTGAACACGCCGGGACCGGCCCCGATTTCCAGCGCCCTACCCTCGCGCGGCGCGGGCCGGGGGCGTGGCCTTGCGCATCGCGAAGAGCGCGGTCACCTGCAAACGCAACGCATCGCACACGTCGTTGAGCCCGAACGCGTGGCTGACCTGCGCGTAAATCATCGTCACCACATGGCTCCACGGGGTGAACGTGCGGGCCTGGTCCGCCACGCCGCTCTCCTGCGCGAGTTTGAGGGCCAGGTAGGCGGGAATGAGTTCGACGAGCTGCCGCAGAATCGTCGCCTGCGGTGGCTCGGTTGCCTTGGCTTTACATCCCTGCCCTCTGGCAGGTAAGCGGAACTCAAGCAACCGAGCCGCTTTCGCCCATCAAATCAGCCTCGGCTGTGGAATGGTTTCTTTCGCCGTTGGTCAGGCAGGCCGACCGTTGGTTGTGCCGGAATATTCAGCTGTGGCGCGGACTGGCAAGGTGGCCGCATGCACCCGATCCTTGAATCTCCTCTGTCCGACCCCGGGGCCGTTTTCGGCCGGGGGGGCGAGCCCTACCTGCTGGAGGGCGCGAGCACCAGCAAGTGCAACAAGGAAGGCGAACACAGTCTCATCTTGCGGAGCCCCGCGCACGGGGGAGTGATCGCGGGCGTGACGTTCTTGGTCACGCGGTTGCCGGACGACGGTTGGGTGTTGCTGGTCGGAGGCCTGCAGGGGTCCGCCAAAGAGGGCACGCCGGAAGCGATCAAGGCGATCACGAAGTCACTGCACGGGCTGCGTCCGAACGCCCTGCTGGTGTTCGCCCTGCGTCAACTGGCGGGCGCGTGGAGGCTGGGAAGCATCCGGGCGGTGGGAAATCAGGGGCACATTTCCCAACATGCGGACTACCGCTTCAATCGGAGCCGACGGCCCCGGTTGGCCTACGATGAATTTTGGCGGGAGTGCGGCGGGGAGGAACGGGGCGACGGTTTCTTCGAGCTGCCCGTGCGCCACCGACCGCGCGCGGACGCGTCGAGCCCGGCGCACAAGCGCGCGGCCTGTCGGCGGCGCGAGGCGTGGTTGGCCGGGCTCGGGCAAGCCTTGCAGGCGAGGCTTGCCGGCCTGGGCCCGACGGCGGAACCGGCGCCCCACCCCGGGTGCGCCCCAATCTGATGATCATCGTCGTCATCGTTTTGGCCGCGCTTGTCGTCCTGGTCGGCACCGACGGTGACGCTCCGTCCGCGTAGAATCACGCGCCGCCGGCCGGCGGGCGGCCGGGGCCGGCCTCACAGGCCCAGTTGCTCGCGGAAGAGTTGAGATTGGCGCCGGGAAAACTCCACTTCGTCCCCGCCGCGCAGCCGGACCCGCAAGCAACCGCTGAACCACGGCTCGACGCGTTCGATCCAGTGCAGGTTGACGATCTGACTGCGGTTCGCGCGCAGAAACACGCTGGTGGGCAGGCGGGCGGCCATTTGCCCGAGGGTGCGGTAGAGCATCGGCTTGTGCTGGTCGAAGTGGAGGCGGGTGAAATTGCCGTCGGCTTCGATCAACCGGAGCGAACTGAGCGAGACGAACCAGCAGCGGTCGCCCTCTTTCACGAAGACCCGGCCGTCGATCAGCAAGGGCGGGGGCGACGCGCGGTCGGCCTCCCCGGGCGCGGCGGAGAACGAGCGGCGGATCCGGTCGAGGGCGGCGGCGAGCCGTTTCGGGTGCACGGGCTTGAGCAGGTAGTCGAGCGCGTTCACCTCGAACGCCTTCACGGCGAAGGCGTCGTGCGCGGTCGTGAAGATCACCCGGGGGTGCGGCGGCGGCAACGCCTCGAGCAGATCGAAACCGGTGCGTTCGGGCATGGCGATATCGAGGAAGAGCAGGTCGGGCGTCACCGTTTCGAGCACGGTGAGCGCCGCGGCCACGTTGCCGGCCTCGGCGCAAACCTCGATGTCGGGATGGGCCGCGAGCAAGCCGCGCAATTCTTCGCGGGCGAGCCGCTCGTCGTCGACGATGACCGCATTCATGCCGGTCCTTTGGTTATTGCTCCCAGCGCGCCCCTCGCGGCGGAGTCGCCGGCGAGTTCCGCCGGCGACTCCAGCCGCCGGGGCACGCGCAACTCGGCGCACACGAGGTTGGGCTCGGTCTGGCTCAGCGTCAGCGAGGCGTGCGGGCCGAAGATCAGCTCCAGCCGCGCGCGCACATTCCGCAGCCCGAGTCCGGTCGAGGAGCCCGGCGGAGCGAGGCGGCCGGGATTGGAGACCACGACGCGCAGAAAGCCGCCGGTGACCTCGGCGTGCAGACCGATCTCGCCTCCGGCGACGCGCGCGGCGACGCCGAATTTCACCGCGTTCTCGACCAGGGTTTGCACGGCCAGCGTGGGCACGAGACAGGGCCGGGCCGCGGGCGTGACGGAGCAGCGGATCTGAAGGCGCTCTTCCAGGCGGAGCTTCTCGAGCGCGAGATAGTTGTCGGCGTGCTCGAGCTCCTCGGCGAGGGGCACGGTCGCGCGCCCACTGGAGGTGAGGTTGGTGCGCAACACTTCGGACAACAGCGTGACGGCCGCGCGAGCCGTGGTGAGCTCGCGCGGGATGAGGGCGCGCAGCGTGTTGAGGCTGTTGAAGAGGAAATGGGGATCGACCTGGGCGCGCAGCGAACGCAGCTCGGCGTCTTTGACGGCGACCTCAAGTCTGGATTTCTCCAGGAGGCCCAGCTGGTAAGTGCGGTAGTAATTTATCCCGTAGTAGAGGCTGACCCACGGCACTATCATGATCACATAGAGAAGAACCGAGTCGTTCAGACCAAAGGCCAATTTTTGGGGAGGGCCCCAATCGAACTCCATCCCGCCGACCGAGACCACCGTGGCCATCATGACGAGTGTCGCGGCCTCAATGGCAAGGTTCATTGCGATCGACCACAGTCCTATGCGCACGAGAAAGCCCGTCCAAGTGAGCCGCCGCCCGCGATAGTAGATCAAGACGACCCGCAAGAGGTGGGTGCCGCCCAGGGCCGTGCCCACAAACAGCACCGCGAGAAACAGTTCTTTGCTCCGCTGGGGGGACGGCTCGAGGTCGCTCGCCACGAGGGCGAGCACCCCGCTCCAGCCGACCAGTTGAGCGAACCAGTAGGACGGTGTGCCGAGCCAGCGGCGGCGCCACGGGTGAGTCACCGGAGTTGCAGTGGGAATTTGCACAGCAGACGGGATAGAGACGGAGTGCGGGACACTGGCGGCCGGGGCTGCGGATGCAATGGCGAACGCGGCGACTCAGAAGCCAAGCTGCAGGGCGACGGCACCGTAGACGGCGTGGGAGTCGGACTTGAGCTTGAGCTGGCGCTGGGGGTAGTTGAACTCCTGCCCGAGCACCTCGCCGAAGGTGAGGCGCAAAATGGTTCCCGGCTTCAGGGCATAGGTGGCCGAGAGGCCGGCGCGCACATCGTAGAACTGAAGCTGGGTGCGGGCCAACGACGGCTGGCCCGCCTGATTGGGCAACGGATCCTGGTCAACGTAATAGGTGCCACCGAGGCCCTCGATTTCCAGGCCGAACTTCCATTGTTCCGAGAGTTGATAGCTGATCCCCGTGGTCGGGTAGCCCAGGCTCGCGGTCCAGCTCTCGGCGAATTTCCACTCGAGACTGAGGACCGGGCCGAACTTCAGGACGCCTTCGCCTTTTGAGTTGTAGGCGGCACCGGCGGACGCGGAAAAAGTCTCGCTGAAGGGATGGGCCACCATCCCGACCACGACGAAGCCCCGGCTGGCGGATCCGAGCGAAGTGCCGAAACCGCGGCGATTCGCGCCGGAACTCCAGACCGTCGCCGCGATCCCGGTCACCTGCCAAGCGGGGGCCGCTTGCCACTGGGCGGTCACCCCGGCGGTCAGCGTGGAGAGTTTCTCCGGAAGAGGCAGCGCCGCGCCCTCGGCCTGCCTGATCACGACGCGGTCGTAGCTCAGACCGGCGCTGAAGCTGACGTGGTCGCTGCCGCCGAGCGCTTGCTGGAGGCCCAAAGCGGTGGCGCGGGTCGAGGCTTTGCCCCGGATGCCGCCGCCGGACAGGGAAATTTTCCCCGTGGACGACGTCGCGATCGAGAGCGAAGTGCCCGACTCTTCCTTGGCAGAAGCGGTGCTGGGGTCGGCCGAAGCCGACGAAAGCGAGACCAGCGCCAATAGGCCAAGCAGCGGTCGGAGGATTTTTTGAGGGAGTTGATTCATGGGATGGATGGGTTCGCGCGGACGCTAACCAAATCCGGGGCGCAGCGCCTTCAGCGCACAACCAGCGGTCGATTGGGCGGACGGATGCCGGCTCGGTGCCCGGCGAGCGGTGGCAAGCGTCTGCGGGGCTTGCCCAATTCGCGGGTCCATTCCACGGTTTCGCCCGTGGAAAGGCCGTAGAGATTTTCGCGTTGGTGCATAGCAGGGGTCGGTGCCATACTTTTAAACATCAATTTCCGCAGCCTCAGGCCGCGTTCCACCCAAAGCAACTGCATCGTTACGGCTAAGTCATCACCCTCGGGGGAATGCAGGCCGGCGCGGATCCCGCCGAAGGTGGCGCCGGCCGAGCCCGAGAAGGATCAATACCGCCACAAACCAGGGCGAAATCGCGCCACCACCACCGCCGCCGCCACCCGAGGGGGGCGGGGTTGAGGGGGGAGCGGCGTTGACCGTGAGCGTGGCGGCGTTGCTGGTGACGGAGCCGACGGAGTTGGTGACGACCACGGTGTAGGAGCCGGCGTCGCTCGCGGCGGCAACGGAGATGCCGAAGGACGCGCCGGTGGCGCCGGAAATCTCCGCGTCGCCCTTTTTCCACTGAAAGGTGGGCGTGGGCGAACCGCTGGCGACGACGCTGAAGGTGACCGCGCTGCCGGCGGTCACGGTCCGGCTCACGGGCTGGGTGGTGATGGCGGGAGCGCTGTCGTCCATGGCGGATGCAAGCTGGCTGCCCCAAACGGCGACGCCGTCGGCGGACAGGGCGCTGAAGGTGAGAACCCAGGCCTGGTTGTCGTCGTCCCACTGCCGGGAGAAGACGCCGTGATAGGTCGTGCCGGCGAGCGTGAGGCGGACATCGTGGTCACCGGAGAGCTGCCAGTTCCCGGTCGTCTGGCCGGTGATGGCGCCAGCGGCGTTGAGCGTGATGAGGGAGGAGGTCTTGACCGCGGCGGTGATATCCTTGCCGTGATTGATCAACTTGTAGTCGCCGGAAATCCCCGCGGCCGCGGTGGTGGCGATGGTTTCCCGCGCATAGCGGTGAGGCGCCACGACGAACCAGCCGTCCTCGTTCAGATACATCTGGTGGACGCGCACCTCGTGGACTTCGCCCTGGCCGACAAAGCGCGTGTGGAAAACGAGCAGGTATTTCCCGGTGGCGGGATCGCGATTGATGGAGACGCCGCCGGGAGAGACGTAACCGCGGCTGGTGGGGCGCGGATCGTCCGCGACGTGGAGAAACTGCCAGTTGCCCATCAATTTCACGCCGTAGGGCGCGATCCTCGCGTCGTCGAAGGCGAAGTCGCCCTTGACGTTGGTCAGGTCGTTGCCCGCGGCGTCGAGGAACGGGCCGTCGGGGTTCACCGAACGGCCCAGGCGGACGTTGTAGCCGCCCGTCGCCTCGAGTCCGCCGAACGTGCAGAACAGATAGTAGAATCGCGTCTCGGGACTATAGACGATGCAGGCGCCCTCGATGCGGGAGGAGTTTCCCCCGATCAACTTCTTGCCGTAGCCCTGCCCGGCGAGGGGCTGGCCGATGGTCGGCGAACCGGCGGCGGCATCGAGCTGCAGGATGAAAATGCCGCCGGAATAGGAGCCGTAAACCATCCAGAGCCTGCCGGTGGAGTCGTAGAAGACCGAGGGGTCCACGACATTGGGGTGGATGTTGACGTCGTAGTTCACGCCGGCCGGGCTCATGCCGGCCATGCCGGATTTGAGCAGGAGGGCGACGTTGGCGTAGGGGCCGGTGATGGCATTCGAGACGGCGAGGCCGAGCGCGCTGAGCGGCGCATCACCCCGGCACGCGTCGTAATAGTAATAGTATTTCCCGTCGGCCAGTTGGATGACGTCGGGCGCCCAGAACGTGTTCGTCTGCGCCCAAGCCAGCGCCTCGGCAAACTCGGCCTGGGGATCCTGGTTGCGAATCAAGGAATTGGGCGGCGCCGCGCTCGTGGTGATCTGGGTCCAGTTGATCAGGTCGGTCGTGCTCGCCGACGCCATGTGCGAACCGAAGACGTAGCAGGTCTCGCCATCCCGCACCACGGCCGGGTCGTGCACGGTGACGTTGACGAAGGCGGGCGCCGGCGGATCCTGCTGGGCCAGCAAGGCGGGGGCGGCGAGCGCAGTCGCGATCAAGCAACCGCGGATGAGATGAGGAATGAGCGTCGTGTGGTTCATGTGACTCCTGATGGCCGGCCGAAGACCGGCATGCCCGCCCGGTCCCAGTGCAACGGCTTTACATAAGTGTGGCGGTTGGGATCCCACAGCGGGTCGCCCACGATCGCGGTGTAGGTGCGCGCGTGATAGACCAGCAGATCGGTGACGCCGTCCTCGGCGACGGTGAAGCTGTTGTGGCCCGGGCCGTAGATACGGTGTTCGTAATCGGTCTGGAAGACGGGCAGCGGCGATTTCGTCCAACTGGCCGGATCGAGCAGGTCGGCATCCTCCCGGGCGTGGAGCAGGCCCATGCAGTAATTCTCGTCGGTCGCGCTGGCGGAATAGCTGAGGAACACGCGGCCGTGGCGGATGACGACGGAGGGGCCCTCGTTGACCCAGAAGCCGCGGATTTCCCACTCGAACTCGGGGACGGAGAGGCGCACGGGCTTGGTCGCGAGGATCGTGGGCGAGGCCAGCCGCGCGATCATGAGGTTGGAGTTACCGCGAATCGCAGGCTCCTTCTGCGCCCAGACGTAGTAGGTCGCGCCGCGGTGGGTGAAGGCGGTGGCGTCGAGGCAGAAGGCGTCAATGCCGCTGTCCACCGGCACGGGCACGGACCACGGGCCGTCGAGGGGATTGGCCGCCTTCGTCGTGATCGCCCACATGCGGTGCTGGAAAAGGTCGTCCTTGATGGCGCGGGACGGGGCGGCGGCGAAGTAGATCACCCAGGTGTCGAACACGCGGTGCAGCTCGGGCGCCCAGATGAGTTCGCCGTTCGGCCCGCGGGCGGGCTTGTGCCAGACATCCACCGTGGCGGCCGCCGGCAGCTCCGCGATGGCGCGAGCCCGGCGGAGCTCGATGCGGTCATAGGCCGGCACCGAGGCGGTGAAGTAATACCAGCCGTCGTCGAACCGGCGGATGCAGGGGTCGGCGCGCTGAAGGATGAACGGGGCGAGGGGTGTCGCGGACATGGCGAAGTGTCAGGGGACGGGAGTGGCGGTCGCGATCAGGTGGTCGCGTTTCATCCGCTCGTAGAACGCGTCGGTGATGCGGTAGCGGAACATCAGCAGGCCCATCAGGAGATGGAAGGACCCCGGAATGACCGTGAGCAGGAGCGCGATGCCGTTGAGGGGGAATGTGCTCTGCACCGCATCGGCCACGTAGCCGTAGTGCGTGAGCAGGCCGCCCACGATCAGGCCGGCGAGGCTCATGCCCATCTTCTGGCACCAGGAGATGCCGCCGAAGGCGAGGCCGGCCACGCGCCGGCCGCTCTTCATCTCCCCGTAGTCCACGGCCTCGGAGATCGCGGACCAGAACACGGGGGCGTGCAGGTCCACCACGAATTGGATGAGGAAGAACAGTCCGAGCGCCAGCGCGGTGTCGCCGGGCCCGACGAGGAAGTAGAGCGCGGCGCTGAGGGCGAAGACGAGGATCTGCGTCCAGCGGAAGAGCTGGATTTTGCAGAACTTCTTCGTGATCCACGTCGAGGCGACCATGGCGAGGATGTTGCCGGCCACCCCGGTGGTGATGAATACCGATTGGAGGCGCGCGTCGCCGCCCAGATAATACTTCGCGTAGAAGAGGGCGACCGAGCCGCGGATGACGTAGCCAATCGTGCCGATGATGCACACGGCGGCCAGCACGAGCCACTGGTCGTTGCGCAGGAGCAACGAGAGCTGGAGGCGGAGCGGCTTGCGGTCGATAACGTGCTTCACCCGCTCGGTGGTGGTGAGGAAGCAGAAGAGGAACAGCGCGGTGGCGACCCCGGCCATGAACGCCATGGACACCTGGTAGCCGCGGGCCTTTTCCGCATCGCCCCAGCGGGCGGCGAAGAGCGGCACGAAGGTCGCGACCATCAGCGCGGCGATCTTAGCGAAGAAGAGCCGATAGCCGTTGGCCGAGAGACGCTCCTGCGGGTCGTCGGTGATCACGCCCGGCAGCGAGATGTAGGGGATCGTGACCGAGGTGAACACGAGCATGAGCAGCGTATAGGTGACGTAGGCCCAGGCGAGCTTGCCGGCGTAGGCGAAGTCAGGCGTCGTGAACACGATCATGATCGCGATGCCGAAGGGCACGGCCCCGTAGAGCAAATAGGGGCGGTAGCGGCCATAGCGCGTCGTGTAAGCGTCGGTGAGCATGCCCATGGCGACATCGGCGAAGGCGTCGATCAGGCGGGGGATAAAGATCAGCATGCCGAGGTGCTCCACCCGCAGGCCGAAGACGTCGGTGTAGAAGAACGTCAGGATGAGCGCCATCGAGGACCAGACGACGTTCACGGCGGCGTCGCCGGCGCCGAAGCCGATTTTTTCCAGGACGGAAAGTTTGGCAAGCGGGGCGGAGCGGGCGGTGGGCATGGGAAAGCGAGAGTGAAGGTGAGAGGGAGGGTGATCGGGGGGAGATCGGCGACCGGGAGAGGATGCTCGTCGGCTCGCTGGCGCTCGTCGCTACAGTTCCAGCGCATTTCACTCCAGCAAGGCGCTCGTGTAGCGGGAGAGGGCTTGCGGATCGACGACGGGCCAGTGGTCGGCGTCCCAGGTGAGTTCGGCGATCTTGAGTTTCTGCAGGCCGTGGTCGGCATTTTCGTAAGCGTGAAAGACCAGCCAGTCGCGGCCATCGAAGGTGTAGGCGCTGTTGTGGCCGACCCCCGCCCAATCCTTGTCGCCCGCCAGCAAGAGGCTGCCGCCGCCCGCGGCCATGTCCTGTCCGGTCTTGTCGAGATACGGCCCGGTGAGTGCCGTGGCGCGGCCGACGACCATCTTGTAGGTGCTGTCCTTGCCGCGACAGCATTTGTCCCAAGAAGCGAAGAGGTAGTAGTATTTCCCTTTCTTGAAAATGAAGGGCGCCTCGATCTCGGCGGGGCCGGCCTGGGTGTCGGGCTCGAGCACGGAGCGTTCGCGCTTGGCGAGCGAGCGCCATTCCTGCGGCTCGGCGAGAGCGGTGAGGCTGGACGCCAGTTTCACCAGTTTCAGGCCGCTCCAGAAGGAACCGAAGCTCAGCCAGGGCGTGCCGTCGTCGTCGAAGGTGACGGCGGGATCGATGGCGTTCCAGAGATCGCGGCCGGGCACCGATTGCAGGACGATGCCCCGGTCTTCCCACCGGTAGTCGGGCGAGTCGGGGTCGAGGGTCTTGTTCACCGTCACGCCGATGGCGGAGGTGTTAACGCCGAAGGAGGAGACCGAGTAGAAGAGATAGAACCTGCCGTCATGGCGCACGATGTCGGGCGCCCAGACGTGACCGTTGAATTGGGGGGCGACGTCTCTCGCCCACGAGGGGTCGCCGGGAAAAACGCGGCCGCGCAGCCGCCAGTTCACCCTGTCCTTCGAGCTGTAGAACGTGATGCCCGGGCCCGTGCTGAACAGGTAGGTGGAGTCGCCCTCGCGGGCCATGACGGGATCGTGGATGCTGACCTGCCGGCCGTGTGCGGCGGCAGGGAGCAGCACGAGAGGCAGCAAGCCCGTGAGCGGGATGACGAAAAGGCCCAGGCGGAACATGGCATTCACTTAAGATGGATATCCTTTGTAGGGGCGGACCTTGGTCCGCCCATCGAGGGCGCAGCTTGCTGCGCCCCTACAAAGAGAACACGTTCAGTAGCGATAGCGCAGGCCGAGCTCGATGGTGCGGTCGTAGGCGCGCGTGTCGCGCGGATACAGGGACTCGTTGAGGAAGTAGTCCTGGTATTCGCTCTTCAGGATGTTCCTGGCGTCGAGCGTGACCGTGAGGTGCTTGCTGAAAGCGTAGCTGGCCGAGAAGTCGAGGGTGCCGACGGGTTTGACGATGATCTGGCGCAGCGGGCTGCCGGCGGGATTGGGGCCGTCGAAGGTGTCGGTGTATTCCCCGCGCCAGTTGTAGGCGAGGCGGGAAGAGAATTTGCCGGCCTCATAGACGAGGATCACGTTGAAGGCCTCCTTGGCCACCTGGGCGTAGGGCTTGCGCACGCGGGCGCCGACGGCGGCGCCGGGCGCATTGTCGGGCGCGTCGGTATCGCCCTCGATGTAGGTGAGGTTGGCCATCCAGCCGAAGCCCTTCAGCGCGTCGGGGAAGTGCTGGTAGCTGAACTCGAAGCCGTCGAGCTGGCCCTTGCCGGAATTGCGCGGGCGGACGACCGTGTAAGGCACGCCGTTGATGGTCTCGGTGGCGGCGAAGCTCTGGACGTAGCCGTCGATGTCGCGGTGAAACGCGGTGGCGGAGACGTAGCTGTCGTCGGCGAAGTAGTATTCCAGCGAGAGGTCGTAGTTGTCGGACTTGACCGTGTTGAGATCGGCGTTGCCACCGGCGCCGCTGCCGGCGGAGCCACCGGTGGTGGTGGGGGCGTTGAGGGTGACGGCCGGGTTGAGGTCGCCGAAGTTGGGCCGGGTGATGGTGCGGCCGCCGGCGAAGCGCAACCGCCACTGCTCGGTGAGCTTCAGGCGGGCGTTGACCACCGGGAGCACGTCGGTCTGCGACTTGCTGTCGTCAATCGGCGCCCCGGTGGAGGTGTAGCCCTTGAGGTCCTGCGTGGTGCGGGCGACCCGGAAACCGAGCGCGCCGTCGAGCTGCTTGCCGCCAATCAGGCGGGAAAAGCCGGAGTTGACGTAGCCGGCGAGCACGGATTCGTCGTCGGTGAAGCCAAGCGTGGGGTTGTAGTCGGCCGGACCCGCGGGCAGGCCAAAGAGGGCGCGGACCGCGTCGGCGTTGTTGTAGAGGTAGTCGGGTGAGGCGCCGAACCAGTGGGGCGTGCCGTAGTAGGAGAGCGGGCCGTCGGGATTGACGCCGCCGAAACCGGGGATGGTCGAGGCGCGCGGAACGGTCGGATGAAAGCGGTTGGGGCTACCGTCTGGATTCGGATTCGCCTGCGCGCCGGCGGGCGCGATGTCGTTGCGGGTGGTGCCCCGGAAGCGGACCGAGCGGTCGGTCCAACGGACTCCGCCGGAGACCTTGGAAAAGAAGCCCCGGTCGAGGCTGTGTTCGACCTCCAGCTTGAAACCGTTCTGCTCGGAGACGGCCACGTCGTGGTTGTCGAAGAGGCCCCAGAGGAAGTAGTTTTCGGCGCTGGTGATGCCGGTGCCGGGAATGGTGAGGTTCGCGCGGCCGCCGTCGTTATAGGTGAAGGTGAACGTGTCGCTGGGCAGCGCGGCATAGCGCGTGTCAAGGATGAGAGCCTGGTTGCTGAACTTGTTCCAGTTGTAGAGATACTCGGCGGTCACCTTGGTGTCGCCGCGCGTCCATTTGGCGCCGAAGACATTGTGGTAGCCATCGGTGCTCCGGTTGAAGGCCTGGGTGCTGGTGAGGTGGAAGTTGTTCACCGAAGTCGTCGAGGTGGGGACATTGGTGCCCGCGTTGACCGTGGCGGCGGTGATGCCGCCGAAGCGCGGGAAGCCGATGAGGAAATACACCTGCTGCTTCTCGCGGAAGGAGGTCTTGAGGAAGTTATTGTAGAGCTCGAGCTCGTCATTGACCTTCAGTTGCAGGGCGAGGTTGTGGGCGGTGCGGGTGCGGTCGCCGGGGATGATGAGCGAACCCTGCGTGAAAGGCAGCTCGAGGGTGCCGGCCGGGTGGATTGAGGTGGGCACGCCGACGGGCTCGAAGAGGTAGTTGAAGGCCGTCTGATCCACGTAGTAGCGCTGCTGGTAGCCGCCGGCGTAGAGCACGCCGAGCTCGCCGGCCTTGGTGGTGAAGCGGTCGCTGAGGAGGAGGCTGCTGACGTGGCCCATCTTCTCGGCGTGCTCGCCGTGGATGAGGCGGGCGCTGGCGGCGAACTGGGGCTTCTGGAAGTCGAGGGGCTGGCGCAGGCGGATGTCGATCAGGCCGGCGATGCCGCCCTCGATCTTGTCGGGCGAGGTGGACTTATAGACATCCACGCCGGCCACGAGCTCGGCGGGGATATCCTGCAGGGCGACGCCGCGCCCGACGCCGGTGAAGATCTCGTTGCCGTTGAGCGTGGTGCCGAGGTTGGGCAGGCCGCGGATGAGCACGGTGCTGACTTCGCCGTTGGCGCGGCCGACCTGGATGCCGGGCACGCGTTGGAGGGCCTCGGCGACGGTGTTGTCGGGCAGTTTGCCCACGTCCTCGGCGATCATGGAGTCCACGAGTTGGACGGATTCCTTCTTGATCCCCTGGGCGCTGATCATGCTGGCGCGGGTGCCGGTCACGACAAAGGTATCAAGCACGACGGTCTTTTCCTCGGCGGGTTTGGCCGCGGGCGTGGTTTGCTGGGCGTAGCCAGGGGAGGAACTCAGCACAAACGCGAGGCTGGCGGAGCAAAGCAGGGCAATCTTGCGGCCGGAGCCGACGGATTGCTTGCGGGGGGCAAAACAAACAGAGGAGGTCATGATGCGGATCGGGGGTAGGTATGAGCTGGACGTTCCTAACCGGAGTCAGGGGTTCCATGATACATGCGCCATCACCCGTCCAAACCCGACAAATCAGGCGAAAAAATATTTTCCCGCGCAGTAAAGATGCCCCGGAGCAAGCTCCGGGGCATTTCAGCAATCCCGCCTTTGCTCTGTTTTGTGGGAGCGAGCTTGCTCGCGACTGTTTCGTGTCGCGAGCCCCTCGGCAGGCTCTGGGCCCTGAGCTCGTCGAATGGGCAAGCACGCTCCCACAAATTCGATCCAAGGCAAAGCGCGCTTCGCGGTATCAGACCGCTAGCGAATCAACCGTCCCATCACCGCCGGGCGGGGGTATCGGGACGGAGCGGGGCCTCGATCAGGGCGGCGCCCTCGCGCAGGAGAATCAGGGCGAAATCCCAGTCGAACCAGAAGCCCTGCACCGGGGTACCCCGGCCGGCCCGGTTGCGGGCCGTGTTCTCGACCTTGGCGCGGGCCGCGGCCAGCTCGGCGCGAGCCTCCTCCGGGCGACCCAGTTGCTGGCAGGACATGGCCAGCAGCACGCGGGCGGTGGGGGTCCGGGGCGCATTCGATTCCGGATAGGCCAGGCACCGCCGGCTCCACTCGGCCGCCTGGGCGAAATCGCCCCGCCGGTATTCCCACAAGGCCAGTGAAACGGACCGCCACGCCGCGGTGAAAAGGTCGCCCGACTGGTCGGCGTCGGCAAAGGCCTTCGCGTTGCCTTCAGCGAGCGGCCGCAGGGCCTCGAATATCTTTTCGTCCGCCGGACGCAGGAGGCTGATCTTGACGATGCGGTCGGAAAACGGGCAGGGCGTCCCGGAAAACCGCGTGATCGCCTCCCGCCGAAAGCGCTCGTAGCCGGCGGCGTCGCCCTGCTCGATCAGGGTCGGTCCCTGCTCGAGATAGTCCAGCGTGGTCACGTCGTGCCCGTCGAGCTGGTTGACCGCGAGGAGCTGGGCAAAGCGGTCCGCCGCCTGCGGCCAGCGCTCGTTGAGCGCGTGCCACTCGCCGACGGCCCGGAACACGGCCGCGCCTTCGAGCGTCGGTTGCGTGAAGGTGATCTCGCTGAGCAGCGCGTCGGCCTCGGTGAACTTTTCCTGGCTCACCAGCAGGGCGGCCTGGGTGATCCTTTCCCGGATCTCGGCCCCGTGCCGGAGCCGCGCCTGCTGTTGCTCCGCCGCCACCGCCCGCTGGCGGGCTTCCCGCTCCTTGATAAAAAGCCACGTGGAGGCGCCGAGGCCGATCACCAGCGCCGCGGCGACGGCGCCGCCGGCCGCGAACACCCCGCGGTTCCGCCGGACGAGTTTTTGGAAACGGTAGAGCCGGCTGGGCGGCCGGGCCATCACCGGCTCGTTGCTGAGATGGCGCTGGATGTCCAACGCGAACGCGTTGGCCGTCTCATAACGGCGCCCGCGATCCTTCTCCAGCGCCTTCATGACGATCCAGTCGAGGTCGCCGTGCAACAGGGGCCCCAGCCGGTGCGGATCCACCCGGCGCTCCCCGGCGGTCTTCTGCAAATCCGGCGGCGGAAGGGCGCCGAGCTTGGCGGAGGGCCGCGCCGGCTCCTTCTCGCGCAAGGTCCGGCGCATTTCATCGAGGCCGGCGGCCAGCAGCTCGTTGGCGTCGAAGGGCGTCAGGCCGGTCAGCAGTTCATACAGCAGCACGCCCAGGCTGTAGATGTCGCTGCGGGTGTCGATATCCTGCCCTCGCATCTCCGCCTGCTCCGGGCTCATGTAGGCCGGCGTCCCGATCAGCTGCACATAGGAGG
>OBEQ010456906.1_pt1 | contig 15052 bp, 16 predicted proteins | sample 1670901 | NCBI WGS metagenome assembly OBEQ01 (sample SAMEA104232315, study PRJEB22302) | groundwater metagenome | biome: forest; feature: aquifer; material: groundwater | place: USA | collected 2011-08-07 | depth 5.4 m | reverse complement strand
TCGCCGCCGGCCTGCGGCGCGCCATTCCTGTTCCTGCTGGAAGAATTCTACTCCCTCGGCCATATGCCGGTGATCGAGAAAGCCGCCGGCTATGCGGCAGGATTCGGGGTCAAGCTCTGGGCCGTGTTGCAGGACATCCAGCAACTCAAGGCCCTGTATCCGCATAGCTGGCAAACCTTCCTCGCCAATGCCGGCGCGGTGCAGGTCTTCGGGGCCTCCGACCACGACACAACCTCGTATATCTCAACCGCCATGGGGGAGGTTGAAGTTCTTAAAAACGTCGTCAGCCGCACCAGCAATTACCAATCCGGCACAGGCTCCCCCAGCGCTCACCAGAAGGCAACGGGGGTGCTTGACGGTAAGGGCCGCTTTTCAATGCTGCGGGCGGCGTTCACCACATTCCCGGATGCCTCTTCAAGCGAGAGCTACGCCGTCTCCGATGCCGTGAACCCGCAAATTCAGATTGTCCCCCTGCTGCGGCCGGACGAGGTGGCGTTACAATTCGCGCGAGAGACAGGCGCGGCGCTCCTGCTCATCAAGGGGCGCAAGCCCATCTGGTGCCTGCGCGTGGATTACTACGCCTCCCCGTGGTTTCATGGCCGCTACGTCGTCCGCGCGGCTACAAGCCAAAATGACGCGGAGGCGAAAGAACCTATGGAATTCGGCGCACGCACACCAGAAACTCTAAAAGCGATTGAAGAGCAATTCGCACGGCTTCGCATCTGATAGAGGATTCGCCATGCTCCAAAATGGCCAGCGCCTGCCCAACCTTAACGTCAACCAGCCGAATTCGGATAACCGCGCAGTTCACACGGGCGGCCTCAACAAATACGTCGTCGGGCTGCTCCTCTTTGGCGCGGTTGTCGGCTACGAAAAGGCCGCGCCCCCGAACGTCAAACTGTCCGCCATCTTCGGATCGTTCGAGGGCAACACCGAGGCGGAAAGTCTCCGCACCAAGCTGGATGCGACACAGCAAATGCTCGCCATGCAGAACGCCGAAAACGCGAAGATGCAAAACGAGGTCAATAAATACAAGGCTGCTTTGGAGAACGCCGTCAATTACTATAAGACGGAGTTGGCGCTACAACAGCAGGCTCTTGGCAAACGACAAGAGGCCGTCATCGAGTCGCAAAAGGCCAACCTTGATCTTGCGAATTTCGCAGATATCGTCTCCCTGTTTGCCAACATGGGGGGAGAAAAGGACATCGCGGAAAAAGCGGCCATGGTCGGCAGTGTCTTGCGCCAAAAAGCCTATGGCGAAATCGACAGACAAGCCCCGACATGGGGGGGCATCGGAACACAGCCAACGCCTGCGGCGGCGAGCAGGGCAACACAACGTCTCCCTCTGGCGCGGGTCGGAACGAAATCGCCGAAATTGCTGGTGCGGTCGGCCCCGCAGAAGGATGGTTCAACCGTCCTGTGTGTTCTACCTACGGGGGCCGTGGTGCAGCTTCTCGGACAGAGTGAACGCGACGCGACGCACAACATCACCTTCGTGCAAGCTTCGTTCAACCGGCGCGGCTATGGGAATATGACGGGATGGATTAGCCAATGGTCACTTGAGGACGTACCAGCCAGTTCGTCGGATGGAGCGACACCACAGACATGTGACGACCCAAAACCATAGGCCGCGCCATCAGGCCGCTAATGACGGCCCGCCTCCCGCTCGGTGCGCGGGGCGAACCGGTCGCAACTGACCATCACCGGCCACACCGGCTCTCTGTCCAGTAAGCAGGTGACGACCATTTTTCCGGTGTCGTCCTTGCGCGTCCACCCAGCTTCGCAGGTCGTGCATCGGGTTACGACATAACGCGAGTAGTTCTGCGACGATAGACCTTGTGGCGAATTCGTGATGTGCATGTGCCCCCTTCGTTGTTGTAGTCGTCTTTCGGCTCTTCAATGCCGAGACTGCCCGAGTCGCCAGCCGTGCGGCAATGGCCCATAGCGCGCGCACAGGCAGGAACATCGGCAAGGATTTTCGCCGGTCTGGAATTGCCGTTTTCCAAACCGGTTCATCGCGATGAACCGCCTCCCCCCCTGCCGCCACCGTCACGGCCCGGCCCGTTCCGGCCCGTCGCTTTCGCATTCGTCTGGTCGGCAAGCTGCTGGTAGCGCCGCGCGCGCTCCGCCGGCGTTTCCGCGCGGCGTTCCCTGCCCGCCTCGGCTGCGGCCAGAGAGCTATCATAGCGGCTTTGCGGCTGGCGCTGCTGGTCGGCCTGCGGCGCGCGCTGTCGCCTCTCGGCCTCCTGCGCCCTGCTGATCGCCTCGTGTTCCTTGGCCGTCGTCGGTGGCACCCCCGCGCGCGGCGGCGCTCCGTCCCGCGCCTCTCCGCCGGAACGTTCCTGCGCCTTGTTGGTTGTTTCGCCCTTCCCGTCCCTGCCCGTCGTCCCCTCGCCGCGCTCCTGCCCGAGCCGCGCACGCTCGGCGCGAAGGGCTGCGGCGCGTTCCTCATAGAAACGGGCCTTCTCCTCGTCGCGGCTGGCCTGCTCGCTATGGCTGTCGCCGGTCACCACGCGGGACATACCGGCAAGGCGGCGGCTGGTGGTGGACATGTAATCGCACCCCTCGATCTCCTTCCGAAGCTCAAGGGAACGGCGGTCTTCCGGCGTTTTGGCCGCTACGATCTGGCGGGTTAGGTCTTCCTGCTGCTTCATGAACCGCCCGTATTCGGCCATGGCCGCGCGCGCCAAGGACGCATACGGAGCTTCGACGCGGTATTCATCGGCCAAGGCTTGGGCGTAACGGCTCTTGGGGTCGGCCACATCGCCGTTACGCTCGCGCGCGGCATCGGCCTCCCGCCGCGCGGCTTCGTCACGGCGGGCCTGTTCGGCTTCGGCGGTTTGCGCCTCGACGAACGCACTGCGGGCCTTCGCCTGCCGCTCCATCTGCTCGAGCAACGCCGCTTCACGCTTGGCCTGTTCCGCCGCATCCTGCTCGAGCGTCGGCGTATGATCTTCGGTCTTGGTTTCGTTCTCGGCTGCCGCCTTCGTCTGTTCGTTGCTGGCCGGCTGGTCGTCCCGCGCGACCGCGCGGGCGGCTTCGTCTTCCGTCGAATGCTCGGCGCTCATAACCCTGTCCTCTCGGTTAGTGCCGTCGTTCGTAGGGTTGTCGTTCGCATGTTCAAGGGCTGCCCGTTGCGCGGCAAGCTGTTCCTGCTGCTTTCGCAGGGCCGCGATTTCTGCGTTGCGGTCGTCGATCGCGGCGGCGCGCTGGCCACGCGCGGTCTCCACCCCTCGCGCTTCCATCTCCGATATGACCGGCCCTTTGTGAATCTGCGGCACGCGGTCGATGCCCTGCGCCTCAAGGCTGCGGTGATCCACGCGGGCCGCGTGTCCGGCCTGTTCAAGGGTGGCGTTCACATGGTCGGCCCACGACGCGCGCCACCCTTCCAGCCGCTCGGTGTCGTTCCAGCCCCGTTCCTTGTTGCCGAACCCCTCGCCCGTCAATGCCCGCATGGTCAGCATGATATGGGCGTGGGCGTTCCGCTGGTCGCCGCGACCGCTCGGCGCATGAATAGCCACATCCGCCACCATGCCCCGCGCCACGAACTCCGCCCCCACGAACACCCGCACCAGTTCGACGCGCTGCGCATGGGAAAGCTCATGCGGCAAGGCAAGCTCGATGTCCCGCGCAAGCTGGGCATCCTTGCGCTTCTCCGCCTTCTCTACGGCGTTCCAAAGCTGGGCACGGTCGCGCATCCATGCCGGCGCGTCGGCGGGGGCCATGATCTCGCTGTGCAGAACGCCACGGCGGCGCGTGTAATCGAAGCGCTGCCCCGTGCGCTCGTCGGCAATGTCCGCACCTGCACGGTAGGCCGCTGCCGCCGTCGCGCTGCGACCGGCGGAGCGCTTCATCACGTCGGCGCTCAAGCGATAAATCGCCATGCCGTCACACGCTCCCGACAACGGAGGGAGCGGACGGCATAGGCGGCTGTGCCGGAGCGGTTCTCCGCTCCATAAGCGCGGGGATGCAAGGGGAACGCCGTTCCCTTTGCTGGGGTGCAGGGGCTACGCCCTTGCCGCACACATCGCGCAGCGATGTATAAGTGCGCACTTCGTGAACCCTCCGCCCGTCAAATCACCTCAATGAGGGTAAGGGAATTTCGGCCTCGTTAACCACGATTTTTTGCTATGATCCGCCCATAAATCGCAAACAACACACGGGAGCATGGGGCGATGGCACACGCCAGAAAATCACTTGCCGACCAAATCGCCGCGCTCAAGGAATCCGAACGCCAGACGCAGGCCCGCCTTGCCGCGCTCCTTGCCCGCCAGAAGACCGAAGAGCGCAAGCGCGACACCCGCCGCAAGATCGTTGTCGGCGGCGCGGGGCTCACCCATGCCGCGCTTCATCCGGCTTTTGCCGAGGCCCTGCGCGACGTGCTGCGGGCTGCTGTCACCCGCGACATTGATCGCACCTTGCTGGCCGATTGGCTCGGCGACGATGCAGGCCCCGCGAATGGCGAGGGCGAGGCGTCCTCCCCTGCCGTCTCTCCGGCGGCTGGATAGACTGGCGGGGTTAGCCAGCCGGAACACGGGGAAAATTGGCCGCGAAAGGGCACTTCGTGCCCTGCGAGGGGCGCTGCCCCTCGCGCTCCCCGGGATATTTAAGCCGAAATGATGTGTGGGATTCACGAAATCGACGCTAGGCCGGTTTTTAGGCTTGCTGGCAGGCATTGAATTTGTTGGCTAGGGTCGTGGCCTGAATGCTCTCAATGCCGCTCCAGCCTCAAAAAATCAGCTCTAGCGTCGATGTTTCCCCATGCCTTGCCTAGCCACCTTGTCCGGCATCATTTTGGCCTAAATATCCCGGAGGGGGTCACAGGGGGAGGCTGCGCCTCCCCCTCTCAATGCCGGCTTATCGCGCCAATAGGCGCGATGCCGATTCTTCGGTGCTGGCAAATGAGGTTTTCCACGCAATTGCGGGACCAACTACCGGTAAGGCTATAGGTAACCTATCGGTATATAAGGTGTGAGGGCGTTTTTGGGGGGAAGTGATCGCGATTTTTGGGGGGAAGTGATCGTGGATAAGTCCACGAATCAACAGCTCCGTACCCTCTCGGCGCATGGGGTCGTCATGCGTTCGTATGAGCAACGGAAAAAGAGGGCGTGGGGGGAAGTGGTCGCGCAAAAACGCCGTAATATCAACTACTTGCGTACAGGGGCGATTCGCGGCGCACCGCACCGAAGCAAGCGCCGCGAGATGGGTGTAGGGCTGCACCGGAGCCATAGCCCTGCGGTGTCGTCCTCGATCCGTGCGGCTGGGTATTGAGTCAAAACCTGCTTCAGGGCGTTGCGGAATTCCTTCCGAAAATCGGTGATGTTCCGATAGCCTTGCCCGAACTGCTCCTTAAGGGCTTCCCACGACACATGGCAGGGGCGGAATTGGTCGATCCGGTGCAAGCGTTGGGCAAGCCAAGCGTAAACGTCGAGGGCCATGGCGGAGTGCGCCAAGGCGGCTATGGCATATTCCGGCAAAGGCACGGCGTGCTTTTGCAAGCTGGCGTAATAGTCGAGAGACAACGTTATGGTGGTCGGCCAAATAGTCTTTTGCCGCTCGTCATTCGCCGCGCCCCAAAGCTCGAACCCAGAAACAACGCGCGTATTGACTTGCTTTACGCCCCCGTCCTCTCTGGTGAGGGCAAGGCTTATGCTCGTATTCGACAGACGGCCAAGCTGGTCTTTGAAGGCGCGAATTTCGCGACCATGGTTGAACCCGCGAACGCGCTTGACGAAAGCCGACAAGCTGCCCTCGATCTCGATAGACGGAGACTCCTGCCGCAGGGCCTCGGCGTTGAGATGGGAAAGGATCAAGCGTGGTTTAGGCCCCCACGGCAAGCCAACCGGCACCCATTTTCCGGTCACGGGGTTCTTGGCCTCACCAGCCACCATGAGAAGGGAAACCGCGCCCTGCTCGCGCTCCCACCTACGCACGTCGTCGCCCGGGTCGCGGTAGGGCAAGCTGGTCTGACAAAAAACCGTATGCTGGAAACACAAATCCGGTTCTGTCGGCGGTGCCGCCGCTGCCTCGACAAGACGTTTCTGGACATGCGAGAGCTTGGCGGCAGGCGCGGCTTTACCCTCGCCCTTACGTTTGGCGGCGGCGCGTTGCCGAGCCTTGGCGGCGGCAGCAACTTCGGCGTCAACCTTGGCAAGGTCGAATAGCGGCAGCTTTTTTGGGTCGTTTTCTTCGGTCATGATTCCCACAGCGGGCCGATAGTGCCCCCCTTCCAGATTCGCCGCAAGCGGCAACCAAGAAGGCGCGCCCTCCCGAAAGCACGTTGAAAATATGAATGACATAAACCCCAAAACGGGACCACAACAATATTTTTGTGACCCCTAAAAAGGGCTATTATGATATTTTTAATTTATCCCTTACAGCCAAAGCAATCCATGCGTTACGGCTGATAAGCCCCTTGCAGTCGGCGTCGATCTCGGCCACCACGTCCACCGGCAGACGGCAATTAAACGTTACCATCTTAATCGTCTTGCGCGGTCTGCCGCGCGGGTGCTCCCCCTCAAGCGGCTCCGCCTTAGGGGCGGGCGGCGTAACTGGTGTCGTGGCAAGCTGCTGGCTGGTGATGTCGGCCAACGCTTCCTTGGTGACGATCTGACGCTTGAACCCCTTGCTCATGCCGCGCCCTCCATGTTCAGGGCTTCGAGTTCGCGGGCAAGCTGGGCGATTTCGCGGGCTGCGGGGGAACGCGGAGCAAGCAAACTTGGCGTTGCGCCCTGCAACATCCCTTCCTTGTAGGACACGCGGTTTGCCAGTTCGGCAGTTGCAAGCGGCAATCCGGCTCGGCGAAGCTGTTGGAGAATTTCGTCATAGAGCGCCGTTGCGGGCTGGGTTCGCGTCATGACGATACGGGTTACGATCTTTTGCCCTCTGGCTTGTTCGGCTTGGCCGATACGTCGCCATGTGGTGATTGCCGCATCCACGTCTAGCGGCGAATCCTGAACGGGCACAAGGGCCACATCGCAGTTTGCCAAGGCGTAGGTGAGCACGTCGGCATCCGCTCCGATCAAATCCACCAACACGCGGTCATGGTTTTCGGCCAAACGGGCGATTTCGGAAGGCAAGTCGTCCGGTGCGGTAATGAGGGTTATCGACCGCAAGGGCGACCCCTCGTCAGCGCCTCTGATCCACTTGGTTGCGTGATGCTGTGGGGCGTCGGCGTCAATGATGGCCACACGCTCGCCAGCACGCACCCAGTGTGCGGCAAGACAGATGGCTGTCGTTGTTTTCCCTGCGCCCCCCTTGGTCTGGGCCACGGCGATTATTTGGGTCATGATAGCCCCGTTAATACATGGTAAAAGGGTGTAACAGGCCTCACATTAATATTTTTATGGGGCCACGTCAAGAGGGGCGGGGGGATGCCCTGCGGCGGGGGCGGAACGCCCCCAAGAGCATCCCGCCCGACAGGTGCGGAAGGGCGGGGCAGGGGGCGAGCGGTAACGCCCGCCCCCGTCCTTGGCCGGTCAATACTCGCTCGGCAAAAGGAAGGTGGTCGCGCTGCGGTCGGCCTCGGTGATGATCCACAGCGTATTGCCGCCGAATCCCTTACAGGGTTCATCGGGATTAATGGGGTAGGATGAGAGGATGCGGAAGCCCTCGACCACGGCCTTTTCGTTCGCGGCGGCGTCCGCCGGACAGACACAGCCCCAGTCCCCCCGCGCATGGCGGAAAAGGCATCGGGTGAGATAATCGGGCGGACAGGCCGCGATTGCGCCGCGCGTGGCGACGATCTGCCCAAGGGGGAAGCGGGTAGGGTAGGGAATCCGGTGCGTGTCGGTCATGGTTCTCGCCTTTCTTCTTGTTGGTTTTAGGGTGCAGCCTTGCGCTGCACCCTTGCCCGTCGGCGAGACTGGGTAAGGAGGGAGCAAGGGGCTTCGCGGGGAACCGAAAAGCACCGCCGTCTTCGCGCAGCGAAACGGCGTCTGTCTTTTTGGGCGGAAGCCCCTTGCTGGGAACCTCAGGGCAACGCCCTGTGGTTCCCGCTATCGCCGCGTCTGCGGCGGATGAGGCGCGTTAGGGATGGAAGCCCGAAGGGGCGAGACGCGCTTGCGCGGCTCGATGCCCCGCACGACAGCCCGCCCCAGAAGGGGGAACGCCACCCTTGCCATCTGCTAGAACACTGTTTTCACCGTCTAAATATGACTGTAATGTCGTATTCTGACACCGGGGGCGGTTCCCATGAAACCCGACAAACTGGAGCAACGGCTCGTTCAGCGGATCGAACGCAAGCGCGGCGACGTGTTTTTGCGCACTGATTTTTCCGACCTTGGCGGATACGATCAGGTTGGCCGCGTCCTCCGTGGGTTGGTTCGCAATGGGCGGCTCTTGCGGATCGGGCAGGGGATTTACACGCGCGCCACTCCGGCACTTTCGGACGGAAGGCCCGTACCGCTCAAGGGCCTGCGCTCCCTTGCGGCAGAGGCGTTGCAGCGGGTCGGCATCGAAACTGCGCCGACGCGATTGGAGCAAGCCTATAACGCGGGCCAGACAACGCAGGTGCCGGCTGGCCGCGTCGTCGGCGTGCGCAAGCGCGTCCGCCGCAAAATCGGCTATGACGGCATCTATGTGAGTTTCGAGACAGCGCGGATTGCATAGGCTGTCGAAGGCGATATACTGCCGCCAGCCCAAGAGGGGGCAAGAAAGTACGCCCTGAAAAAAGCTGAGCCCCGGTCGCGTGCAAGCAGAGGCGGGTCCGGGGCTAACAGAAGAAATCTAGTTGATCCTCCCATGAATGTCAAGAATTTCAGCTTCAACGCGGCCATCATAGGAGCCTTGGAAACATCGCTCTCCCCTGAGCGCATGGCGACATACCTTGCCGTGACGGGCGGCGACAAGGAACAGGCCGTTCGGCTCTATACGTGGAACACGGCGGCAAGCGCGGCGTTCTACGGGCCTCTGCAAGGACTGGAAGTTGCCTTGCGGAATGCCATCCACCGCGAATTGTCGGTCTGCTATGGCGTGAACTGGTATGACAATCCGGCCTGCGGTTTCAGCGCCGGAACCCTGAACCGGCTTGTCGAAGCGAAAAATAAACTTCGCCGCGATGGCTACGCCGTTGATCCGCCGCATCTGGTCGCGGCGCTGTCGTTCGGCTTCTGGGTGACCTTGCTTGGCAAGGGCAGTCAGGCCGCAACAGGTGGGCGGAAATGCAACTACGAAATGACCCTATGGCGTCCTACCCTTCACAAGGCATTTCCCAACGCGCGGTTGCGACGCTCCGCAGTCCACCAGCCGCTCAATTACCTGCAAACGTTTCGCAATCGCATTGCGCACCACGAACCGATTTTCAACCGTCACCTTGAGGCGGATTATCAGCACATCCTGACGATTACCGGCTGGATTTGCCCGTACACCCGCGACTGGATCGCCCACCATAGCCGCGTCGAGACTGTTCTGAAGCTGCCAAAGAACGATACATCCGTCACATTCTGACGCATGAGCGAGTGATAACGCTCGGAGATGATCATTATGAACGACAACGAAAAGGCAAACAGCCGCACCATTTTTGTCCTTGATTCCGCGCGGTGGGATGAATTCATGGAAGCGCTAAACGCGCCAGCCCGCGCCGTTCCCCAGCTTCAACGGCTGTTTCGGGAAGCGAGTCCTTTCGACACCCCGAAGGCTGAATGACATCCGCCTTCCGCATCGAAAAGCTTCGCCGCGACCATCCTTCGGCCTGTACGGGGATGAAATCATTGGAAGAGAATCCATCCCTCTGAATCCCATTTGTTGCACGCAATGCGCCGTGCTACGCTCGTCGTGCGGTACAGGCTGGGAAGCCGATGACCGCCCGAAGTGATGAGCCGCAAGGGACACCCCCTTGCGGCTTTTCCTTTTCCTTCCAAAATCAAAAAACTGCTCTTGTGGTTGGGCCGGTGGGTATGTGGGCGAAGCGAGCATTTCCCCGCTTTGCCCTGCCGCCTCCCTGTCCGCCTGCTCGGCCCTCTGTGGCAAAGTGGGGGAAGCGCAGCGGCCGCTTGCGGTCGTCCACATATCCACGGGCCTTCCGCCGCCCGATAATTCCCACTTATCGGGGGGTGAGGCTCCAACCGGCGGTTTTCCGGCGCACTGGGTTGTGATAAGCTTCTTGTCCAAGAAGAGATCCACTGACTGACAATATTCCTATTCATCCTTCTGCGAGTGGGCCGGTGACTATAATGAACAGCCTCATGAATACACTCGGTAAATTTTTGATTGGTGCTGTTCGATTCGCTTTGAAGTCAATGCAAATATTATTGTCAAGTTTCGCTCTTTTGGCATTTGTTTGGCTGGTGAGAGATATTTACGTACATGGCTATGACGAATTTCCCGCCCGAATAGCCGAAGGCTTGGGGCGTGCAAATGATAAGCTAATGTCGGAATGCAAGTATCCAACTGAAATGAATATTTGGCGTCGTGATTACGACAAGGAAATAAGGGCATGCACAGATTTGCTAACACATACTGACGATATTAAACGCTCTCGCCGTGAAATGGCCGAGGTGTTTTACCATAGAGGAGAAGCTTATGATGCGAAAGTCCGTACTTTTCAAATGGGGTGCACGATAATATCGGAGTCTGGGGTACCATTTCTCTCAGGAAAGCTTTGCGAACCTCAGGAGCAGGAAGCGCTCTTGAGACTCGCTATGAATGATTATAGTCAGGGGATTTTTCTTGATAGAGACAATGAATCTGCGAATGATGAAGGTCGATCATATCACAGCCGCAGTCGGATCGAATTTAAGTTCAAGGACCTAGATTCTGCGCTTCAGGACGCTAATAAGGCCGTTGAGCTTGGGAGGCTTGGCCTGTTCTTTAGAGTATTAGAGTATGCCGGCGTTGCACACAACTATGCATTTGATGGTCAGAACTGGTCTTATCATAGCAATCGTGGTGACATCTATCAGGCAAAGGGTGATTGTACGAATGCGATAAATGATTATACGGAAGCTATGAACCGCGTTGGGTGGAAAGATACTTCAACTTATTTTAATCGTGCAAAATGCTATGCGAAGCTTGGTAATTTTGATATGGCGAAAGCTGACATCAGCACTATAAAATCTATTAGTGAAAAAGACTATGAACTTTTTTCAGGTCTTGCATTGAAATTGGCGGAGTTCCAACCTATTGCAGCATCTCTCAAAAATTAAGTTTCGATTGCAGAGCCAATGCGCAATGTTCCTCAGGATCGCAACCGCGCAATCGTCGCGGCACTGACGGCGTAGCTGCGGCCAATCTCCGCAAGCGTTTCCTCACCCTTCTCCCGCCGCGCCATTGCCTCGGCCTTCTGGTGGGCGGTGAGCTTGAAAGGACGGCCAAGGCTCTTGCCCTGCGCCTTGGCGCGGGCGCGACCCTCGCCGGTACGGGCCTTGATAAGCTCCCGCTCGAACTCCGCCAGCCCGCCCAGCACGGTGAGCATAAGCCGCCCGTGGGGCGTAGTGGTGTCGGCCCACACGTCGGCGAGGGAGCGGAAGCCCGCCCCTCGGTCGGCTATGGCCTTGAGCGTGTGGAGAAGGTCGAGCGTCGAGCGGGCCAGCCGGTCGAGTCGCGTGACCGTGAGCACGTCGCCCGCATCGAGGGCGGCGACGGCGCGGGCCAACTGGGCGCGGTCGCTCTTCGCCCCGCTGGCCGTCTCGCGAAACACCTTGACGGCTCCGGCGGCGGTCAACGCGGCGATCTGCGCCTCGACGCTCTGGCCGTCCGTGGATACCCGTGCATAGCCGTAGATCATGCCCGCATTATGGCGGTGACTTATGCAAAAGAAAACCCCTTTCCGATCAACGGCCTAGGTTTGTTGCATAAGTCTTGATTTTTGCACTCCCCGCCCGCCGCGCTGGTTGCCGGTAGACCCGATTCAGGCCCTGCCTCATCGTGAAGACAAAAGTTCGCACAAATCGCTTCATAGGAGTACACTGTGGACGCCTTGTGGCGCATTTCGGCCCTGCCAGCCATACCAATCGGATTCCGAATGATGAGAACAAACGCAGCGCACAGCCAGATTCACGATTATGCCGTTCCTTACGGAGAAGGTACGCTTCTTCGGGCAATTACTGCTAATAAGTCAAATGATGATAACGTCTTACCCGCTGTATCTTTTGCCTCTTCCGGAATACACGTCGAAATTGTACCGACATATCACGATGAACTTTCTGACCACAGCAAAAATTTGTATACTTGGACACTTGCCACGACAATCACAAATACGAGCGCATCTCGAACAATAACGCTTGCCGGGCGTGTTCGAATAATTCGAGACAATAACGGCCGCCAATTCACGATCAAAGGACGCCGCGTCGCCGGAATAAACCCCATCATTAAGCCAAACGAAAAGTTTACCTATACTACTGGAACGGGTTTTCTGTCCAATGGCGGCACTATATATACGGCATATTTGTATAGATATACTGATTCAATTCAAACTCCATTGCTAACCGTTCGCAGCAAGACACGCTCCCTCATCCATCTGCATGTTGTTTCTCGCCACAGGGGGCGCGGCACCCCAACATCTATCACAAAACCGTCGTCACTCTCTTCAAGTGACATCAATGTCCTTAACGAGTATCTCGCTCCATACACCCATCCGTGCAGACCTTCCGCTCCCATTCGCACAAATGAAATTTTTCATAATGGCAATCACATAAGTTATGAAGGACAACTTGTCGTCGAACGCTTCTTGTTGTCAACAAGGGCTCGTTATGCAATGGAGAAGCGTTATGGCGAGCCGTGGGATTTTGATTTCTCACAAATTGGTGACGGCCTTCCGAATATTATGTTTGACTATTACAGCCAATCAAATATATACATAGTTGGTCCAGGGATTGATTTACACAACATTCATATCTGCATGTGGCCATCATCAGAACACGAAAGCGTTACGAAACACGAATCTCAACACAACGCCACCCCGCCAAGCGTGGAAACGCTACGGGCCGCTTTTGATTCCTTGGCAACTCGGCTCGGCGTCTCCCGAGATCAACTCTTGGAGGCCGTGCTGAGCGTTGATAACGCTAGGCCGCCGTTGCCAGAGAAAGCCCGCATAACCTATGCCGAGCGTGCGAAAGATCCTGCGCTTGCCGGACTCGATATTATTGACTTTCTCCGCGCCGAATATGGACCGTGGCTGGATGGAACATTAACGCGCCCCATCCTCCGTCGTCTTGATCCGACGGCACTTAGAGCGCTCTACAACTCTAAAAGTAACTGGGAAACAGCCATCTACATTCCGACTAAGAGCGCCTCTATTGATAAAATGGTGGCGAGAGGCAACGTACCAACAGAGCTAATACCGCAAATTGGGCAAACGCTTGAACGGAGGAAGCAGCGCGCGCGCAAAGCAACATTATAGCCATATTTCCGAACAAACATTTTTCCGAACAAGTGGATTGACGCGCCCACGCAGGTTGGGTACGCTACCTCCAGTTCGCTGATGCTCGGCAATTCGGCCGACGCGAACAGGGGGCATACAACATGCATAGCGCAGCCCACCAACAGCCGTTACCTCCCGCCGTCCTGCGTATGGGGGAATGCCACTCCTGCCTGTATCACCACAGCCAAAGCGGTGCCTGCTCGATCCGACAGGACAACGCGGTTCCGCTCAAGCGGCCAACGCACTGCCGGAGCTACTGGCCTTCGGCGAAGGGCGCGATGACTGAACAAGCGTCGTAACAAACAATGACCATGACAGCGCAGCAAGGGCGGCTATTGAGCGATAGCCGCCCTGTTTTGTGAAGGATATCCGATGTTCACTCTCCCGCGCGGCGCTGGTGTTTCCGTTGATGTCCCACTCGCCTCGGCTGCGTGGGAATCCAAACAGGCCGTCGAGCGGCTGGCCTACCGTGGCGGCGCGGCGCTGTTCGTCGGCGCGATCCCCGCTGCGGAACACTGGCCGACACTGGAGAGGCTTTACGAACACGGCGGCAAGGCTCTCTCGGCCATCGAAAACGCCGACCTGTCCCCCGTCCAGCGGGCGGAAGAGGTTGACGCGCTCGAAGAACTCTGGCGCGCGGCGCAACTGGCGGACTGCGTGCCGCTCGGCTTCGACGATGACAGGCATTTTGTCACCATTGCCGGCAGCCGTTCCGGCAAGGGCACGAGCGCCATTATTCCCAACCTGTGCATTTACCCCGGCTCCGTCGTCTGCCTCGATCCCAAGGGCGAGAATGCCGCCCTGACCGCGCTACGGCGCGGCAGGGGCGGGGCCGGCTGCAAGGGCATGGGGCAAGAGGTCTTCGTCCTCGACCCCTTCGGCGTTGCCGACGTTCCCGACGATCTGCGCGCGGGCCTCAACCCCCTCGCCCTGCTCGATCCCGATAGCCCGTCCGTCGTCAACGATGCCGAGATGCTGGCCGAAGGGCTGATCGTCTCGACCGACCCACGCGACGCGCATTGGGACGAGAGCGCGCGCAATTTCATCAAGGGACTGATCCTTTACCTCATCGTCACCACGGAACACCCTACCCTTTTCACCCTCCGCCGCTTCCTCACCCGTGGCGATGTCGAAGGCTGGGCCGCCGCGTGCGAGGACTACGAAGCGAAGGGCGATGATGCCCTTCAGGCGTTCCACCTCGCCAACCCCTCGCCCTTCCCCTTCCTCCTGAAGGCCATGAGGGACAACGCGCACAAGACGCTTGCCGACGTGATCGCCGGAGCGGCTGAAACGCTCCTGAGCTGCGGCGAGAACGAGCGCGGCTCGATCCTGTCCACGGCGCGGCGCAGCACGTCGTTTCTCGACACCCTCGGCCCCCGCTTCGTGGAAACCCTCGAAGGCAAGGGCCGCACCTTCGCCCCCGACATCTTCAAGACATCCAAGGATGGGGCTTCCCTGTTCCTCTGCCTGCCTGCGGAGCGAATGACCACGCATGGCCGCTGGCTGCGGCTCATGATTGGCCTGCTGCTGGAACTGGCCTACCGCGACCTGTCGCCGCCGGCCTGCGGCGCGCCATTCCTGTTCCTGCTGGAAGAATTCTACTCCCTCGGCCATATGCCGGTGATCGAGAAAGCCGCCGGCTATGCGGCAGGATTCGGGGTCAAGCTCTGGGCCGTGTTGCAGGACATCCAG
>OBEQ012987985.1_pt1 | contig 15056 bp, 23 predicted proteins | sample 1670901 | NCBI WGS metagenome assembly OBEQ01 (sample SAMEA104232315, study PRJEB22302) | groundwater metagenome | biome: forest; feature: aquifer; material: groundwater | place: USA | collected 2011-08-07 | depth 5.4 m | reverse complement strand
TTTTCCGAGACTATCAACTAATGGTCCGCCGGAATTACCGGGATTAAGAGCAATGTCCGTTTGAATCACATTTTCAATAAGCCTGCCGGAATCGCTTCTTAGAGTTCTACCTAGGGCGGAAACTACTCCGGCTGAGACGGTATTTTGAAAACCAAAGGGATTGCCGATAGCGATAACTAGTTGGCCAGGACGAAGATCGTCAGAATCTGCTAGCTCCCCATAAGGCAAATTATTGGCGCCAATACGAAGAACCGCTAAATCGGTGGCCTCATCTTTGCCGATGATTTCTGCCCAAAGACTTCGTCCATCTATAAGTCGCACTTCAATATCTTCCGATTTATTGACAACGTGATCATTGGTTAACACATAGCCATCTGGGGTAATGATAACACCGGAGCCGGCGGCTTCCGGACTGCCTCGGCCTAAGCGACGACCATTTCCCACATTGATACTAACAACTGTTGGGCCTATCTTTTCGACAGCGCCGATGACGGCTTGGGAATAAGCATCAAGAATTTTATTTCCTTTTAGATTAGTCATTTTTTCTGTTTAAAAGCCGAGCTTTTCCTCAACAAAAATTACGGTAATTCTATCCTTGGTAACTTCTTTATTGACGATTAATAGCTTACTGACGTTACTTTTCTCCATTCCATAGGCTTTCTTTACACGCTGACTCTCAAGTGGAAGAACATATTCATAAATTCTTTTAAATCCTTCATCGATATTTTTGACTATTTTCTGAGTCCCGACAACCCATAGGACATGATTGGCTCCATAGACATAGGCTGGCAGTTGGCTGCCGGTGTTACTGGCAATTATTACTTGTCCAGCTTCGGTAACGGCATGAACGCTACCGATGACAAAGTCGTGCACCGAGCCCAATTTTTTCATCTCTTTTCTTTCTTTTTCCGGATCAAGACTCATAATTTGTTTTCTGACAGAAATATGTTTTTGACTATTTAAAATGGCATTGGTTAAACCGATGGTATCGGAAGTAACTGAGGTCATAGTCATCACTTCAGCACCATCGGGTATCATGTCCAGTACTTTTCTTTTGGCATCGGTGCCATTTTCCACAACGAGGGCATTCATGCCATTTGCTTTTAAGGCTTTAATCGTGGTTTCGATTGTTTTTTCATCAGCTAAGGTATCATAGTTATTCATATTGGCCTTTCTTTTTTGGGTCGCAGTGTAGGTCTTTATCGCTACAGAGTGCATTTAATAATTTATCTAGACTTTGTGAGAATGTTTTGCTGTCACTTTTGCCGATAACTTTAAATATTTCCTGATACTTATTATCGAGAACATGAAATGCCTCATGAAGCTTATCTTGACCGGATTTGGTTAAGGAAAGAATATTTTCGCGACGGTTGTTTTTATTTTCTTGGCCTGCAATCATCTTTTTTTCGATTAAGATTTCAATCTGACGGCTGACGGCAGCTTCTGTTAATTCTAAATACTGGGCAATTTTTGCTTGGCTGACGTCGGGATTATAATTTAGCGCCATAAGAATTAGAAACTGAGAATGTGTCAGATTCAATTTTTGCTGAAGAGTTTTGTCGGCTAATTTATCCAGTAAAAAAACAACTTGGTGGATCGTAAAGGCAATTGATTTGCTGTGGTCGTAGAATGTCATATTGGTTAACTAGTTAATATATAACATGTTAACCATATACTTGTCAAGTAGCAAATGGGTGGAGGGAAAATGGATTTTAGGTAAAAAGTTCTTGACGAATATATTGGGGGGCGATTTTAAACTGCTCTAGAATCTGATTCATAAGTTTTACAAAGATGGGCGGGCCGCAGATGAAAAATATAGGATTTAGAGAAAAATCTACTTCCTTTTGAAATATTTCTTTGGTAATAAAGCCTCGGTAACCTGGCCAGGGATCTTCGGGTTTAAGGTGTGAAAGAATATGGATAATATGTAAATTTTTGGAGTCAATCCTCAAGTTGTCTAATTCATCTTTATAGGCAATCGAATCTTTTGTCCTACTGCCATATAAAAGAGTAATATGGGGATTTAGTTTTTCTTCCTTGAGATAACGAAGCATAGAAATCATGGGCGAGATACCAATGCCTCCGGCTAAAAAGACGGCGTTGGGGATAGTATTATCCCAAACAAAATTACCATAGGGGCCAGATATTTTAATAATATCTCCAACTTTTTTCTGGGAAAATGTTTGCGTCCAAAAGCCGTAGACTTTCAAGCAAATCTCGATATAATTTTTATTGCTTGGCGATGAGGAAACGGAAAATAGATGTGTTTCTTCTGGTTTAATATAAGCGGGATTTTTAATCCGACAAAACTGTCCGGGCAAAAAGTCAAATACGGAAGAGGAATCTTTCTTTTTAAGCTGATAAATATAGACTTCTTCTGAATCTTTTTTAAAATCGGAAATAATAAAGTCGCTAAAATCCATAGGTTTAATCGATTTGAATAATGGTTTTAATGCGGCCGGAAGGAAATTTTATCATATCTTCAAATGCTTGTTTTACTTTTTCCAAAGGATAGCGGTGGGTAATGAATCCGTCTGTTTCAATTTTTCTTTCCTGCAGGAGTTTAATGGCTTGGCTAAAAGTATTATGACAGGTCCAGGAACCGAAGATTTCGAGCTCTTTTTTGACTATTTGCATCATATCCAATGATACTTCTTGGGAAAAGACTCCCAGGAGGATAATCCTTCCTCCTTTAGAAGCAAGCTCTAAAGATAAACGGGCTGTTGATCCTAGCCCAACGGCCTCAATGACAATATCGACTCCATCTCTGCTAATTAAATTTTTAATTGTTTCGGGAGTAATTTTTTCAGAGGAATTTAAGGCAAAATCGATATAATTTCTTTGTTTGGCGTAATTCAGACGTGACTTTTCAATATCGATGCCGATAACTTTTGCTACACTTTCCTTTGCCACTTGATCAAGAAGAATTCCTATGGCACCCTGGCCAATAATGGCAACTGTTTGGCCTTTAATAATATCGGCCTTTGATAAGGCATAGACAGCTATTGAAAGCGGCTCAACTAATACGCCATCATCATAGGTTAGACTTTTTGGTAATACATACACTAAATGAGAAGGAACAGAGAGATATTCTGCCAGTGCGCCAGGAAGATTGATACCTAATGCTCCCCTGTTGCTACATAAATTGGTTTGCCCTTTTTTACAGTAAAAACAATTACCACAGCCGATAATATGATCAGCAACTGCTTTATCCCCTACTTTTAGATTGCGGACATTAATTCCTATATGGACTACATCACCAACAAATTCGTGACCCATGATGAGAGGTTTTGGTACGGCGACATCTCCCTTATATATATGTATATCCGTACCACAAATGCCTACTTGTTTTATGTTCAAAAGGATGTCGTCTGGGCCAAGGTGGGGTTTACCTATTTCTTCAATCCGCAGATCTCCCGGTCCATAAAATAGTGCAGCTTTCATGATTTGATTTATTAATTATATTAGGTACATCTATTTGTTCGAGACAGGAAATGTTTTGGTCATGTTTTTATTTCTTGACTGCTACATAATTTTTTAGTCTAAATAGGATAACTCCAACCATAAATAGAAAGACAAAGATGCTGGCCGGAGGGTAAGAGGGGTTGGCTAATTCAGGAGACTTTTTCACTTCGCCATTTAGCCATTTGATCCAACCTGGGTATTTCATAAGTACTAAATGGAGAAATATAGCTAGAAAAGCGACTCTTCCCCCGATACTTTGAAGTCTTTTCCATGATGCAAAGCCTAAATCTTCGACTTTTTTATTTGAGGAAAGATAGGCAAGAAAAAACCAGATAGTTACAGCTATTATGCCGAAATTTACTGACAGCCATTGATCCTTATACCATGATGGAGTAAACCGACTGGACTGAAGATAGGTGGCAATGAGATGGAGTAGCGCAGAAGCTAATGCCGAAAGCCCCAGTTGGCGCTTCAATAAATTGAGGTTATTTAAAGAGGGATATTTTTGGGCTAAAGGGCCAAGAAGAAGAGTAATACCCGCCAAGACCACTGCGGTGGAGCCGAATGCTTTATTGATGATATAAAGATTGTAGTAGCCTCTGCGAAGAAAAAGATAGAGTGAAAATGTAAAAAAAATTCCGAGAGTAATCGGTAAAGTCTTGAGCCATTTTGAGATATCTGGGGGTGTCATGCTTTTTTAAGTCTTTCTCTTTGTTATATATCAATTCCTTAATTCTATCGGTGATATAAATCACTTTTCCTTAGCAACCTGGACCCCTAGCAACTGTGGGGACTAGGCCTTCACTTTGAAGTTGTTTGTCTATCGCAGAGTAGCCTTGGCCACTAGAATAGTTGGTACTTAAGGCAACTTTTGGGTCTACTTTATCCCAGGATATGTTCTTTTTCTGCTTTAAATAAATGCCTAGCTCTACATAAGTCTGGGGAAACCAGTAGGAGTTAAGGGCGAGGGCTTTTTTATAAATTTCTTCTTTGGACATGCCTTGAGTTACGGCCAGTTCAATAAAGGCAAGCATGGCAGCGCCGTGGTTACAATCGGGAAAGTAGGTACTATTGCCACAACAAGGTCGATAAATATTTTGGGCTATTTCGGCAACTTCTGCCTCCTGTTCGGCGGTTAGGGGCAATATTGAAAAGCGATTAAATAATTTACCTCCGTCTATAGTTCCTAATGTCCAGCCACCGGTTGAGGCAAAATTGGCAACACTATTTTTATATTGTGTTCCCATAGGTCCTTGGGAAAGAACGTTGGTTTTATTAGCGATACCTAGCGGCCATAAAAGATTTAATATCAGGCCGGAATTGGCTTGGGTAACAACTATGGGACTATTTGAAGGGCTGTCGAGTAAACTTTTCTCTTCGGTAGTTAGACCTTTCTGACCTTCATAAAGGGCGAGAAATTTATTTTTATCGATGGCACCCACCTCAATCATTTGTATGATGACGTCTTTGAAAGAAATGCCTAAGTTGACTTTTTCTGGTAATATCTCCTTGGTGATTTCCTGCTGCAATTTTTTAGGATCTGGGGTCGGAGTAATTCTGACAAGAAATGGTAAAGATATATTGGTATTTTTGATTTTAGTGCCAAGTGTTGGTAATAGTTCTAAGACAAGGACTACCAGGAATATGCCTATAGCTAATCTTATATAATATTTATTTTTTTTCTTATTTTTTCTCCTCATTTTGGGCTTTTTTGAGCATTAAAAAAAATAGAATAATAATGCCGACTAAGACTAGTATATCTAATATTGGGTTGGGGAGTCGAGAGGAAATATCATAAATGAAGATCCTCAAGTTTGATCCGTAGCCCATCCCTGTCTCCATCTTGATACGTCCTGTTAGGGCAAGTGCGGCAATTAAAACTCCCGAGACCATAAAGGTGAGAGAGGCGACAATTTTTAAGGGTTTTTCGATATTTGTTTTTATTTTATAAAGATACTGTTGGGTGAGTTTTTCGTAAAAAAGAGAGAGGAAAAAGAGAGGAAAAACGATTCCCAAGACATAGACGATGGAAACAATTAGAGCGGTAATAATGGTGGGAGATAATGATGAAAGAGTTATCGCAGCAAATAAAACGGGGGCACAGCAGGATGATGTAATACCGGAAAATACACCTAGAATAAAAGTGGAAACGACGGTGGTTTCTTTAGGCATAGTAAAATGTGGTAGGGGCAACATAATTTTGGTGTCAAATAGAGTCATGAGGCCTAAGACAAACATAAATAATGCGCCCAAAAGATAGGTGGTGGTATGATAGCGATCAAACAAAAGGACGATAAATTTCATCCCCAAAGCTACGGGAACCAGGATTGACCCAAGGCCAAGAGCAAAAATAAGGGTGAGAAAAACTACCCGCTTTCTCTCTTTAAAAATAGTCCCAAGGTATGAAGGAAAAAGAAAAGTAATGCAGCATGGGGCAAAAAGGGCCACCATGCCGCCTAAAAATGAGGCAGTAAGTGAGACGCCAAAAAAAAGATTGGAATTCATGGATTATTCAACGAATGCTTTGATGGAAAATGTTAGAGTCGGTTTTTCGGGATCGTTGGTAGTTACATAGACATCGCGGGTAACTATTCCTTTCACGGGCATTATAAAAGGACGGTAGAAAATAGAAAGGGTGGCAGATTTGCCGGGATCAACAGTGCCAACCCAACTACTGTTACTGTGCATACCGAACTCGGGGCTTTTGACTCCTCCGATAGTTAGCTCTGCGAAGGTACAATCGCAGGAAGAAGAAATTCGGGAAAGCTGAAGCGGTTTCGTACCTTTATTTTCTATAGCAAACTCTGCCTTTTTCTCGTCTTTGACCTCCATACTACCTAGATCGGCAAATAATGATGATGCTTGGGCTTGAGGCCTTTGTTTATCGGTAGGAGAGTGAGAAACAGCGCTTCCAAGAGAACTTGCTTGTTTTCCCTCGTTGAGGGAAAACAAAACAATCCCACCTAAAACTAGAATAGTCAGTCCAGCGATAAGAAAAAGAATAGTTTTTTCTTTATTCATACTGCCTCCTTTTGGCTATTTTCTTTTAAAAACATCGATAACCTCTTTGACTTTAATATCTATATCTTTATTACTAACAATGGCATCCTTGACACAGGTTTTGAGGTGATGCTCCAGAAGAAGTTCTTCAACGCGTTTTAAAGCATTTTGGATGGCAAAGATCTGATCGGTTACTTTGAGGCAATATTCATCAGATTCAATCATGTCAATAACTTTATCGAAATGACCTTTGGCTATCTTCATACGGTGTATCAAATCTGATTTATATTTGGTGGTCATAGGCTATCTTTATAATCCCCTCCCTACCGATAGGATATTCTTTGTTCCAGGCAAATTCAGTGATAGAGATCACATCTGGTATACTACGGGGGTATGGATGATGAGGTGATCATCAAATTAGAAAAATTTTTTCAAAATTTTGAGGACAAAGCCTATAAGAAGGGAGAGATAATTATCCATGCTCATGATCCTGCTTCTTATATATATTTTGTAAAAAGCGGGTATGTGCGGCAATATTTTATCTCTAGCGAAGGCGATGATATCAGTCTCCAAACGTTTCGGCCGGGGTCTTTTTTTCCTATTGCATTGGTGCTTAGCGGCAAGCAGAATAAGTATTTTTTTGAAGCTTCCAATGATGTTAGAGTGAAAAAAGCGCCAGCTGAAAGGGTGATCAAATTTATCAAGACCAATCCGGATATACTTTTTGATTTAACAAAAAGGCTATCTGCCGGGCTGATGGGATATTTGGAAAAAACTGAAAATATTATTCTCCTAGGGGCATATAATAAATTAATATCCCTCCTGTTGTATCTAGTCAAACACTTTGGTAAAGAAGATGATGAAAAGACGGTGATAGATCTACCTCTTACTCACAAAGAGATAGCCACATGGATAGGGACAAGTCGGGAGACGGTAAGCAGGGAGATGCAAAAGTTAAAAAATAAAAATATTATTGGAGTGAAAGAAAAATTATTGATTATAAGGGATATAGATCAATTGGAAAAAGAAGGCTTAGTCTTTCGACAGAGAAAATCTGTTTTAGGAATAAGTCGATAGTGTACAATAGGACGCGTATGAAACTCAATCAACTTAGTCAAGAAGAAGAAAGAGTCATAGTAGGTAAATTAACAGAACCTCCATTTACAGGTGAGTATGATGATTTTTTCGTGGAAGGGACATATGTTTGCCGACGATGCAATGCGCCACTTTATCAATCTTCAGCCAAATTTCATTCGGGATGCGGTTGGCCGAGTTTTGATCAGGAGATAGCGGGGGCTGTCAAGCGTGTTGCCGATCCTGATGGGCAGAGAACGGAAATTGTTTGTGCAACTTGTGGCGGACATCTGGGACATGTGTTTATCGGTGAAGGTTATACACCCAAGAATACTCGACACTGTGTCAATTCCCTTTCAATGAAGTTTGTACCCAAAGATGGAAAGTAAAACGGTCTAAAACTATATTTAGCGGGGAACCGTTTACAGTATTAAAACCTACTCCAAAACTACATTTCTTCCTCTGATACATAATTGAATTATAACCCAAACGGCATATAATTCATGTATGCAATCAAATCCCTGGGACATTCTTGGTAAGAATACTTTTAATACACAAGTAAGTACGGAAGAAATTGATTCTCGGGCTGCTGACAACGTACTTATTGCCTGGTCACCAATTTTAGAATTATTACAAAATAGATTCCCTGCTACCAAAGGTATTAAGATCTTAGATTTCGGCTGTGGCGTAGGAGGATTTTGTAATAAATTGAATAACCTCGGTTTTGAAGTTACTGGTCTGGATTCTTCAAGAGGGATGATCGATTCTGCTAAAAAACACTCTTCGATCACCATTAAATATATTCTTGGAGATCAACTATCTATTCCTTTAAGTACTTCATTTGATGCAATCGTATCGATTATGACGTTTCCTTTTATCAAAAATATAGGAGAGACATTTCAGATATTAACCAAAACTTTATCACAAAATGGATTATTTATAATTGCCGTCTTTAATCCAGAATGGGTAAAAGCGTGTCTGCAAAGACATGTTTCCTTTACAGATTTTGACTCAGTCAATAATCCAAAAGTCGGATTAAAAACATTTGGAGACTTGAAAACACCTGTCTATATCCGAAGTGCCAGTGTGTATATTAAATTGGCGGCAAATGAAGATCTACAAATAATATTGGAAACCTATCCACCCTTTACACCTGATTTTATCGAGAAATATCCAGATAATCGCCCTAAACATGTATCTGAGTTCATAATCTTAGGATTTAACAAAAGTAGATCTTAGGTTATAATCTCGGTCTCTGTCAATCTTGCTTCAATTGATATTTTGATCCTGCGGGGCACCATTTACAGTATTATAACCTATTTTGCTTCCTTCAGTCAACTTCAGTACGCTGACTATTTTATACGTTAGAACTTTTTGATCACGTTCTTTCCTATATTGTGAATAGTATCATATACCGGAGGTGCCTTTAGGTCACTATTTCTGTCGTACTTAATTCTTCGAGCTTAGCGATAAGTTCTTCCTTTGTGTAGTTAGACGTATCTATTTGTTTATTTTCAAAGATCCTTAACCCTTCGATGATTCTTCTGGCAAAAACAGCTTCCTTTTTTCTCAAATTTTTTATTCTTATCTCATTTTCTGAAAAGGTTTTTGAAACGATCACTAGCTGGGCGAAGAAAGGTGCCATATTAATAAATATGTTAGATATATCTTTAATATCCACACTGTGCACTTGGGAAGAAAAGAAATTGCGAGTAATGACCGTGATCCTCCCTTCTTCAATATTAATGGTGTCGGGAAATAAATTAAAAGGAAGCCTATACGAAGAGATGGTTGCCAGAATCCGATTGGATTTCCTGACCAAACCTGCTACAAGATTTTTATTCTGTTTTTTTTGTTTATCAGCGAATTGAGTCTCTTCTGGTCTTTGCAGAGTATCTGCTCCCTGGTGCGTATGAAGGTTTTCCGGCCAAACAGTCACGCTCCTATTTTTGATCATTTTATTAAACCCAAGCCTAGAAGTCCGACAATAATAAGGTAACCGGCTATTAGATAGTTAAGGAATTTCGGAAAAATAAGGATCAATATCCCAAAGACTAATGAAGCCAAAGGACTTAGATTGGAAAAAGAAAAACTCATGTATTCTCACCTCCGTTCAAATTAAACGGTTTTTATTTCTTATTTATCGTTAAATAGTTTATCCTGCTCTTCTTAGCATTCGGCCAATATAAATAACGAAAACTGCGCCAATCACGGCAACAACAAGACTATAAATGTTAAATCCCGTAACACCTGATTGACCTATTAGTCCCATGAGGAAGCCACCAACAACTGCTCCAACAATACCCATCACAATATTGATTATCATCCCCTGATTCCCATCTGTTGCCATGATCATAGATGCAATCCATCCTGCCAGTGCTCCAAAAATTATCCATAGTATAATACCCATAATATATTCACCACCTTTTATTAAAATTTATCAAAGAGTGATAACCTGAATACTTATTCCCATTCTCCGTAACTTCAGAAATTGCTCTTTTGCAGTTTTTTGAAATCTCTCCCATTCAAAATCTCTCTGTTTTGTTATTTTATTGTTTTTGTAAAATAATTCTCGGAATAATTTGTTAAACATAGTTTGCGTTTATCTAAGGTTTAATCTATGCAGGGTTTTTTGAATAATATTTGGTCTGTAATTTTCGTCCGGGGGTCTATCGGCAATAATAGATTGATTACGTTCGCGAAGTTTTTTATTTTCCAACTCCAACTTATTTATTTTATTTTGAAGCTGTTCTATCGTTTTATTTCCTGAACTGATCTTTCGTCCAAGACCCATGATCCGGAGAGTTGTAACAATCGTTTGAGGTATTTCAATTATCCATGCAAGTAATAACCCTAACAAATAAGTCCCAACAGTAATTACGAATAAAGGTATATCTGAATATGTATTACCTCCTATTGTAATCGTTACGCCTGAAGTAATATGGCGACTAAAGAATGCAATTCCGAAACCTATTATTATGGTTAGTATCAGTCCTATCATATTTTTGTTATAAAGTTTTAGCTGTTAATAATAAGAACATGTCGTAAAATATACTCGGATTAAATAAATAATTTATTATTCTGATAATCATATTAAGAAACTTGTTTTTCGCCGGAGAGTATACTTAGTAACTTAACAATCCCCCAAGCCAAAACAGCGTAGACAATAATTGCGACCAGTGTTGACGGCTCGAAAACTGAACCTGTTTCTATACCCTGGGAAAACCCCCTATGGAATATTCCTTCAAAAGGCAGGATAAAAATTCCGGTTAAACCATAGATCAAACCCACGAAGGCACTTGCGATGTTTGCTCCCGTTACTTTCAGAATAAGACGGAAAACCAAGAGCATTTCGAGGGCTCCAAAAAAGAAATAGACTAAATATTCAACCGTCTGAGAACTGGTTGCCGTACTTTTAACTGAAGTGTTTTTAGTTGTAGTATTTACAACCGGATTGATATTATTTCCCTGTGTGGTTATTGTTTCTTTTGAAATTTCTGCCATATTTTTCTCCTTTATTTGTTTTTTAATATTATTATTAATTAAAATTTTTTCTTAAACCCGCTTTTGTGGATGTAAGTTTAAGGATCAAAATCCACCCTGATTTCAGACTTCTTAATGACTGTTTCTTTGGGTAAATATTTGATCAGGGCTTTTTCTACAAGATTAGTCATACTTAACTCCTCAACTACGGCCTGCGCTTTAGCGTGTTTTGCAATAGCAGGATTCATAAAAAGTGTTATCCGTGTTTTATTATTAGTTGTCATACTTCATATACTACAATTAGTTGTAGTAGTTGTCAAGTAGCAATATTGATACAACTTTACACGACTTTTAAGAAGCTTATTGATATGGATAAAGTTCGAACCGGAACGGGTATTGGAAAATATAGAAGATATGGATAAACTATTTTAAGTATGGGGAGACGTAGACGACGTTTACCCTGAACGAAGTCGAGTGAAGTTCATTATCTTAGGACTTAACAAAGGCAGAGCTTAGGTTCTAATCTCAGCCTCTGTCAATCGTGTTTCAATTGATATTTTGATCCTGCGGAGGAGGCGAGATTCGAACTCGCGAGGGCTTTCGCCCGCGCGCTTTCCAAGCGCGTGGAATGAACCGCTATCCGACTCCTCCTGAAACTAGTTGTATTTTAGCAAAAAATGGGATAATGACAACTTTTTGTAGATATAGGAGTTATTTTTTAATTATATTTAGTAATTGGTGATGTATATGGGGGTTGGCAATTAATATTTCTGATTGAAAGAGACTCCAACTTTTTCCTTTAAGAGTAGTAATTTTTGCACCTGCCTCTTTGGCAATTAGATATCCGGCGGCCATGTCCCAGGGTTTTAGAGATAAGCCAAATGTGCCATCGAGGATACCACAAGCTGAAAAACAAAGATCCATCACAGAGCTTCCCATAAAGCGCATAGTTTTAATGTGGGGATAAAGGGTTTTGGCTAAATCAAATGTGGTAAGATTTTTTTCGGTTTCATAGCTAAAGAGGCCGCCCAGAACTACTTCTTTGATGTCAATTTTGCCGGAAATATGAATTGGTTTTGTATTGAGAAATGATTTTTTACCAGATTCTGCGGTAAAGAGAAGATTTTTTTCGGGGAAAAAGACTACACCCATAATAGGTTTTCGATCGTTATAATAGGCTATCGAGACGCAGTATTCTGTCAATCCTTGAGCAAAGTTGGTCGTGCCATCGATGGGATCGATGAGCCAGAGATGGCTGCTTTGGGAATAATCTTTTTCCTTATCGAAGGACTCTTCGCCTAAAATATCATGGTTGGGGAATTGCGATAAGATCCTCTCATTAATAAATTTCTGCGCTTCGATATCGGCATTGGTGACAATCTCGCGGCGGGATTTTTTCTCAACGACGAGCTTTTTTTTCTCTGATAGGATAATTTGGCCTGCTTTTTTGGCGATGTCGATAGTAAAATCTAACATATGCTCTCTGACGTTTGCAATTTAGGCTGTTAATACAATATTATACTGAATTATACTGAAAATTAAAAATAATCTAGTTTGTTTTAATAAAATATAAAAATGGATTTCCTAGCACTTTTGCTATCTTCTCGATTAGAATCGACTGAGTGGTATAATTCTCCGGAAGTTTTAAAAAATCGGGTTCCAATTACTGTTATTGTACGTGCAAGAAACGAAGAAGCTAGTGTAATTAATACGTTAGAGTCTTTAAAAAATCAAAAAAGAATATGGAATGGTAAAGAGTACTCATGTGCTCCAGAACAAGTTATTATTGTCAATAATGCCAGTGAAGATAATACCGTCGAAAAAGTAAGGGAATTTTTAGATCAGTATAGCAATCATTTTTCGGGAATATTATTGGATGAAAAAGAAATTGGTAGAGGAAAAAGTCTTCAAAGAGGTATTGAATTTGCTAGAACTAATTTTATTGCTTCAGTTGATGCTGATAGCATCGCTCATAAATATTGGTTAGCATCGCATTATCTCTTTTTACAGAGGCATCCTAATGTAGCTGCTATAAGTGGTCGTACTCTATTTTATAATGGTCCCCCTCATCATCATATAATATACGATAAAATAAGAACAAGTGTTTATACGATTGGAGCCGCAGTACATCAGGGTTGGATTTCATTTGCTAATTATAGTGGTCGAAGAGACGTTTTTTTGATGTCTGGGGGAACCGCAGATATAGAAAATGTAGTTCCAGATGATCGCGTGTGGTCATTGAAACTTAGAAGATGGTTACAAGAAGAAGGATGGAAATGGAAGCTTGATTCAATAGGTTTTAATCCATGGGCAATAGTTTACACAGATAATTGGCTTTCTAAAAAGAAATATTATTTAACAGAATTAGGAGATGAACTAACGAGAGTTGGGAAAGTTTCTGGAGTTGAAAACTTAAGTACTTTTAATCAGGTAATAATCAAAACAACTCCATTATTTCGAAGGTGGGATCGGTTCAAAAATCGATTATGAAAGTGACGCGTCTACGAAACAGGTCTTAATTTTTTTGCGCCCCCGGCGAGAGTCCCCGTCTGCCATGCTTGCGCGCCTGAGAGGACTCGAACCTCCAACCGCGAGATCCGGAATCTCGTGCTCTATCCAGTTAAGCTACAGGCGCAATGGCTAGCGGGCAGGGAACCCGCATAGCAGGATTCGGAATCCTGCGGTCTATCCGTTAGCCTACGAGGGCAAATTTTTAAATAATTTTAAAGCTTCATTAAACGCAATCTTATCTGATTTATAAGTCAATCTTTGGGCCACTTCATCTGTGGGTAACCATTCAACGGCGGACATCTCGTGGTCATGATCTTTAATATCTCCTCCAATATATTCCATGAGGAAATAATTAACTGTTTTAAATCGTTTATCCCCTTTCCAGACGTACCAATAAGTAACTGGATTTTTTAATTTGACAATGATTTTTCCATCAAGGCCAGTTTCTTCTTTAACCTCGCGCAATGCTGTCTGTTCGCTTTTTTCACCTTTTATATTATCCCCTATCAAGCCTTTGGGGAAGACCCAGCCTTTATGCTGGGAGTGCTGGCAAATTAACCAATACAATTGGTTGCCTACTTTTTTATAAACAATGCCACCGGCGGAAAATTCACGGGTCATAGTTTTAGACTCTTAATTTTACCACAAAATACTTGACCCTTGACAAATAGTACTATTAATAGTACTATTGTAAATTATGGCTACACTTAATACCACTATACCAGCCAATGAGGCCCGTACCAATCTTTATCAGATACTTAATGAAGTTGGAGATAAATGGCGACAATTTACTATTACTCTTCGGGGCAGACCAAAAGCGGTGATACTATCACCGGAAGAGTTTGCGAGCTGGCAAGAGACCTTAGAAATTGCTTCTGATAAAAAACTTGTGCAGAGTATCAAAAGGGGTTTAAGATCAAAAAAGATATATCCTCAGAAAAAAGCTGATAAAATCATAGGTTGGTAACCACGCATGGAGATTTTGTATAAAGATGAGGCGGTAAGGAAATTGAAAAGCCTGGGTCCGGCAGAAAAACAAAAGGCAAAGAGAAAGATAGAAAGTATCCTTTTTAATCCCCTGGCAGGAAAAATATTGAAAGGTGAATTTTCCAGCCTCAGAAGCCTTAAGGCTTGGCCACTAAGAATTATTTATACATTCGATTCCCGGTCTCAAACTATCACAATTATAACTGTGGATTACAGAGGAAATGTTTATAAGTGATAATCCCCGGCAAGAAATTAGCGTGTCATAATATTTTTTATCTTTACCTTAATTTATCTTCCGAGTTCTCTTCTGACATTCATAAGGCCATCTGATTCTTGAGGAAAGGACGATTTTAAGTTTTTCCCTGCCGGCCGGCAGGCAGGTTTGGCGGCAAATTCCTTATTCTTTCAGATTTAACCCGCACGAGACCCTGTCTTGAGCGGTCCCACCGGCTCGTAGGTTGGAAATATTACGCCTGTAGTGGTAATTTTTTAGTCTACCGGTTTAAAGGGCTCTGGCTGTGTGCCTTTGGCGGATA
>OBEQ010889826.1_pt1 | contig 15062 bp, 12 predicted proteins | sample 1670901 | NCBI WGS metagenome assembly OBEQ01 (sample SAMEA104232315, study PRJEB22302) | groundwater metagenome | biome: forest; feature: aquifer; material: groundwater | place: USA | collected 2011-08-07 | depth 5.4 m | reverse complement strand
CGTCGGGCGCGCGGACGCGGTCCGCCCAGTCGCTGCGACACCCCCCCCCCCGCCGATCAGCGAGCGCGCTCTGCGCTCAATCGAGAACATCAAGCTCCAAGGGGAGCAGCTCCTGGAGTTCGAGAAGATACTGTCACGGGTTTAAGTGCGGCGTTCATGGTCACCGCTTGCTGTGCCGGTGCGTCGAGCCCAGTCCAGCACATCCTGAACGACCCGTTCCTTTTCTACCTCGTTCAACACCTCGTGATAAAACCCCTCGTAGAGAACCAGGTGCTTCTGCGCTGATCCAACTGCCGGGTAGAGCCGTCTGACCATCTCTGGTGAGGCAACCCGATCATCTGATGCCTGTAGGACAAGCGTAGGGACTCTCAGTTGGGAGAGCGCCTCCGGAAGGTTCCGGAACTGCTTCATCAGCTCTGTGTACAGCCGCACACTGGCACGAAAGTGTACCAGTGGATCACTGGTATACTGGGCCGCCACATTCGGGTCGTGCGACAATACGTCTCCTTCCACGCGGGGGCGTTCCATAGTCAGCGAAGGCCACAACGGCGAGAGGACCTGTCCGATCACCCGCTTCCACAACGGGATCTTCATGTTCAATCCCCAGATCGGAGAAGAAAGCACGAGGCGCTGAATGGTCTCAGGGTATGTGACCGCATAGAACGTGGCGATCAGACCACCAAGGCTGTGACCCAACAGCATCGTCGGCTGGTTGCCGACATGTTCAATGAACCGTCGCACAGCCTCAAGATAGTCTTCAAAGCGACGAATGTGTCCCCGCTCACCCGGCGAACGGCCGTGACCGGGGAGATCGAAGGCATAGACGGCATACCCTTCACGCGCGAATCGCTCAGCCGTGCCCGCGTAGCGGCCCGAGTGCTCGCCGCCTCCGTGGACGATCACGAGCGGCAGGTCATTACCGGAGCGCGTCCATCGCCGGTAGTACAGTGAACATCCCTTGCGGACTTCGAACCAACCCTCCTCCTGTTGAGCCTTGGCTGGACTCGCGGGTCCTGAGGCCAGCAACGTGGACCTCAGCCACTCCTGAATAGGCGGCAAGAACTGTTCTGGTTTTTGGCGAAACAACTCCTCGGCATGTCCACCACCCTCAATGAGAATCAACCGCTTCGGCTTGCCTGCCGCTTGGTGCAGGCGCTCACTGTGCCGATGGAGGACGGTCTGGTCGTTGGTCCCGTGGATCAGCAGAATGGGGATCGGCGCGAGGCGCTGAATGTTGTCGATCGGCCGCTCTTTCTTGGCCCAGAGATTACCTGGCCGGAACCCGGCGCCTGGCTCCAAGCCGCGAATCCCAGTTTTGATAGCCTCGGGGGTCCAGAACTTGAACTCGATCTCTTCAAAGGTGCTCGGAGCGCTCACGGTGACCAAGCTACGGATTCCGTTTCGATGACTGGCCACGTTGATGGCAGTCGCAGCGCCCAAAGAAAACCCCAGGAGGCCGATTCGTGTGTACCGCTCACAGACCCAGTCCAGTACCGCGTTCAGGTCTGCCTGCTCGTAGGCGGAAAACGAGAACAGTCCGTCTGACCGCCCATGGCCGCGGAAATCCATGCAGACGACATCGCATGAGCCGACGAGCACGTTCGCCAGGCGTTGAAACGTCGGGGTCTCCTTACTCTGGAAGAAACCAGGACAAATAATCAGCACCTCGTCCCGTCTCGACCTCTGGTAGAGATCGAAGGCGATACGAATGCGATCAGAGGTTAGAACGTGATGGGTTGAGCGTTCCATTCTGCGAGAGGGTCGATGCCAAGCACCAAGTAGTACACCATGGCTCCAAGAAAGCCATGGGCGACGCCAATGGCCAACACGTTCGGATAATGCTCATAGACCCACGTAAAAATAACCCCGGCACAGCAGGTCAACGCCACCAGGATCCAGGTAGGGGTATGCGCGGCGCCAAAGAGGAAGCCGATCAGTCCTGCGCGGATCACGAGTGATGGGATGAGACTGCGCAAGTTCCTATTGATCAGGACTTGTAAGGCCACCTGTTGGGCAATCCCATACACAGGATAGATCAGGAGAATCAACCAGAACGAGTCAGGAAGAGGCAGTCGACCTGTCAACCTGCCATAGGAAAAGGCAGCGATAGTAGCAGGTATGACAACATACATGCATCACCGCCACGCGGGTAGGAAATTGTCCAGCCGAAAGCCCCACGCTCGTGCCAAGCCTGGGGTCGTCCAGACGCGCCACAAGATATACAGTGCCCAGAGAATGGCAGCCGATATGTTATAGACCCGCAGCCAATGATCACCAACTCTCAGCAGGATCTCCATGACGACATGTACTACCCCGGTCAGCATCATTATCCCGAGCTCAATATACGAGGGCGCTCCAGATACGCCATGCAGTCGAATCGGCCTTGCCATCATGACCGTGCTGTTTCGCGATCCATGGCGTCTTAGACCCACCGTCTATCATGGGTGAGGAACCTGACCGCCCCGAGGTACTTGATTACCAGCCAACCGAGCAGTCCGAACGCCAGCGCATCGCTCCACGCCAACCCCCTCAAGAGCAGCGCTGCCAAAATGAGGTTGATGACCCACGGTGTATACCACGCAGCACGAGCCCGCAACCGATGGCGTTGGTCAAATAACCATAGGTACACGGTCATCAAGACGAAGAAGCCAGGGAAATTGAGGAACCTCCATGAGGCGCAGGGAGACTGGCTGTAGAACCAATGAGCGACCATCCCCCACTGTTCCTTGGGAACTTGCATTGGATATCCACGCCCGAGCGCCGGCACCAAGATAATCAGCAACAGCCCGGCGTAGAAAGACAGGAGCAGCCCGCGGACAAGTTTCTGGAACTGGAGGTAGTGGGAAAAGTAGTACGCCCATAGGCTTGACGCAATATAGACGAGCGGAAAGAGATAGGTCATCGTCCACCAATCCCCGAGCCAGCGGCCCAGGGTTCCGGAGAACGACCAGCCGAGCCATGGTTGGCCAGTGGCATCCTGCCAGACCGCCAGCCGAAGCTTGCCGACCGCCTCAAAGAGCGAGGGAAACATGACCAGCAAGAGGAGCAGCGGTGCGATGATATTCCGCAGGAATTTCGTCCGCCGATTCTGCGGAATCCAGGCAATGTCAGTCAACAGATAGGCGAAATAGATAGCGTACACGAGCGCCGCAGCCGCCAGCAAGCGGACTTCCCATGCGTGCCGTACGTACATGAAGACTGCTCCAATGATGATGGCAATGAGCGGCAGCCACTCATAGATCCGAATGTGTGAAGCCGGGCTCTTGACGAGTTCCTCGATGCGCTCCTCAGCTCGTAGGGACGGTTCCACCCGTCTGATAACCGGTGCCATCACCGCCGCAATGATCTGGCGGTGGTACTCCTTGTCGTGCTCTCTTGCAATGCGCTCCTCTGGATTCAAGACAACCGGTGGATGGAACTTCAGTGTGATTTTCCCAGGACGGGGGAAGACGTGACCCCAGACCCCGCTCCGGCCTAGTGCTTGCGGTGCCCAGACGCGGAAGTTCCCCGTGAGTGTCGCCGGACAGATCACCGCCCCTGTCTCGATCGCCATGCGGGCGGCCCCGACCTTTGGGTGGACAACATGTCCATCAGGTGTAAAGCTGCCTTCGGGAAATATGCCAATCACCCCGCCCTCCCGTAGAACCGTGAGCACTGTTTCGTAGGCGCGTCGATCTGGCTTTGAGAGATCAATAGGGATTGTCCCCATACGACGCATGAACCACCCGTTAAAGCCCATAAAGCCGCGAATCCAGGCGACAAAACGAATCTTCCTCGTAGTGCCCACCTGAATGATAAAGGGGTCAAAATAATTGATGTGGTTGCAGGCAATGATGGTAGGGCCATCGGCGGGGATGTGTTCTTGCCCTTCGATTTCCAAGAGATGAAAGAGGCGGAAAAATCGCACGAGGCACTGGCGCAGCAAACGCTGGATCATGAAACAGGAGCGCCGCCGCGGCCCTCGACAACGCCCCTGCGGACCTCGGGCCGCTTCACTTTGCGCGTGGCGGTCTTTGGCAATTCTTCCTTCCAGACTTCAAAGGCGACTGGCCGTTTGTAATCCGCGAGCTCCTTCCCTATGGTGGTAAGTTCTTGCGCCAGGATGCGTCGAACCGTCGCCTCATCAAAAGGTTGATCGGCAGCCTTGAATCGATCTTCGTTGGGAACAATGACCGCATACACTTCTTCGGTGCCAGCTTTCAGCCCCTCGGTTGCCGACCGACCGACGACACAGATCTCCTTGATGTAGGGGGAGCGCATCAGCAGCTCCTCAACCTCCTCCGGCTGAACTTTCTTGCCCCCACCCGTTACGATCAAGTTCTTCTTTCGCCCGGAGATGAACAGGTAGCCGTCCCGATCAAAGTAGCCCAGATCGCCGGTGTAAAACCAGCCATCACGCAACACCTCAGCGGTCGCCTCAGGATTCTTGTAGTAGCCCCGCATGACGTTTGGACCTCTTGCAACGATCTCTCCATCAGGAGCGTTGGGCATCTCGCGCATAATCTTGATCTCAACACCCGGCAAGGGCTTGCCAACCGAGCCAATACGATTAGCTTTCAAGCCATTCGCAGTGAGCACTGGGGCGGTTTCCGTCAACCCGTACCCTTGAAGCACCATGAGGCCGAGCGCTGAGAAATCGTGGGCCAGCTCCGGATCGAGCGGGGCTCCGCCACACACAAATGCCCTGAGCCTCCCACCGAACTGCTGCTGAATGCCCTTGAACATCAATCGGCCGAGCGGGATGCCAAGGCCGTTGAGTTTCCTGGAGAGGCTGAACATGGCATGGAACATCTTTCGTTGGCCTGATGGGAGGCCTTCGGCCTTCCTGAAGATGCCATCGTGGAGCATCTTTAAGACGAGAGGGACAACGAGCATGACCGTGGTGCTGGTCTGCTGCATAGCTTTGAGCAACTCGGTCGGTTTGAGGCTCTGGCAGTAGGTGATCGTACAGCCATAGTAGAGTGGGCCAAGAAAGCCGCCGGTAATCTCAAAGAGATGATTCACGGGAAGGATGGAGAGGAACTGGTCATCCGCACGGTAGTCAACATAGTGCGCAAACGCTTCCACCTCGAAGCGCAAATTGCCGCATGTGATCTCCACACCTTTAGGTTTACCCGTGGTCCCTGAGGTGTAGACAATCAGGGCGGTATCTTCATCGGTGATGCTCCGCCGTGAAGTCGCTCGGCCTCCTGTAGGCAATTGCCCAAGTGCAGGCCAATGTTCCGAACGTTCCTCAAGCGACAGTACATGGACGAGGGTTGGCACCCGTTCTTTCAATCGCTGGGCCATCCCCGTGTATTTTTCAGAGACCAACAACGCCTTGACTTCTGCATGCTGCAGAATATTGATGAACTCAGGTTCTTTGAGTTTGACATCGAGTGGCACAATGATGGCACCAACTTCGATGATGCCAAAGAACGCAGCACCCCAGATGACACGTCCCTCACAGAGAATCGCCACCCGATCACCTTTTTCGATCCCGTAATTCATCAGAAAGGCGGAAATTCGAGAACGCTGCCTGGCGAGCTCGTCATAGGTCATCTGGCGCAGTCCGCCTCCGGTGAACTCTTGGAGCGCGATACGTGCGCGGAAACGCTCTCGCACCGTATCCAACAGTTCAATGATATTCACAGCAATCTACCTTGTTGTGTCGGACGACAGAAGGCGTGGCTCTCCACGAATCCTTGGCATGCTATCGAATCGGAAGAGTGGCCGCCCCTCACTCGGCCTCCGGCCTCGCTTGGGACAATGGTGCTACGCGCGGATAAGAACAACGTGCGGATGTAGTGCGGGGAATTCAACCTCAATGAGTTACAGCCGTTGACGCCCCCCGTAAGCGGCTTGGATTTCAACGTCCGACCAGCCTCCATTTTTCAATGCTGATAGAATCTGCTCGTGACTCAGGCCGTAAAATTTCGCTCGATTGATGTACTGTTCGATAGCCATCTGCTCTTTCAGCATAGCTCCCTTCTGTTCAGGCGCGCCCTCTTCCTTTCTCCCGCTCTCAGAGAACATGGCTGATATTGCTCTTATAACAGCCAGCGATATCGAACCAATGAGATAGAGCAGTGGAATCCACACAACCAATCCAATCCCTGCAGTACAGATGATTGACATGAGAGCAAGGCTCAATAGCGACTGAAAGTTCCCAGTCAACGAGGCGCCTATGGCGACTACTAACAAGCCTGTACCTACTGCATTGAGCTTTTTCATTTTCACGCTCAGATCCGCTCGTTATCCAAGATAATTTCCCAATATTTTATGAATGACACCACCAGTGCGAAATAAAAGGGAATCGCGAAGGCGATCTCTACCGGTACCTGGGCAACCGGAACCACAAACCCGGAAAAAGCCGAAACCGTGCTCGGCCCATAGATCCGGTAGCCGTTGACGATAAGCCAAGATTCGATCGGAAGCGCCACTATGAAGATGACGAACAGATACCGCAGGAACTTTCCAAGTAAATCGATATGGATCCACAACTTGTCGACGATATTCGTGGCGAGCCAGACGATGACGATCCAGCCTCCCGTCAGCAGGACGTTGATGTCACGATACACATAGGACCAACGAGGCAGCTTCGCATTCACCACCATCGGCTCGATCATCAGCTCAAACAAGAAGACGGCGAGGAAGCTGATAAGCAAACTCCGGAACCACTTGCGGTGCTTGACCGGAATCACGGGCGTATCGAGTAGCATGAAACTGACGTAGCGGTAAAAGCTAATCACCAGCGCCATGAACACGGGGACGTAATAGAGCACGCCAAGAGGAACGCCCCAGCATAACCGTCCGCCGCTTTCCAGTACCTCAGGGGAATAACTCCGGATGCCTAGTTGCACGACCACCCATTCCAGAATCGGAACGATCCCGCTGAGCACAGCCAGATACAGAAGGAAACGCTTCCATTCCTGTCGCCCGGAAAAGACTCGATCGACGAATGCAATCGCGCACAAGATGAGGCTGGTCCAGCCGACCGTCAGCACCCAACTCACGTCTTGGTACACATAGGCCCAGGCCCCCATCTTGTAGTTATTCCACATCGGTGAGGTGAAGAATTCGAAGATAAAAATGCCTAACGCGACCACCAGAAATTTCCTGACAATGTGCCGGTCGGATCGTGCCAACACCAGTATCGACACCAGCGCGAACACGAGCACGCACGCTTCAAACCCGATGATGGCGGGCGTCGGCGTCTTGTCAAACTCATGGGCGAGCCTGATGGACGCGCGGGTCTCCAGGATCTGGTTCAGCCAATTCATCGTGCCGGGCGCGCCGGCTGGCCCGCCTCTTCAATGCCGGACGGGCACGAGGAGCACGTGCCTGCCGACCCGTCCTCGTAGGGGGTGAACGCTCCCGAGACAGTCTTCTTGTCTTGCCAGCCGGCATCCTTGATCTTGCACGCGCCGAACTTCACCGACTTGAAGTCTTCCAGGGAGTTCATCCGGTCCCAGATCTCATGCAGCGGGGTCTCCAGCATGTTGCCGAAGATCACGTGACTGAAGTCGCAGGGGCAGACGTCGCCGTGCGGCGAGACGTAGAAATAGTCGGTGCCGCACGAGCAGCCCACGCTCCGATAGCTCGTGGCGTAAGCGTACACCAGAACACCCGGGTAGGCTGTGTCCGCGTTGTACGCTTTCGAGGCCTCGACCATCTCTTCCAGCCACGCCGTGTTGCCCACGAGGTCCTTGCGCCGCTTGAACCGCCCGGTGGGCATCGCGTCCAGGAACAACACCTCGTGCACCCCGATCGCCTTGCCCAGCTCTACCATCCGCTGGAATTCTCCGTCCCGGAAGCTCTCCGGGGTGATGCAGCAGCTGATGCCGGTCGAGAGCCCCACCGCCCTAGCCTTCGCGATGCCCTGGACGGCGCGGCGGAAGAGGCCATCGATTCCGCGGTGCGCGTCGTGTTTCGCCGGATCAGCGAAGTCCAGGCTGATGTAGACGCTGTCGAGCCCGGCCTTCTTCAAGTCTCCGATCCGGTCGGCCAGGAAGCCCCCGTGCGTGAAGAGGATCGTGGTCGAGAGGCTCTTGTCGACCGAGCGGACGATCTCCGGGAAATCCTCCCTCAAGAGCGGCTCTCCGCCGGTGAAGTTGATGACCGAGACCCCGAGCGCCTGGGCGTCCTTCAGCACCTTCTGCGCTTGGGGCAGCGTGAGCACCGCCTTCTTCCGCCCGCCGGCATCATCATAGTCATAGAAGCTGCAGTGCCCGCAGGTGGCGTTGCAGACATCGGTGACGGCGAAGCTCATCAGGTTCGGCGTGCTCTTGTTCCGGATGATCTTGTAGAATTGCTGCGCGAAGAAATTGGCGGCGGGTTTGCTGTAGAGGGCCGGGGTCGAGAGCGAGTATACGGGATGGCCGTTACGGAAATGAATAACCTTGTTGTGATTCAGGAAGATCTGATACGAGCGGTCCAGATAGTCCGACGTATACTTCAGCGTCTTTGTGGCAAAAAACCATTTCAGCCGAAGCTGCGTTAAGAGGTCATTCATGGCTGGTAGGAATTGCAGTGGTCACGGGGCGGGCTTGCAGGAGGAACAGCGTCTTGCCTTTGAAGGCCCATTCGATGTCAATCGCCATGCGATACTTGTTTTCAACCTTAAGGGCAAGATCTGCAATGGCACGAATATCCTCATCCTCCGCTTTTTGAGCCTGAAGGCGTGTAGTTACTCCATATATTTTAAGTCCCCCTCCGGAATTCTTCAATCTTAATTCCTGGGGTTGGGAAGAAATCCGCTTTTCGAGAATCACTAACGTGCTCTTTTCCACGGCGTACTGATCCGGTATCGCCAGACCCTGCACCAAGAGCTCTCCCAAGCCCGAAATCGCTTCGATCACGATCCGGCCGGGATCTCCAGTCACCGGATCGATGCTGAAGCATACACCGGAAGCGTCAGCATCGACCATTTCCTGTACGATCACAGCCATTTTTCCTGTCCCTGCCCGTTGAGCTCCATAGCCGTAGGGGCGGGGTTTGAACAGCGAAGCCCAGCAGCTTTTGATGTTCGCTATTAACATTTCTTCCGTAACGCCCAAGAAGCTGTCAAATTGACCGGCGAAAGACTGTGAAGCAGAATCCTCGTACGTTGCCGAGCTCCTTATCGCCACACATTCATGCTGGAGTGCGCCGAAGTGGTGCAAGATGGCGTTCTCCAAATCTGACGGCATCCTTCCCTCGAGAACTCTCCTGCGTAGCTCCTGTAACTGTTCTGATATACTACTGACCGTGCTCCAATCGTTGATTCCATTCGAGTTCATGAAATAGTCAAACGCCTCTGTCGTGATGACAAATCCAGGTGGAACCGGAAAACCCTCTTGGCACAGTTCAGACAACACGCGTGCTTTATTCCCCAACGCCCCGCGATCGGTGATGTGTTCCGACAAGAGAGCTACAAAGGCCATATGCTTGTAACCGAAGTCATCGTGTTCTCATTCCCCGTTCTAACGGCCGGCCTTATCCATCATTTTCTGGTGGTCCGATACAACTGGCTCCCCTCTCTCAAGAAACCCATTGATGGCGGCCTGACGTGGCGTGGTAAGAGACTGCTGGGAGACTCCAAGACGTTCCGGGGTTTCCTGATCGTGACCGTGTGCAGCGGGCTTTCCATGCTCCTCATCTCTCCGTTCATTACTATCCCACTCAAGCACAACCCCTTTCTTTGCGGCAGCCTGCTTGGTTTCGGCTATTCCTTGCTCGAGTTGCCGAACAGTTTCCTCAAGCGGCACATGGGAATCCGCGAGGGCGCTTTTGCCAAAGGCCTCTCCAAGCCGTTGTGGTCCATTCTGGACCAAACCGACTCCGTTATTGGGGGGCTGCTGTTCCTGCCGGCAGTCTATGCTCCATCGTGGGGACTGATCGTGATCTTGTTCCTGGTCGGAACGCTCTTGCACATCGCGATTGATGGCTGCTTGTATCGGTTTGGTTACAAGAAACGGGCTCCGAACACAGGATCTTCCCAATAACGGCTTCGATTTGATATTCCCGAACACCTCTGCATGAGCATATCGATTGATCCTTCTCAGGTAGTCCCTGGTGATGGGAACCGGAGTAGTGGTCCTGATGAGCTGCCTGGCGTTCTTCCTTGAAAAGACGTGTCTCTCCGTAATATAGGGCAGATACATCAGCGCCGCGCCATCGATGGGGCCGAACGGCAGCGTCAGCCGATGCGAAAGCCGAACGAATGCGTTGTAAACCGGTGGTGAAACGCGGAGATATCTTGCGCCCTGTACCCCAATATCTTCCAGCAGCGATTTGAGAAGGAACTCGAATGTGGGAGGCCGCGGATGCACCAGATGGACCACTCGGCTGGTTTGATGGGATGAGTTCGCCGCTTCAACCATCGCTTCAATGACGTAGTCGAGGGGCACGAGATGGATCCTGGACTTGTCAGGATACGGTACAAGTAACCAGGGAAGTTTCACCGAACCCGACACCTCATCGTAGGCGGTTCCCATCAGCCTTAGCAGGGCCTTCGTCAACCCAGAACCGTTCTTCAGTTTCCCAGCAACCCACTGCTTGAATGCATAGAAGACGAAGGCAACGCGGTAGTAGCCGAATGTGCACCCCTCCGCTTTTCCCTCATGAGCGTCGCCAACAATGATTGACGGCCTGAAGATGGTGTAGGAAATGCGGCATCCTTCCCGTACGGATTGTTCCGCCGCATACTTTGACTTTTCATAATCGTTTCTCAACTGTTGCTCCTGCTCCAAAGAATCCTCCATGCCGCGGCCATTCTTCCGGCCGCACACAAATGCTGTGCTCATGTAGTAGAAGTGCGAACCTACTTCGTTAGCCAAGGCTACGACATTCTCTGTTCCAACGACGTTCGTGAGATACAAACTTCGCTTCTGCTGTTCTCTGAACGACAGACTAGCAGCCAGGTGCCAGATAACCATCCGATGCTGCTTGAGCTCTTCTTTCATCGATGGGGCGAGCCCAAGATGTTCTTGAGTAATATCACCTTCTAGAACCCGAAATCTGCCTTGATAACTTTCCAGATAACCCGGTAATACATCCTCTATCCGGTCTCTCGCTGGGCATGTATTGGGGCGGACAATAGCCCAAACGGTAGACCTCTTTTTCAATAACGCCCTCACCAAATGGCGCCCGACAAATCCAGTTGCCCCCGTGATAAGATGAATCGTCATAACATGAAGTGAAGCACGAAGCCACTCGCGACTGGAAGGACCAAGTTATCCCAACCTTTCCCGATCAGACCCTCAACGACCGTAAGCAATAGCGCTCCGACAATTGCGAGGACCAAGCCCAAACCGGGTGCCGTGGCACCTCTCAGCAATATAAGGAATATGATCGTAACTGTCACGGCAAAGAATACGCAACTACCCTCTATAGATTTCAACCCCGTGACATCATAGGTCATTCGTCCATACTTCCTACCATAAAGCCCCGCCAGCCCGTCTGATAAGCCGACCACCAAAGCAGAACCCGGAAAAATCATCTGAGAATGGGCATCCCAAAAGCAGAGCGCACTCAGCACTAATCCAAGCGGGTAGGTGATCGCTCCGACGCTCTCCCTCTTAATTGAGTGGATGCTATTCAACAAGTGATGGCGTTTCGTCCACCAAAGGAAGACAGTAAGGAAAATGCCAATACCAATAGCTACTCTGAGACTCACCAGTAGCGGCAGAAACGCCGACCACGCCCCTCCGAAGATATGACCGAGTTTTCTGGTCGTTTCCCCCGCATGGCTTCTCGAAAAGATAAATTCAGATACCGCGAAGATCGCAGCGTACACTAACAGAACGATTACCACACCGTTAAGCGCTGATCTCATAGGCCTCATAATGTCGATAAATAGGATTATTGTTTGTGATCAACTTGAATATGCCGCTATTATCGGTCCGGATCGTTGAAAATATAAACTGCGTCGCTCCGCTGGCTGTTGCTGTTTGATACGCCAAGTACAACAGAGCTCGCCCAATGCCAAGGCCCTGATATTCCGGGTGAACACCCAGCGTTTTCAAGATCACCCTGTTGACTCTGCGTGAATAGATATCTTGAGCTCCGAAAATAAAGCCGATCGCTCGATCACCACGATGGTAAGCAGCCACGATCAATGGGCATGCCTTCAGCTCTGAAACATCACTGAACTGATAGAGGAATTCTTCCAGAGTAATCTTGGAGAAAGTCCAAGTGTCCTGGAATATGTCGCTCGATAACCGATGGATATCTTCAAGAGCAGATCGGAGAGTGCGTTTGTCAACCATCCGAAATGTGAACCCCTTATCCCTTAATTTCAGAAAGCTGGTTCGATAGCCTCCGAAGCCCGTCTTCTCCACTTCTTGGATCGCGGTCACCCCTCTATAGACGGTATGAAACCCATAGCCCTTGAACATCCTTTTATAATACGATCGGGTAAAAGGTTCGAGAAAATACGGCGAGTTAGTTTCAGGGTAGGAAATTCTAAAGCTGTGCCACGTATTGAAGTTAATCGGGCCTCGAATGACATTGACTCGTTGTTTCGCTAAGTACAACCGCGAGGCTTCCAAGACGTCATGTGCATACTCATTCCGGTTCAAAGACTCGAAATAGCCGACGAGTCCCACGCCTTCTGGCAACCGAGTATCGATGCAGGCGCTGATGTGGGCGACTGTCTTATTTCGAACCACGAGCAGAAAATTTCGGTATGTTCCATGTTTCCTAAACGGGTTCTGCGGGCTGAAAGTCCGTCTCACCTCTTTCAGCTTCGCTTCCACGACCTGCGGATATGCAGAATAAAGATGCTGGATTAGTTGACAATATGCAGCGAGATGTTTCGGCTCATTTCGGTAACTGATTAAGCTCATGGTATCCCAGACCAAACATCGTGATGGAGAGCAAAATGAGCACCGCGACAAAGGGCAAGATCCTGCCGGGCTTGGGAAAGGGGAACCTTTGCACCATGAGAACTGCGCTCACCAGGATTAATCCGTTGGCCGCCATGGCGACATGCGGAAGAGCCAGGGCTTTCCAAGCCACCACAATGAGCAGCACTAGCTGGCTAAAGACGACCGGCAGGCCCGTATATGCTTGAGCGCCATTCGGATTGGGAACGTATCCGGCCACATTGAAACGCGCGAGCCGGAAGATACCGCATGCCAGGAACACGAAGAGCATGCCCACCGAAATCGGATCGCGAAGGTTCACGAATACGTATAACGCCAGCACCGGGTAGATGAGATGGACAAACACGTCCACATGGCTGTCCAAGTGCCGACCCACGGGAGTTTCGAGATTCAGCCGCCGGGCGAGGTATCCATCTGCAAAATCAGCGATAAAGGCTAAGAGGATAACCGCGAACGAAAAGTAGAATCGATCGTTAAGTAGAAGAAGAATCCCTCCCCATGCGAGGAAAAGCGCAATGAAAGAGACGAGATTGGGCAATGGGAAGCGATTATTCAACTGTGTCCATCAGATGCCGTCATGCCCAACCTCACCGCTATCGAGATCCATATGGATCGTATCACCGTCCCCGACCACCCTCGTCGCCTCTTCGACGCCGACGATACAAGGGATGTTGAGCTCCCGAGCCACGATGGCCGCGTGAGACAGCATCCCACCTCGCTCAATGACTAACCCCCTTAACAAGGGGAACACGATGGTCCATCCCGGATCGGTGTGTCTCGCGACCAGTATCTTATCACGAAAATCCGCATGAGGATTAAATTCAGTGAGGACGAGCGCTACGCCGGAGATCTTCCGGCGCTCGGGTCTCACTGCCACCATCCCTCGAAGGACTATTGAAGTGGAGACAGGCTGTCTGTCTCCACGTTTCGCCGCAAGGTCCTTCTCGATCTCTGATATGGTTTGACTGGTTTCGATCCTCCTCGGTAACTCCATCGATTTCCAATTCGTGAACTCGTCTTTTCTGCTTTGGATCAGGAGCCTGTCTAAATGCTCCCACCGCTGCGTGCTGATGCTCTCCATAATTTCTTCTGTGGTGCAGTAGAAGATATCGCGAGGACCGTCTAGCGAACCCTGAGCATGGAGCTTCCGGCCTATGACGAGGAAAATCCTCCGTGCATATCCAAAAATTAGTGCACGCCGAAACCGAGTTTCTTCTCTTCGCTTGATCGACTTGGCGGCCCAGCCGATTAACCATCTCATGCAGAGCCGGTCAACTATCCCGAGCCGACCGAGGCCGTCGCCGTTGGGTGCCGCATGACCGTTGTCTGTCCGCTGCTCCTGTGGGGGATGCGCGAGGAGGCTTTTTACCAGGGCGATCAATAGGTCAGGCTTCTCCTCCAGTGTTTCTGATTCCAGTTTCAGCTCATTCGGTATCCTGTGACCGAACCTCTTGAGGTACTCAGTGATGAGTTGTGAAGAGGCGTGGGCCGAATAATACCGTTTCAGCAGGCTCCAGATCATATCCGGCTCAGCGGTCCTCATAAATAGCTCATAGAGATCCTGGTCGTTTCGGATGGTGTCAACGATCTTCACGATCTGCAACCCAGGATCGAGCGAGATCAACGAATTGCTCAGCCTCAAATGCAGGTAGATATTGTTGGCACCCGATACTCTGCTCAGGAGCTTGTCAGCCAATCCCGTGCTGACCATGACCGCGAAGTCATTAGCGATAGGTGTGCGCCAATGAGAAATCAGTTTGTGCATCAATGACAGGTACAGCTCCATCAGCTCATCAAGCTTGAGATCCGAGAGTGGAATGTCACTGGCTTCCTTGAAAACCTCGTCGAAACGCTTCTTGAACCTCCGGATCAGAATCCCCATGAAAGCGAAGGATGCACTGATCCTCACAATCTGAACCAGCATGCAGGGTACATCCCAGAGATACGCTTGAACGCGATTCCGAAGTTTTGGAAGGGAGGCTTGATGCTCCTTCTGGACGCCGAGCATCTTCTCAAGGAAACGTGCGTTGGTTTGATATCCAGGAAGGAACGAAACCAACTTATACCAGTTCAATAAGTTGTAATACATATGATACCCGATGAACTCGACCATACGTGCGAACATATCCTGGTTCTCATTGATCGTCTTTCGACCGACCCCCATCATTCGGCAGAAATGCTGATAGACCTCTTGGTAGACATATTTGACAAAGG
>OBEQ012275151.1_pt1 | contig 15064 bp, 13 predicted proteins | sample 1670901 | NCBI WGS metagenome assembly OBEQ01 (sample SAMEA104232315, study PRJEB22302) | groundwater metagenome | biome: forest; feature: aquifer; material: groundwater | place: USA | collected 2011-08-07 | depth 5.4 m | reverse complement strand
GCCAACGGCGGGAGGAGGCTTCGGCGGGGTTTCGCCGAAGCGTGGAGGGCGCCACGGCTATAAAGCCGTGTGGCTCCACCAGAACTGCCTGCTTAATTATTTTCCAATCCTTTGTTTCCCAAACCACGGTTATTTCGCAGTTATCATAAATAGCATGTCGGCACGATAAGACCTCTCGCATATTCAGGCGTTAGAATCAGGAGGGTTCGGAGAACTCTATCATGGACCAAAGTCTTGTTCACATGTTTGTGGATCGTGTGCAAAAGTTCGGGAATGCCACAGCTCTTCTCAGCAAAAAAAACGGCCGGTACAGAGAAATTTCCTGGAATGATTTTTCAAGTTTTGTGAGACGGTTTGCACTTGGGCTTTCCAGCTTAGGTCTCAACTCGGGAGATAAAGTCTGCCTTTTATCTGAGAACAGGCCCAAGTGGGCTTTTTCAGATCTTGCCATTCTTTCGCTGCGTGCTGTGAATGTCCCTATTTATCCCTCAAGCGGTCAAAAGGATATCGAGCATATCGTGAATCATAGTGAGGCAGTCATTTTGATTGTGTCCACAATACAGCAGTATGAGAAAGTTAAGGATATAAAAAGAAATTGCCCAAAATTGAAGTATCTGATTGTGATGGACAAGATGGTGCCGATGGGTACCGACATTTTATTTTTTAGAGGTGTTTCCGAAAAAGGGAAAGCGCTTGAAGGTGACAACCCTGATCTTTTCGATGCCCTATATCAGGAAGTGAAACCCGAAGATTTGGCTACTATTATCTATACTTCCGGCACCACAGGGCAACCCAAGGGAGTCATGCTAACACACGGGAATTTCCTGTCTAATGTAGAAGCTTCGGCATCAGCTCTTCCCGCTGGCCGACGGGATCGTTGCTTATCCTTTCTTCCACTCAGTCATGTTTTTGAAAGAATGGCCGGATTCTACTTTATGCTTTATCAAGGGGTTTCGATTGCTTACGCAGAAAATATGAATACGGTGACTGAGAACCTAGTTGAGGTTCGCCCTACCATCGTAGCAAGTGTGCCGAGGCTGTATGAAAAGATGCACGCGCGTGTTATGGATCAGGTAAAAAGTGCAGGGTCTATTAAGAGGATGCTCTTTGATTGGAGTCTGGCCATTGGCAAAAAGAGTTCTCCTTACCGTTTGTCTGGTAAGGCCATGCCGTTTCTTCTAGGGATTCAATATCAGATTTCGAAAATACTTGTGTTCAAGAAAATCAAAGCCAAGTTGGGTGGAAGGTTGAAATACTTTATTTCAGGTGGGGCACCTTTGGCGAAAGATATTGCGGAGTTTTTCTTTGCGGCCGATCTTTTGATTCTTGAAGGTTATGGTTTAACTGAAACTTCACCTGTCGTCAGTGTGAATAGGCCTGACCGATTCAGATTTGGAACGGTGGGGCAACTTTTGCCAGGGGTGGAAGTCAAAATTGCAGAGGATAGCGAAATTCTGGTGCGTGGAGCGAATGTGATGCTGGGCTATTTTAAGAATGAAGAGGAGACAAAGCTGACCATCCGAAACGGCTGGTTTTACACGGGGGATATCGGCAAATTTGACGAAGATGGTTTTCTCATAATCACGGATCGAAAAAAAGATCTGATCAAAACTTCTGGTGGGAAGTATGTGGCGCCGCAGAAAATTGAGAACCTTCTTGTCTCTGACGAGTACATCGCCCAAGTTTGTGTTTGTGGAGATAGGAGAAATTACATCACGGCTCTCATCGCTCCGAATTTTGAGCAGGTTGAGAAGTATGCACGAAGCCTGGGCATTTCTTACCAAAGCCGTCAAGATCTTGTACGGAATCAGGTGATTCATGACTTGATAAAGCAGAGGATTGATCTCAGGACCGGTGATCTGGCAAATTTTGAAAAGATCAAGTATTTCACACTCCTTCCCGAAGAATTTAGTCAGGAAAAAGGTGAACTAACTCCCACCTTAAAGCTTAAGCGGAAAGTCATCAACGAGAAATATGAATTTCTGATTGAGGCGATGTATGATGGAAAAACCCATTGAGCGAAAACACTTGTTGCATGAGAGCCATTTCAAAACGAGGGATGACCTCGAGCTTTTTTATCGTTTTTGGTTAAGAGAAAAGACCGATCCTGTTTTCCTGATCATTCACGGTTTTGGGGAACATTCACTGCGTTATCTTCCCATGGCGGACGAACTGGCTGGTCTCCCAGTTTCTATTGCGATTTTTGATTTAAGAGGTCATGGGAAATCAGACGGTGAAAGAGTTTATGTAGAACGTTTTGAAGATTATCTTCGAGATATGGAAAGTTTTCTTCTGCATCTTAACGGGAAGTATGACGTTAGCACGAGTAAGATCATTCTTTTTGGACACAGTATGGGGGGAGAAATCGCGGCCTATTACGCCATCACAAAACCGAAAGAAGTCGAACTCTTGATTTTGTCCTCCCCCTGTATCGCTATTCACTTTTGGATACCTTTTGCGGAAAACTTGATTGCTTCTCTTTCCAGTTTTTTACCCCATCTGATGATTTACAATCCCGTGCTTCCAATGTTTCTCACGCATGATAGACAAGAAGCCCATCAGTATCGTGTGGATCCTCTGATCCAGCGTAGAATAACCCTTGGGCTTGTGAAGGAAATGGCCCGTGTAGGACGTCTTATTTTAGAAAAGGCCCCGGCAATTTTGGTACCTCTTTATGTTCTGGCGGCCGGGCGTGACCGAATTGTAAAAAAACAGGTCGCCAGGAATTTTTTCGATAGAGTCGCATCGTCCGAAAAAAAATGGATTGAGTTTGAAGGATTTTACCACGAGATTTTTAAAGAAGTAGAAAGACAAAAGGTTTATGATGTTTTAATAGATATTCTGAAAAAGCCTCTGAGCAAAGGGGTTTGAAGTTAAAGCTTTTTTTGAAGTCGCTGTTTCATCCGGTCTTCGATTTTTCCCAGATTTTTAAATTCGATTTCAGGTATAATCACTCCTAAACGCTACTGGAAAATGCTTAAACTCAAATCATTAGAGTTAAAATCGGATGTCATCCAATCGCCCATGGCGAACTGCACGGATCTTCCCTTTAGGCTGGTTGCTAGAGAGAAGGGGATGGAATTTGCATTTCTTGAGATGATTTCTGCCGAGGCTCTTCTTTACGATACCAGGACGACAAGGGAAATTTTAAGAACCATCCCTGAAGATAAACCTCTGGGTGCCCAACTGGTTGGTTGTCATCCCGACCGAATGGCTGAAGCGGCAGCTGTTTTGGAAGGAATGAATTTTGATTGGATCGATATCAATCTAGGCTGTCCTGTTCCAAAAGTGACAGGAAAGGGAGGAGGTTCATCACTCTTACGTGAGCCGGAAGTCGCACGGGAAATTTTTACCAAGATGGCTAAAACGGTTAAAAAGGTACCTCTTACCGTCAAGATGCGCAAGGGCTATAGCAATGAAAGCGGGGAAGAAGCTGTTTTGATTGCCAAATATGCTGAAGATGCCGGTTTGGATGCCGTCACAGTTCACGGCCGGACGCGGGAGCAAGGTTATACCGGGGAGGCGGATTACGAAGCCATTGGAAAAGTTAAGGAGGCAGTGTCTATACCCGTGATTGGAAATGGTGATGTCGTTGACTCTGAGACGGCAAGAAGACTCAAGAATGTGAGCGGTTGTGACGGAATCATGATAGGCCGCGGCGGGTTGGGGAATCCGTGGATTTATAGGGAAATCGAAGCCGGACTCACAACTCAAATTCCTCCGTCAAGGCCTGGTTTTGAGGAAGTGAAGGCTACGCTTCTCCGTCATTTGGAACTCGAAATTCAATATGAAGAGCGGACAGCTCTTTTTCGAATGCGCCGCATCGCTTGCTGGTATTTCAAGGAAATACCAGGGGTAGCAGAATTCAGAACGCGAATCAACCGATCTGAAAGTCTGGCAGAGGTCCGGCATCTCATCGAAGACTTTTCCTGAAGTGGAGAATTCCATTTGGGATGTTGTGGTGGTGGGGGCAGGTGCGGCAGGTCTTATGACCGCGATTACTGCCAGACACGATGGTCTTCGGGTGCTTTTGCTTGATGGAAAAGAAAAGATTGGCGCCAAGATATTAATGTCTGGAGGAACTCGCTGTAATATCACCAACCTTGCCGTAACAGAAAATGACTTTGGAACCGAGACGAAACGAACGGTACGTCATGTTCTGAATGCTTTTCCCTCAGACCAGGTGGTTGAGTTTTTTGGAGATTTGGGTGTGGAAGTCCTCCTTGAAGAGGGAGGGAAATTCTTTCCGGTCACCCACTCCGCAAAAACAGTTTTGGAAGCGCTTTTAAAACAGGTCCGTAAAAGCGGAGTTTGCCTTGCTGTCCCGCGTAAAGTTACCCGTGTCGTGTTTAACGATGATAGATTTTTGGTTCAAGGTTCAAATTTCTTTTACGTTGCCGAGACAGTGGTTTTGTGTACAGGCGGTCTTTCCTACCCCTCTACGGGAAGTGACGGAATAGGGTATGAAATTGCAAAATCTTTTGGGCATCGTCTCATTTTTACAACCCCTTCTTTGACACCTCTTAAGACAGATGACGAAGATTGGAAAAGTTTAATGGGCGTAAGCCTTCCTGCTTGTTTGACCCTTCGAGTAGAGCAAAAAAAAGTGGCAAGCTATGAGGGCTCTTTCCTATTCACTCATTTTGGGTTTAGCGGTCCCGTCATTCTGAATATGAGTCGACACTGGATTCGCTATCGTCAAAACTGTCCTGAAGATTCTGTAGCACTCTTCGCTAATTTTCTTCCAGCTGAGGAGGAGACATCCTTTCGTGATGCCATCCACCGTACCTCTCGGGAACATCCCACGCATTCTCTTAGACGTTTTCTCGCCTTAAGACTTCCCGAGCGCTTTGTGGAAACTTTATTGAAAAAGCTTGATCTTGCGGGGTCTATCCTTGGCCAAACGAGACGTGAGGATAGGGAAAATTTGATTCGAGCCCTCTTCTATTTCCCTTTGAAAGTGATGGAAGAGGTGGGCTATCTTAAAGCGGAAGCGACAGCCGGAGGAATTGATCTTGCTGAAGTGGATTCTAAAACTCTGGAGTCTAAACTCCAGCCCGGGCTTTTTTTTTCGGGAGAGATGCTTGATGCAGACGGCAGGATCGGGGGCTTCAACTTTCAGTGGGCGTGGTCCAGTGGGAGGGTGGCGGGTCGTGGAGTAATCAAAAGAATCCATGAGATTCGGAAAGCATCGTAATAAAATTTTTGTTTACTTGGCTTCGCGGTCTCCCAGACGTCGTGAAATACTCCGTGAGATGGGTATTGCCTTTAAACTTGTTCCTTCCCGTTATATTGAAGCCCCTAAAAGGGGACTTTCGGCCTCAAAACTTGTATTGAAACATGCCATCGGGAAAGTACGTCTTGCGGTGATTCCAACGAGAAAGGGAATTGTTTTGGGAGCTGATACGGTGATTTGCTGTTCGAACCGTATCCTAGGCAAGCCTCAGACGATGCGAGAAGCGATACGAATGCTTACCCTACTTTCTGGTAGAGCCCACATTGTTTATACCGGTGTGGCGCTCTTTAATCTGGAAACAGGTAAATTGTTGGCCGGTTTTTCAAAGACAAAAGTCTATTTTAATAAATTAACTCGCGATGCTATCCTCAATTATTTGAAAAAGATTCACCCTTTTGATAAAGCCGGTTCTTATGCCATTCAACAGGGAAACAAGATTGTCCGGAAAGTTGAGGGCTCTTATTCCAATGTATTAGGACTTCCTAAGGAATTGATTTCTATATTTTTGCGTGAGATAAACAAACCTGAAAGGAAGAAGTAAACCTAGTTTTTTTGATATCGATTAAATGGTTGCGATTTTCTAGAAGGGGAAATAGAATATCCCCCTTTGCGGGCCAGTAGCTCAGCTGGGAGAGCGCCACATTCGCATTGTGGAGGTCGTGGGTTCGACTCCCATCTGGTCCATTCATCATGTTTAACTAATACAGAGTCACAGATCTTTTGAGCAATTATATTTTGTTGCGAAAAATGTTTGTGAGTAGTAGCGATGAAGTAGAATATATTTTACGTAACCGATTTCTCAAAAAGTAGTTAGGTTATGTTTTTAGCAAGATGATCTGTCGGAAAGGTACACAGCTATCTTATGAAAAGGTGTTTCATCCAAATTCATAATTCATATCGACAAAGGCTAGGTGATCTGGTATACTTTCCACAATTTTGGCGGGGAAAGAAGTAGTTTTACCTTGCCAAAAGAAAAAGATAAGGAGAAATTCAGATGAAAAAAGTTCTGTCGCTAGTGTTTGTTCTTGCTTTTCTCTTGACGACTGCTTTGGCTTTTGCAGGTGATTGGTCAGGACACGTTGTGAAAAGTCCAGATGGCAAACTTTGGCTCAAGGTAGGCGAGAAGAATATTTCCATCGCCAATCCTGAGAAAGCTGCAGGTTTAGAAGGAAAAGATGTGAAAGTAACGGGATCGCTCAACGATGCCGGTGATACTGTCACGATTGATAGTGCGGCTGAAGCGGTAGCGGCCTGATCTTTTGCCAAATAAACCACAAAAAGGCGCTCTATAAAAGAGCGCCTTTTTTTTTCGGAAGAAAGATTTCCGTATTAAAGTGAGGAGTTCCTTATGAATAAGTTTTTTCCTCCGGTACTTACTTTTGCAACGGTCATGGTTATGATGTCTGCTCTTGCTTTTGCAGGTGAATGGACGGGTGTGGTGACTGAAACACACTGCGGGGCTGCACACAAGGCAGGTACAGAAAAAGATGTGGCTTGTATAAAGAAATGTGTGGCGTCTGGAGACGGCAAACTTGCTTTGTTGGTGGGCAGTGATGTTTTTACGATCACGAATCCCGAAAAAGTAAGTGGACACGAAGGTCACACTGTGAATGTTATGGGTTCAGTCGATTCTCAGGCGAAAACAGTCACTGTTGAATCGATTGCCATGGCTTCTTGATTAGAACCTTTGAGGTTTCTTGATTTGTCCAGGTTGGGATGTGATGAAAAGTTGCTCACAACCTGAACAAAAAAGAGGATAGACTATGTCGCCCGATGATCCCGTCACAGATCATCATTCCTGCTGTGATTCTCCGAGCCATTTACACAGGAAAAAGTGGTACCGAAGTTCTCTTTTCCTAGTTTGTTTTAGTGTTTTCCTCATTTTGACCGCTTCTTTCTACTTTCCTTTTTTATTGTCTTTTAGGGCCTCGTTTTTGTATTACCTTAAAATGATCGGGTGGCCTGTGGCCCTTGGGTTTATCTTGGGAGGCCTCATCGATTACTACATTCCTAAGGAGTACATTTCCAAATATTTGGCACACAAAAGTAAGAAAACTATTTTTTTATCAGTCAGTCTCGGTCTAATTATGAGCGCCTGCAGCCACGGTATCATCGCCCTTTCTATGGAAATCTATAAAAAGGGGGCTTCAGGTCCTGCGGTGGTGAGTTTCCTTCTTGCGAGTCCCTGGGCAAATCTTCCCGTCACTTTTCTTCTGGTCGGATTTTTTGGTTGGAAAGGGTTTCTGATCATTTTTGCTGCTCTGTTTGTGGCAGTCACCACGGGTCTTTTCTTTCAATTTTTGGACCGGAAGGGATGGATTGAGAGGAATAAAAACTCTGTGGAAGTGGATCCGACTTTCTCAATCTCTCAGGATATTTCTTCTCGGTTTAGTCGTTATCACTTCAGCATGAAAAACATAATGACTGATATAAAGGGAGTTGCCCGAGGGATTTTTGAACTTGCTGAGATGATTCTATGGTGGATTATGGTCGGGATCATTCTGGCCAGTTTTGCGTCAGCATTTGTCCCTCATACCGTTTTCCGGAATTTTCTTGGCCCATCTTTTAAAGGACTTCTTGTGACTCTGGTTGTGGCCACCCTTCTTGAAGTTTGTTCAGAAGGGACCTCTCCCATTGCATTTGAAATATACAAGCAGACAGGGGCTCTCGGAAACGCCTTTGCTTTTTTAATGGGCGGGGTCGTAACAGATTACACGGAGATAGGACTGGTGTGGATGAATTTGGGAAGAAGAACAGCTTTGTGGATGATAGCCGTCACGGTCCCCCAGGTTTTCCTCCTGGGATGGATTTTCAACACTTTCGTAAGGTAAAGTAAACGCTTGGAAACGAGGTCGCGTATCAACAGTGACGAACAGTTTCCGGTTAGGGGACAGTTGACTATTTTGCTATTCACGGGTATTTTATTGATGAGTACAAAACTATTCTTTTAGGGTGTGAGTGCGAGGTCACTTCTGATGAAACAAATTGATAACAGGCAGAAACAGCAGATTCTGATGCGGGCCCAGAAAGCATTTCTAGGGGGTAAAAACCACTTAGCAATGAAGGAGAAAGAAAGGGAAACCATTCATCCCTCTACTTCCAAACCGGCTGCAAAAGAATCTGAGTCCGAAACCGAAAAAACACAAGAAATCTCTTCTGAAACCATTTACCGTGTGGAACCTAAGGTGGGGAGAAATGATTCCTGTCCTTGCGGGAGCGGTAAGAAATATAAGAAATGCTGTCTTCAGTGATGGGCCCATCCTTTTGCAAGCCATTGGCTTAGTATTGGTTATAAACTTAGATTCAATTCGAATCAAGTCTTCCTCCCCCTAGATTTTTCAGCTTTACAACCTCTCTAGAATGTAATACGATAAAATCCCTTCCGAGAAGGAGTTCAAAGGGGCTACTCCTTAAGAGATAAAAGTGTTGAGGATTAAAGTCTCCCTGGAGTGGTCAAAAAGGCGAACCGTATCATGGCTAAGGACTTAGAATCTCTATCCAAGAAAGAGCTTATTCAGCTTGCGAGGAAGAAAGGGATTAAAATGCCTTATCTTTACCGCAAAAATGAGCTTATTAGACTGATCAAAAAAGCTGATAATCCTTCCTCACCTAGATTTGTAAAGCCTCGAGGGCGTGCCGCAAGGCGTCTGAATGCAAGAAAGCGTCGATCTGTTCAGAAGATTAAGAAAACTCTTGCTGCATCTACCCATCCCGATTATGAATCGTCGTATCATGGAGGTCGTTCAGAAACAGTTGCTTCCCCTTTAACCTCTCCTTCCTCCTCTGAGTTGCCCTACAGCTATAACGAGACTAAAATTGTTCTGATGGCGCGCGATCCTTATTGGGCATTTGCGTATTGGGATATAAGTGAAGTTACGACAAAGAAAGTATACGCCCTCATGAAGCAGCATGACAGTCATATCAAATCGATCCTTCGAGTTTACGATGTGACAGATATTGTTTTTGACGGAAAAAACGCTCATCGAAGTTTCGACGTGGATGTTTTTCTTGAGGCAAGGAACTGGTACGTTCATTTCGGAGTTTCTGACCGTTCCTATCTGGTCGACTTGGGTCTTTTGGACTCCCAAGGCCATTTCTATTTGATTGCAAGAAGCAATGTTATCAAAACAGCTCATGATGGTCCTTCTGATATTGTGGATGAAACCTGGATGGATGTTGATTTTGATGAGATTTATGCTCTTTCAGGAGGTTTTGGAATGGGATTATCCTCTAAGGACCTGAAGCAGAGAAAAAAAAAGCTCGTTGAGCAACTCCTGTCCGCTTCCGGAAGCAGTTTCCCCTCAGGAGCTCTTTCTAGCTCCGCTCGCATCTCTGGAGAGAAAAAAAAAGATTTTTTCCATCCCGAGGGAGAAAAATCTCTCCCCGTTGAAATAATCTCTGGAGATAAGAATAGTTCCGAGCATGTTTTAGTCCGTGTAAAAAAAGATACCGCCTCTGATTAATCCTAAAATCATCATGGATAAAATAGCTTACCTCTTGCTTGTTCTGCATGCCCATTTGCCTTTTGTAAGGCATCCCGAGCATGAAGATTTTTTGGAAGAAGACTGGTTGTACGAAGCTATTACAGAGACTTATATCCCTCTGATTGAGATTTTTGATCGATTTCTAGAAGAAAATATTGATTTTCGTCTCACCATGTCCATCACGCCTCCTCTTGCCTTTATGCTGACGGACTCTTTACTTCAGAACAGATATTTGAAACATTTGGATCGTCTCATCGAACTTTCAGAAAAGGAAATAGAAAGGACAAAACAGCAGCCAGAATTCAATCGACTGGCGCGTATGTACTTTGAAAATTTTAGGAAGGCAAGATTCACTTTTGCTGAAAAGTACAACAGAAATATCACGACTGCTTTCAAGAAGTATCAGGATTTAGGCAAACTTGACATTCTCACATGCGGAGCCACACATGGCTATCTTCCTTTGATGGAAACGACGCGACATTCTGTGCGTGCTCAAATCAAAGTTGCTGTGGATCACTATGAATCTGTATTTGGGAGACCGCCTCGTGGAATCTGGCTCCCTGAGTGTGGTTACAATCCTGGCGATGACAAAATTCTTCAGGAGTTTGGTATCCGTTACTTTTTCTTGGACACGCACGGGATCTTGCACGGTACGCCTAGACCTAAGTATGGAGTTTTTGCCCCCGTTTATTGCCCCAGCGGTGTGGCAGCGTTTGGCAGAGACCTTGAATCCTCCAAGCAGGTATGGAGTGCTCAGGGAGGTTACCCCGGAGATTATTTTTACCGCGAGTTTTACCGCGATTTGGGATACGATTTGGATTATGAGTATGTAAAACCATACATCCATCCTGATGGGATTCGCGTCATGACGGGCATGAAATATTATCGCATCACGGGGGCAACCGATCAGAAGCAGCCTTATCTGCCCGATCGCGCTCGTGAGAAGGCGGCCGAACATGCAGGCAATTTTATGTTTAACAGAGAAAAACAGGTCGAATATCTTTATACCAGATTGGGGCGAAAACCTTTGATTGTTGCCCCTTATGATGCCGAACTCTTCGGACATTGGTGGTATGAGGGGCCGCAATGGCTTGACTTTTTGGTAAGAAAAATTGCCTGCGACTCAAAATTAATCCAACTGACTACGGCTCATGATTATCTGAAAGAAAATCCTAATAATCAGGTGGTGACGCCTTCTTTCTCAAGCTGGGGCTGGAAGGGTTACAGCGAATACTGGCTTGAAGGAAGCAACGATTGGATTTATCGGCATCTTCACCAGGCTTCCCATCGTATGCACGAGCTTGCTGGCAATTTCAAAAATGCCAATGGATTAGTGGAGAGGGCTCTCAAACAAGCTGCCCGTGAACTTCTCCTTGCTGAATCAAGTGACTGGGCTTTTATCATGAAGACCGGTACGGTCGTTGATTATGCCTGCAGGAGGGTTAAGGACCACATTCTCCGTTTTACTCGTCTTTATGAGGAAATTAAACGCGGATCTATTGACGAAACTTGGCTTAGTGAGATCGAATCCAAAGACAATATATTCCCAGATATTGATTTTCGCATCTATGATTGATGCCTGATGTTAGAAGTAGGGAAGTTATCCATTAAGTTTTTATTATAAGAGTCGATAAACGCTATACGATTGCATCAATATATAGCGAGGTCAAGCGAGAGCGGAGAAAGAGAATAACGGATAGGAATCATGGATATAATGATATGAAGAAAAAGCTTGCGATTCTGCTAATAGGGTTTTATACGAGTGTTTTTTTGACTGAGGAGCAGTCACTTTTTGCAGCTGTTCCCAATCTGGTTTCTGCTCCTATTTCTGCGCAATCCGCCATCCTACTAGATCCCCGTACGAATCGAGTTCTTTATGCAAAAAGTCCTAATCGCGCCCGCCCCGCAGCCAGCACGACAAAATTGATGACAGCTTTGGTGGTGATAGATCGGCTTACACTTAACCATATCGTTCGCGTTCCTCAGAGTGCCGAGTACATTCCACCCACCAAAGTCCATTTGCGTATGGGGGAGAGATTTTATGTTAAGGATCTTTTGAAAGCTCTTCTTATTTCCTCAGCCAATGATGCTGCCCATACGCTTGCTTTGGCTTGTGCAGGTTCGGAAGCACATTTTGCCGAGTTTATGAATGCTAAAGCAAAAAAACTTGGAGCTCGGCATACGTACTTTGTGAATGCAAGTGGACTTCCTTATCCTTCCGGACAGTACACGACCGCTTATGATCTTGCTCTGATTATGAAAGAAGCTAGGAAAAATCAGTTCATTGAGAATACTCTGGCGCAAAAGTTTTCCCGGGTAAAGGCTTTGACGGGGCGTGCGGTTTATTTAAGAAGTCACAACAAAATGTTATGGAGAACCCCTCACAAAGTCGAAGGTAAAACGGGCTTCACCCGCCGAGCCCTTCACTGCTTCGTGGGAAAGATCAAAGCTCCTCATCGGGGCGATCTGGTGGTAGCCATCATGGGGAGTCTACGCCCCTGGCATGATCTTGTTATTCTGTTGAGATTGACACGTCGTCTGGATCCTTTCCAGATGCAGTTTAACCGTATTAATTTGACTTCCAAAGAGGTGGCAGAAGTACAAAAAGCTCTCACTCGTTTAGGCTTTGGCCCGCTTCCTGTAAATGGCCTATTTGGCCCTCATACCCTTCGCACTGTGAAAGCCTTTCAGAAATCGCGTGGACTTGAGACAGATGGCATTGTGGGCTCAAAGACCTGGGCTCGTTTAAAATCCTATAGGAAAGGCTGATCGCCTTCATTGGAAAAATTCTTCACGCAATTCCTTTTGATGACCACTAAAACGGTTAAGCTTTTCACGTTTAAAACCTTTCGTCACTTCTAAGAAACGTTCAATGCGCAAATTTCCAGCAATGGTTCTTGCCCTCAGCTTTTTTCTTTCATTAACCGACAGCCTGCTTTGGTCCGAAACCGTTGCCGAGTATGCGAAGTCGGATTCCAATGAGCTTGTCGTCCAGGATTTTGAGGACGGCAAGATGAAAAATAAGCTGGAGGGAGATAGCGGTGCCTGGGATTTGGATCCAGAAGATGATTCAGCTTCTTGCGATGCAAAAATTGTAGAAATGGCCGGCGCAGAAAATTCATCGCGCGCTCTCAAACTTTCTTATGACGTGGATTCAGAGACAGAGATTCCGGCCCAGAACGGTTATTGGACCAAGCTTCGCAATCTGGACGCAAGTTCTTATGATCATCTGGAATTTTATGTGAAGGGGGACAAAGATGCGGGTTTTACGTCCAAATTCCGCGTTGAAATCAAAAAATATAAGGATGAAGCCCGTGTTGAGAGATTAAAAGGGAGCTATACTGTCGAAAACGTGACCGCAGATTGGCAGAAGATTAGCATTCCGCTGAATAAGATGACAGGCATTTTGGATTTTGCGGATCCTCATGTCTGGAAGAATCCTTCGGTGGGAAGGAAAAATCTGGATGAGTTTGTTGTTGTTTTTGAAAGCCGAAGAGTTGATCATAAAGTTGGTGTGATTTATATTGATAACATTCGCTTTGTAAAAACAGGTCAACCGGGTCCCACAGCCGTCGACTTTCCTCCCAGGAAAAAAGGTGACAAAACCCCCGTGCGGTTAGAGGGTGTGGCGTTTTCAAAGTTTCTTATTTCAAGGCTTCAGGGATATCCCAAGAAAACCGTTGTCAAGAAGAAATTTCCTAAAGACGATCGTGAATTTCTAATGGAAGTTGCCCATGATACGTGGCGTTTTTTTGATGAGATTGTGGATCACGAGCATCAATTGCCTCTGGATACCATTCAATTAGGCAAGAATCAGCCCATTAGTTCGGAAGGATTTGTCGGGGATTATACGAATGTAACGAACATCGGACTCTATTTGATGTGTTTGGTGGCAGCATCTGATTTCGGGTTTATTGGCAAGGAAGAAGCGGTCAAAAGAATTGGAGCAACTCTGGCCACTCTAGAAAACTTTGAGTACCATCAGAAAAGTGGGTTTCTTTACAATTATTACGACACCACGACAGCCGAAAGAACAAGTTATTTCGTCTCTTTCGTTGACAGCGGATGGCTTGCTGCGGGACTTTACGTGGTGAGGGATGCTTTTCCTAAAGAACTGAAAGAGCGATGTGACCGATTCTTAAATCGTGGAAACTTTGCCTTCTTTTACGATCCTGTAGATCAGCAGATGTTTCATGGTTATTACGAACACCTTGAGGTGAACTCCGATTATCATTATGGGGCTTTTTATACCGAGCCCCGCGCAATCAGTGCAATTGCCATTGGTCGAGGTGAGGTTCCAGTCGAACATTGGTTTCAGATGGTGCGGACTTTTCCGGAAAACTACAGTTGGCAGGAACAGGAACCTAAAAACCGCGTGAAGAAAAATACTTTGGGAATCGATTATTATGATGGCCATTATGAATGGAAAGATCTGCATTATATCCCTTCGTGGGGCGGTTCTCTGTTTGAAGCTTTGATGCCCACGATGATTCTGGATGAGAAAGTTCTTGCACCCGAGGGGTTAGGTGCTAATGATGCCGTTCATGTTCAGGCTCATATCCGCTATGCTAAAGAAGATTTGAAATATCCGGTTTGGGGGATGAGCCCTTCTTCAAACCCTGAAGGGGGCTATTCGGAGTATGGGGTTAAGCCGTTGGGCAGCAAAGGATACAAGGCTGGTGTAGTGACTCCCCACGTGAGTTTTCTAGCTTTGGAATTTGCACCCAAGGAAGCTGTTGAAAATTTAAGGCGCATGCTTGAGCTTTATGATATTTACGGAGAATATGGTTTTTACGATGCGGTCAAGCCGGACACGGGTTTGGTAGCCTACAAGTATTTGTGCTTGGATCAGGCCATGAGTTTCATTGCACTTTGTAATTATCTAAATCACGGCTCCATTCGGAACAGATTTCACGGCAATGAAATTGCTGGCAAGATCGACCTGATTTTGAAGGAAGAAAAATTCTTCGAAGTCCCGAAAAAGAAGTCTGATGAGAAAGAAGTTACGATCAAAGAGGTATAAAGATGGAGGCATTAAAAATTTCAAAGGAAAAGGGCTGCCATCAGTTTAATATTTTCTCCGGTTTTCCGGTTGTGGCTGCTTTTAGTGATCGTACTTTTGATATGTGTTTTCAGGAGGACTTCTCATCACCAAATCGAGATAGAGAAATATTCTGTGATCTGCTTAAACTCCCAGGTTCAGATCTTGTATGTCCTGAGCAGATTCACAGTGCTAACATTATCTTGATAACGGATGAATCGAAAGGGAAAGGGGCGGTTTCAAAAGAAAATGCTATTGCCAAGTCGGATGGAATGATCACTAAGGAGAGAAGAATCCCACTAG
>OBEQ012600106.1_pt1 | contig 15068 bp, 15 predicted proteins | sample 1670901 | NCBI WGS metagenome assembly OBEQ01 (sample SAMEA104232315, study PRJEB22302) | groundwater metagenome | biome: forest; feature: aquifer; material: groundwater | place: USA | collected 2011-08-07 | depth 5.4 m | reverse complement strand
GCCCCGCGCGCGGGGGGCGGCCGCGCCACGTCGAGGACTGGTCGGGCGGCACCCGGCTGGGGGAGGGGCTGCGGGCTTTCAACGACCGCTGGGGCGTGCGCGGCCTCGCCCGGGGCGCGGTCGTCGTGATCCTCTCCGACGGCTGGGACCGCGGCGACCCCGAGGAGCTGGCCGCGCAGATGGCCCGGCTGCACCGGGTCGCGGCGCGGGTCGTGTGGGTCAACCCGCTCAAGGCCACACCCGGGTACGCGCCGCTGGCGCAGGGCATGGCGGCCGCGCTTCCCTACGTCGACGAGTTCGTCGAGGGCCACTCGCTCGCCTCGCTGGAGGCACTGGTCGACGTGGTCGGCGCATGAAGGACGTGCTCGACGACATCGAGCGATGGCGGGCCGCCGGCCGGCGAATCGCGGTGGCGCGCGTGGTGGGGGTCGAGGGCTCAGGCCCCCGGGAGCCCGGAGCGACGATGGTCGTCAACGACCGGGGCGAGGTCGCAGGGTCGGTCTCGGGGGGCTGCGTCGAGGGCGCCGTCGTCACGGAGGCGCTCGCCGTGCTCGCGGGGGAGCGCGAGCGGGGCGTGGTGAGCTTCGGCTACTCCGACGACGAGGCGTTCGCGGTCGGCCTCACGTGCGGTGGCACCGTCCACCTCTTCATCGAGCCGCTCGACTGGTGAGCCGCGACCGGTGAGCCCGGCCCGATGATCTACGAGGACCGATGATCTACGACGAACTGCGCGACGCCCTCCGGCGGGAGGAGCCGGTGGCCCTGTCGACGGTGATCGAGGGACCGCCCGTTGGGGCGAAGCTCCTCGTGCGGCCGGGCGGCGAGCCGCTCGGAACCCTCGGCGACGCCGACCTCGACCGCGTGGTCTCGCGCGACGCGCGTGGCGAGCTCGAGGCCGGTCTGACGTCGACGCGCCACTACGGCCTCCACGGCGAGGCGCGTGAGCGCGACGTCGCGGTGTTCATCGAATCGTTCGCACCGGCGCCCCGCATGATCATCTTCGGGGCCGTCGACTTCACGGCCGCGTTGGCCCGGGTGGCGAAGGTGCTCGGCTTCCGGGTGACGGTGTGCGACGCGCGGGCCGTGTTCGCGACACCGCAGCGCTTCCCGATGGCCGACGAGGTGGTCAACGACTGGCCCGACCGCCATCTCGTCACGGCCGGTGCCGATCTCGGCCCCCGCGACGCGGTGTGTGTCCTCACCCACGACGCGAAGTTCGACGTGCCGGCCATCGTCGCGGCGTTGGCGACCGACGTGGGCTATGTCGGCGCGATGGGCTCGCGACGCACGCACGCGCAGCGGCTCGATCGGCTCCGCGAGGCCGGCGTGGACGAGGAGGGCATCCGGCGGGTCATGGCGCCGATCGGGCTCGACATCGGCGCCCGCACACCGGAGGAGACCGCGGTGTCGATCTGTGCCGAGATCATCGCCTTGCATACGGGCCGGGCCGCGCCGTCGCTGCGCGACGCCGAAGGCCCTATCCACCGGTAGGTCGGGAGAGGGGGAACGGTGGATCTCGGACTGGAAGGAAGACGGGCCGCGGTCGCCGCATCCTCGGGCGGGCTCGGGTTCGGGGTCGCCGTGGCGCTGGCGTCCGAGGGCGCGCGCGTGGTCGTGAACGGGCGCGATCAGGCGCGCCTCGAGGCGGCGGTCGCTCGGATCGGTGACGCGGCGTACGCCGTGGTGGACGACGTGTCGACCGTCGAGGGAGCGGCCGCGTTCGTAAGCCACGCGCGGGAGGCGCTCGGGGGGATCGACATCCTGGTGACCAACGCGGGTGGGCCGCCGGCGGGGACCTTCGCATCGGTCGAGCTCGAGCAGTACGCGGCCGCGCTCGAGCTCAACTGCCTCTCGGTGGTCGCCATGTGTCACGAGGCGGTGCCCGCGATGCGCGAGCAGCAATGGGGCCGGGTCGTGGCGATCACCTCGATCACGGCGCGCCAGCCGATCGCGACGCTCGTTCTCTCGAACACGGCGCGTGCCGGCGCGACCGGGTTCCTCAAGACGCTGGCCCGCGAGGTGGCCGGCGACGGCGTGACGGTCAACTCGCTCCAGCCCGGCTTCCACGCCACCGACCGGCTGCGGACCCTGCACGGAGGCGACGTCGCCGACCTGGCGGCAACCGTCCCGGCGGGTGTCCTCGGCCGCCCCAAGGACTTCGGCGCCGTCGCGGCCTTCCTCTGCTCCGACCACGCCCGCTACGTCACCGGCACCGCCATCCCGGTGGACGGTGGCAGCTACGGAGGACTGCTGTGACGAGCCGCCACGTCTCGTGCCCGACCTTCGCCGTCGACGCCGCCGCGTACGCTGGCGTCATGTCGGTGGGGAGCAGGAGGGCCGACCGCATCGTCACCGTCCCCAACGCGATCTCGCTTGCCCGTCTGGCCTGCGTGCCGGTGTTCCTCTGGCTGTTGCTCGGCAGCGACGATCGGATCGCGGCCGTCGTGCTGCTCGCCGCGCTCGGTGCCACCGACTGGGTCGACGGCTACGTGGCCCGTCAGTTCCACCAGGGGAGCGAGCTCGGGAAGGTGCTCGACCCCACCGCCGACCGCGTGCTGCTCGGCGCGGCCGTGATCGGGCTGCTCGCGGCGGGGAGCGTTCCGGTGTGGGTCGGCGTGCTGGTCCTCGCACGGGAGATCGCGATCGCGGTGGCTGTGCTCGCGCTGGCCGTGGCCGGGGCGCGCCGGATCAATGTGCAATGGGCCGGCAAGGCAGGAACACTGGCGCTGATGTTCGCGCTCCCGGGGTTCCTCCTCGTCGACTCGATCGGCCCGTCGACCGGCCGCGACCTGCTCACCCTCGTCACGTGGATGTTCACCGTCGGCGGTCTCCTCCTGGGTTACTACGCCGCGTGCACGTACGTCCCGCTGGCCCGGGCCGCGCTGCACGAGGGCCGCGCGGCCCGTCACGGGGAGCTCGCATGAGGGCGGTGATCCTGGCCGGCGGCGAGGGCACTCGCCTCCGGCCGCTCACGAGCAACCAGCCCAAGCCGATGCTCCCGATGGCGAACCGGCCGATGATGGAGCACATCGTGCGGCTGCTCGCCGAGCACGGCTTCGACGACATCGTGGTGACGGTCGCGTTCCTCGCCAACCAGATCCGCAACTATTTCGGTGACGGCTCCGAGTTCGGCGTCCGGATGCGGTACGCGAGCGAGGAGTCACCGCTCGGCACTGCCGGCTCGGTGCGCAACGCGTCGGCCGAGCTCGACGACACCTTCCTCGTCATCTCGGGCGATGTCCTCACCGACATCGACCTGACGAGCTTCGTGAAGGCCCACCGCGACACGAGCGCGTTCGGCTCGATCGCGCTGAAGCGCGTCGACGACCCCGTCGAGTTCGGCATCGTCATCACCCGCTCCGACGGCTCGATCGAGCGCTTCCTCGAGAAGCCGACGTGGGGACAGGTCTTCTCCGACACGATCAACACGGGGATCTACGTGCTCGAGCCGTCGCTGTTCGATTTCATCCCCGAGGGCGAGGTGGTCGACTTCGCCGCCGACGTGTTCCCGGCGGTGCTCAAGCGGGGCAAGCCGCTCTTCGGTCACGTGTGTGAGGGCTACTGGGAGGACGTCGGCACGCTCGAGGCGTACCTGCGGGCCCACCACGACATGCTCGACGGGAAGGTTCGGGTCGACATCGACGGATTCCGGATGGGCGACGGCGTCTGGTTGGGAGAAGGAGCCGACCTCGATCCCGACGCCCGCGTCGACGGGCCGGTCGTCATCGGCGACAACTGCCAGGTGGAGGCCGGCGCGCACCTCCGCCAGTACACGGTGCTCGGCACCGACGTGGTGGTGAAGTCGGACGCGTTCCTCGAGCGGGTCGTCGTGCACGACCACGTCTACATCGGGCCGGGCGCCCGGCTCCGCGGCGCGGTCGTCGGGCGCGCCTCCGACCTCCGGGGCCAGGCCCGAGTGGAGGAGGGCGTCGTCATCGGCGACGAGTGCTTCGTCGGCGAGCACGCCGTGATCAATCCGGGCGTGAAGATCTACCCGTTCAAGACGGTCGAGGCGGGTGCGGTCGTCAACTCCTCGATCGTGTGGGAGAGCCGGGGCGCACGGACCTTGTTCGGGCGACGGGGCGTGACCGGGCTGGCCAACGTCGACATCACCCCGGAGCACGCGGTGCGGGTCGCCATGGCCTACGGCACCGCGCTGAAGAAGGGAGCCACGGTCACCACGAGCCGTGACACCAGCCGTGTAGCGCGAGCACTCAAGCGGTCCATCATCGGTGGTCTCAACCTCGCCGGCGTCAACGTGGAGGACGTGGAGCTCGCCAGCGTGCCGCTCACCCGCTTCCAGGTGGGCAACGGCATAGCCCGTGGGGGGATCACGGTACGGCTCGTCCCCGGCGACCCGAACAGCGTGGAGATCCGCTTCTTCGACGCCGACGGCCGCGACATCGACGAAGGTATGCAACGCAAGATCGAGCGCCTCCTCTCGCGCGAGGACTTCCGGCGAGCCTTCGCCGGCGACATCGGCGACATCGTGTTCCCGCCCCGGGCGCTCGAGTTCTATACCGCGGCGCTGGCCCGAAGCGTCGACGCCGCCCGCCTCGCCGAGGCTGCCTTCAAGGTCGTGCTCGACTACTCGTTCGGCGCGACGTCGATCGCGATGCCGAGCGTGCTGGCCAAGATCGGGGCCGAGGTGCTCGCGGTCAACCCCTTCGCCAGCACCGCGTCGGCCACCGCCGCGGTCGAGGAGCTGCAGTCTCGCATCGTCCGCATCGAGGACCTCGTGCGCTCCTCGGGGAGCCACCTCGGGGTGGTGCTCGATCCCGATGGCGAGACGGCCACCATCATCGACGACGCCGGCCACGCGCTCACCAGCGAGCAGGCGCTCCTCGCGCTGATCACGTTGGTGGCGGACGCGGAGCCGGGCGCCCGGATCGCGCTCCCGGTCTCGACGACTCGCGAGGCGGAGCGGATCGCGGATGACCGCGGGGCCGAGATCGTGTGGACGAAGCAGTCGGCCGCGCACGTGATGGAGGTCGCGTCGAGCGAGGCCGTGGACTTCGCCGCCACCACCGAAGGCGGCTTCATCTGGCCCGACTTCTTGCCGGCCGCCGACGCCACGGCGACCCTCGTCCGGCTCCTCGATCTCCTCGCCTGCACCGAACGCTCGTTGTCGTCGGTGGTGGCGGAGCTCCCCGCGGTGCACCTCGCCCACGAGGAGGTCCCGACGCCGTGGGAGCGGAAGGGCGCGGTGATGCGGGAGATGCTCGAGCGGGCGGGCGACCGGGAGCTGGTGCTCGTCGACGGCGTGAAGATCGTCCACGCCGATGGCTGGGCCCTCGTGCTCCCCGACCCGGAGGAGCCCGTGACCCACGTGTGGGCGGAGGCTGGCTCCGATCGGGACGCCCGTCAGCTGGCCGAGGAGTACACGCGCCGCATCCGTCACGCGCTCGACTGACCCGCGCACCGGCGGATCGAGAGAGAGGACGACATGGAGCTCCCCGAAGAGCTGCGCTACAGCGCCGAGCACGAATGGGTCCGCGTCGAGGGCTCGAGGGCACAGGTGGGGATCACCGACTACGCGCAGGACGCGCTCGGCGACGTCGTCTACGTGCAGCTGCCCGAGGTCGGATCCTCGGTGTCGGCCGCGGGGGTGTGCTGCGAGGTCGAATCGACGAAGTCCGTCTCCGACGTCTACGCGCCGGTGTCGGGCGAGGTCGTGGAGGTGAACGCGGCGCTCACCGACGCGCCCGAGCAAGTGAATGCCGACCCGTATGTGACCGGTTGGATCTTCGTGATCGAGATGAGCGAGCCGACGGAGCTCGACGGGCTGATGGACGCGGCCGCGTACCGCGCGCTCGTCGAGGAGCAGTGAGCGGCCAGTCGCCGGGAGCCGACGTCGGCCGCTGTTGGCGCCTGCTGGACGATCTGGACGCGCCGCGCGACGCCACCGCGCAGATGGCAGCCGACGTCGCCGTGCTCGCGGAGGTGGCCGCCGGCGCAGCCCCGGCCCTGCGCCTCTACCGATGGTCTCGTCCGGCGCTCTCCCTCGGTCGGTTCCAGCCCGATGCCGACGTGGACGCGGGAGCCTGCGCGCGCCGGGGCGTGGAGGTGGTGCGACGCCCCACCGGGGGCCGCGCCCTGCTGCACGGCGCGGACCTGACGTACGCGGTTGCCATGTCGCGCCCCGCGGGCGCGGCGGGGACGGTCGACGCGGTCTACTACCGGCTCGCGACCGCGCTCGTCGCCGGGCTCGCGCGCCTCGGCGTGCAGGCCGCGATCGGGCGCAGCCGGGGCCCATCCGGCGCCGCATGCTTCGCCGCCATGCAGGGTGCCGACCTGCGGGTGGGGGAGCGTAAGCTCTGCGGCTCGGCCCAGGTGCATCGCGGCGGTGCGGTGCTCCAGCACGGCTCGATCCGCCTGGGCCGCCTCCCCTTCGACGAGGCCGATCTCCTCGCGTTCGGGAGCGACGCAGCTCGCGACCGCGCGCGACGGCGGTTGGGCGAGGTGACGGTCACCCTCAGCGAGCTGGGAGCGCCGACCGTGCCGCGCGTGGTGGCGTCCGCGGTCGTTGCCGGCTTCGAGGAGCACCTCGATCTCACGTTCGCGTCGAGGGTGATGGCGCCCTGCGGGGCGTTGCCCGGGGATCGGGCGATGCGGCGGTAGCCTGGCTCTCGACCTGTGGTTCAGGTCCAGGCCGCATTGCCGCCCCCGCCGGGCGTCGGTAGCCTTCGGTCATGATCTGCCGGCAGTGTGGCCACGCCAACGAGCCCGGCGCCCGGTTCTGCTCCTCCTGCGGCACCGCCTTCGCCGTCGACGAGACCACCCTGAGCCTCTCCGCCGTGGACGACCGGGACTCGGGCGCGGAGGCGTGGGGACCGGCCCTCGAGGGTCTTCCCGCGGGCACCGCGCTGATCGTGGTGCGGCGGGGGCCCAACGCGGGCAGCACCTTCGGGGTCGAGGGCGACTCCATCGCCGCGGGCCGCCATCCCGACTCGGAGATCTTCCTCGATGACATCACGGTGTCGCGCCGCCACGCGGTGATCGAGCGCTCGGGGAGTGGCTACGCGGTGCGCGACGTCGGGTCGCTCAACGGGACGTACGTCAATCACGAGCGGGTCGATCAGGCTCCGCTCCACAACGGGGACGAGATCCAGATCGGCCGCTACGTGCTCACGTTCCACGTCGCCGGCGAGGCCGAGCCCGCCCGATGATGGCCGAGACGCCCGCCCCCCCGTCCCATCTCTCGATCGGAGACGTGCTCACGACGCTTCGCGAGGAGTTCCCCGACATCACGATCTCGAAGATCCGGTTCCTCGAGAGCCAGGGCCTCATCGACCCCGAGCGCACTCCCTCGGGATACCGGAAGTTCTATGACGCCGACGTCGCCCGGCTCCGCTGGATTCTCCATCAGCAGAAGGAGCACTTCCTGCCGCTCAAGGTCATCAAGGGGCGGCTCGAGCAGCTCGAGCTCGGCAACGGCGCGCTGGCGGTCGATTCGCCGGCGGAGCCCGACCCGGAGCCCACGCCCGGGCGGGCGTCGCGCGCCGGTCGGCGTGGCCGTGGCGCACCCGAGCCCGCGCGGCGCTCGCGGAAGCGAGCGCCGGCCCCGCCGACGCTCCCGCTCGACGAGGGTCGGGCCGACGACCTCGCGTCGGTGCTCAGCGGCGTCAGCCTCACGCGCGACGAGCTGGCCCGCGCCGCGGGCCTCGACGACGCGCAGCTCGCGCAGCTCGAGGCATACGGGCTGCTGAGCCCGGCCATCGAGGCCGGCGACCGCGTGCTCTTCGACGAGGACGGCCTGGCCGTCGCCCGGCTGGCAGCCGGTTTCTTCAACCACGGCATCGACGCCCGCCACCTCCGTATGTACCGTGCCTTCGCCGAGCGCGAGGCGATCCTGTTCGAGCAGGTGCTCGTGGCGTACCTGCGCCAGCGCAACCCGGAGGCACGAGCCCGAGCGCAGAAGGAGTTGGCCGAGCTGGCTCGCCTCGGTCGGAGCCTGCGCACCGCGTTCCTGCGCCAGGCCGCGCGCGACCTGCTCGCCGAGTGACGCCGCCGCGACTCCTCGACACCCAGGAGCTCGCGCGTCAGGTCGAGCGGCTCGCATCGGAGATCACCGCCGACCACCCCGACGGCGTCGTGCTCGTCGGTGTGCTCAAGGGCTCCCTGATCTTCCTCGCCGACCTCGCCCGGGCCGTCACCGACATCGACGTGGAGGTCGACTTCATCGCGATCTCCCGGTACGCGCCCGACTCGGGGCGGGTGCGGATCCTGAAGGACCTCGACGCCGACATCATGGGCCGCGACGTCGTGCTGGTCGAGGACATGGTCGACACCGGGCTCACCGCCGCTTACCTGCTCGCCCAGCTCGCAGGCCGCGCGCCCCGCCGCCTCGAGGTGTGCACCCTGCTCGACCGACCCGGGCGCCGGATCGTGCCGCTCACCGTCCGGTACCGGGGACTCTCGATCGAGAACGTGTACGTGCTCGGCTACGGGCTCCACTACGCCGATCTCTACCGCAACCTCCCCGAGGTGTACGTCGCCGACCAGCACCTCGTGCAGGCCGACCCCGAGGCCTACGTCGCCGAGCTCTACGGCCGGCGTCAGGAGTGAGGCGAGGACCGGCCGACCCGGCCGCGGCACCGCCGCGGGGCCGGGTCGATCCGGGGAGGGGCGGTGGTAGGGTGAGCGCCGATCCGTCGGAGGCGTGCCGTGATCCGAGTCTCGTTGGTGGGAGTCCGTCTCGAGGTTCCGACGAACCAGCCCATCGTGCTGCTGCGCGAGGAGGAGGGGCAGCGCTACCTGCCGATCTTCATCGGCCCGCCCGAGGCCACAGCGATCGTCTACGCCCTGCAGGGCATGGAGACGCCCCGGCCGATGACCCACGACCTCTTCAAGACGGTGCTCGACGATCTCGCGGTGCAGCTCGAGCGCGTCGTCATCACCGAGCTGCACGACGGCACCTTCTACGCCGAGATCGAGCTGGTGCGCGACGGCGCCGCCTCGCGGATCTCCTCCCGCCCCTCCGACGCCATCGCCCTGGCCGTCCGCTACGAAGACCAGGTGCCGATCTTCGTGGAGGAGGGCGTGATGGACGAGGCCGGCGTGCTCTTCGAGGCCGAAGAGGAAGAGGACCAGATCGAGGAGTTCCGGGAGTTCCTCAACCAGGTCCGCCCCGAGGACTTCGCCCAGTAGCCCCCTGGCGGGTGGAGCGGGCGGGTGGAGCGGGCGGGTGGAGCGGGCGGGTGGAGCGGGCGGGTGGAGCGGGCGGGTGGAGCGGGCGGGTGGAGTGGGCCCGGCGCCGTCCCGATGCGGTGCTGCGGAAACGGGATGCGCCTCGACGGCCGAGGCCTCCGTTGACGGCCGCGGCGGCGAGGAGTACCGTCACAACGCCGTAACTACGCCCGTGTGACTCGCCGGCGCCCCTCGTCCGCCGGCCGCGGGGCGACGGAGCGAAGGAGCACCTCCCCATGCCGAAGCCCACGTCGAAGCCCACGTCGAAGCCGCCCTCGAAACGCACGTCGAAGCGCATCGCCGCGCCCCATCCAAAGGCCCCCCTCCCCGACACGCCGGCCCAGGGCCGTCTCGACGGCGCCGCTCCGAGCGGCGCTGCCTGGGAGGAGATCGGGTTCCGCGGCCCGCAGGTATGCCGCGTGGTGGGGATCTCCTACCGCCAGCTCGACTACTGGGCCCGTACCGGGCTGCTCCGGCCCTCGCTGGCCGACGCGGCGGGAAGCGGCACGCAACGGCGCTACTCCTACCGCGACCTCGTCGCGCTCAAGGTCATCAAGAGCCTCCTCGACGCCGGCGTCTCGCTCCAGACCGCGCGCAAGGCCATCGAGTACCTGCGCGGTCACCTCGGTGGGGAGGTGTCGTCGGCGAGCCTCGTGCTCAACGGCGCGCACTCGGTGTTGGTCCGCACCGGCGCCGACCTCGTCGACCTCGTGCGTCACGGCCAGGGCGTGCTCAACATCGTGCCGCTCGGGCCGATGGTCGAGGAGCTCGAGGCCCGACTCCACGAGCTCGAGCCCGGGAGCGAGCCCGGGGCCGAGACGACGGCCGAGACGGGGGCCGCGGTGCCTCGCCGGCGGGCCAAGACGGCCGGAGGGTAGGAGGCCGACGATCCGACGCGACCCGGAGTGGCGGTGACCGCCGACGTGTTGCCCCACGAGCGGGTCCGCTTCGCGCACAACTCGGAGCGTCAGTTCGCCAAGCTCCTCGACTTCTACGGGATCGTGTGGGAGTACGAGCCGCGCACCTTCACCGTCGAGCTCGACCACGACGGCAACCCCACACAGGCCTTCACCCCCGACTTCTACCTTCCCGCGTACGATCTTTACATCGAGATCACGACGTTGAACCAACGGCTGGTCACGAAGAAGAACCGCAAGGCCCGGCGACTCCAGGAGCTCTACCCCGACGTGCGCGTGAAGGTGCTGTACCAGCGCGACTACCTGCATCTGCTGGTGAAGTACGGCCTCGAGGCACCGTCGCAGCTGAGCGAGGAGCTGGGCGACGGGGGCCCGCTCCGCCTCGACATCGAGCCCCGCCCCGCCGCCGACGCGGCGGCCGCCGACGCGGCGGCCTCCGAGGCGGAGACCGCGTAGGCGCGCGCGTAGGCTGCGCGCCGATGGTCGACCCCGGAGGCGAGCTCCGCCGCAGCCCGCTCGATGCCGAGCACCGCGCGCTGGGGGCACGGATGGCACCGTTCGGCGGGTGGGAGATGCCGATCCAGTACACCGGCGTGCTCGAGGAGCACCGCGCGTGCCGCTCCGGCGCGGTCGTATTCGACGTGTCGCACCTCGGCACGGTGGAGGTGAAGGGCGCCGGCGCGTTCGACGTGCTCCAGCATGCATTCACGAACGATCTGCATCGCATCGGGCCGGGGAAGGCGCAGTACACGCACCTGCTCGATCCCGACGACGCGCACGTCGTCGACGACATCATCGTCTGGTGGGTGGGCGAATCACACTTCCTCGTGATGCCGAACGCATCGAACACCCGCCCCATCGTCGACGCGTTGGGTGAGGACGCGGGCGCAGCGGTGGCCGGGTGCTCGATCGAGGACGTCACCGCGACGCGCGCGATCCTCGCGGTGCAGGGGCCCGAGGCTCGGGCGCGGCTCGAGGTGGTGTCGCCGGAGGCCGCGTCGGTTCCCCGGTTCGAGGTGTGGGCGTGGGAGTGGCGCGGTGCGCGCGGCTGGGTCGCGGGCACGGGCTACACGGGCGAGGACGGCGTCGAGCTCCACGTGCCGGCTGGTGTCGCGGCGGAGTGCTGGCACACCTTGCTCGAGGCGGGCATCACGCCTGCGGGCCTCGGTGCGCGCGACACCCTGCGGCTCGAGGCGGGCCTGCCCCTGCACGGTCACGAGCTGGGGCCCGGCATCACGCCGCTCCAGGCCGGGCTGGGCTGGGTCGTGCGCTTCGAGAAGGGCGACTTCCGGGGGCGGGCCGCGCTCCTCGCCGAGCGCGAACGGGGTGTGCGCCGACGCCTGCGCGGGCTCCTGCTCGACGGGCGGCAGGTGCCACGCGGCGGCTACGCCGTGCGTCATGACGGCAGCCCGGTGGGAGAGGTGGCGAGTGGCAACTTCTCGCCCGTGCTCGAGCGGGGTATAGCGCTCGCCTTCCTCGAGCCCGGTGTGACCGACGGCGACGTCGTCGAGGTCGATGTGCGGGGGCGGCCGGCCCGCGCGACGGTCGTGAAGCCACCGTTCGTCCACCGCTGACGCGCTGGCGCGGCCCGCGACCGCGGCTACTGTGGGCGCAAACCGCTGGTGACCCCGGGCGGGAGAGCCCCCGGCGACGGGGCGCCGAAGGAGCAAACCTCCCCGGAAACTCTCAGGCCCACGAACCGCTCGGGCGAGGCAACTCTGGAGAGCAGGCGCGGGCGTACCGATCGCTCGGTTGTACCGACCTCACCGACGGGGAAAGCCGAGCCAGCCCGGTCCGGCGAATCTCTCAGGTACCGCGACAGAGGGGGAGCGGGGTCACCGGAGGTGGCCCGCTTGGCCCACGCGTCGAGAGGGATTCCCATGGCAGGAGCGCCCCGCAGCCCGCTCACCGACCTGGAGCGGTCCGCCGGCTTCGCGAGTCGTCACGTCGGGTCGACGCCGGACGAGCGCGACGTGATGCTCCGCGCCCTCGCCGTGCCGTCGCTGGACGAGCTCGTGGACCGAGCCGTGCCCGAGACGATCCGCACCCGTGACCCGCTGGCGCTCCCCGCGCCGTGCAGCGAGTCGGAGACCCTCGGCCGCCTCCGCGAGCTCGCGGCGCAGAACGAGGTGTTCACCTCGCTGATCGGGATGGGCTACTCCGACACGATCACGCCGCCGGTGATCCTGCGCAACGTGCTCGAGAGCCCGGCCTGGTACACCGCGTACACGCCGTACCAGCCCGAGATCTCCCAAGGTCGGCTGGAGGCGCTGCTCGACTTCCAGACCATGATCAGCGATCTCACCGGCATGGAGCTCGCCAACGCATCGCTGCTCGACGAGGCCACTGCCGCGGCCGAGGCGATGGCGATGTGCCATCGCCTGAACGCGAAGGCGGGCACGGTCTTCTTCGTGGACGCCGACTGTCACCCCCAGACGATCGACGTCGTCGCCACGCGCGCCGAGCCGATAGGGATCGACGTGGTCGTGGACGACCCCCGCCGTGGCCTCCCGGCCTCGGACGTGTTCGGAGTGTTGGTGCAGTACCCCGGAAGCGGCGGCGAGATCCACGACGACCGCGCGCTGTTCGAACGAGTCCACGCGCAAGGAGGGCTCGTGGCCGTGGCCGCCGACCTGCTCGCGCTCGTGCTGCTCACACCGCCCGGCGAAATGGGGGCCGACGTGGTGGTCGGCTCGTCACAGCGGTTCGGCGTGCCGCTCGGCTTCGGCGGGCCGCACGCGGCGTACTTCGCGACCCGCGACGCGCACAAGCGGACCATGCCCGGTCGGCTCGTCGGCGTGTCGGTCGACAGCGGAGGACGGCCCGCGCTCCGGCTCGCGCTCCAGACCCGCGAGCAGCACATCCGACGGGAGCGGGCCACCAGCAACATCTGCACGGCGCAGGTGCTGCTCGCCGTGATCGCCGGCCTGTACGCGATGTACCACGGACCCGATGGCCTCCGCGCGATCGCAAGCCGGGTGCATCGCCTCACCGAGATCCTCGCTGCCGGCCTCCGGGCCGCCGGGCTCGAGATCGTCAACCAGCACTTCTTCGACACGATCACGGTGCGGGTGCCGGGTCGAGCCGACGAGCTCGCGGCCCGTGCCCGCGAGCAGCGCATCAATCTCCGCGTCGTCGATCGCGACACCCTGGGGATCGCGCTCGACGAGACCTCGACACGAGCGGTGGTCGAGGAGCTGTGGGACGTGTTCGGAGCCGACGCGTCGGTCGATGTGCTCGACGCCGCCGGCCCCGGCGGCATCCCGGCCGCGCTAACGCGTACGTCGGAGTTCCTTACCCACCCGGTGTTCCACAGCCACCACTCGGAGACGGAGATGCTCCGATACCTCCGGCGGCTCGCCGACGAGGACCTCGCTCTCGACCGCTCGATGATCCCGCTGGGCTCGTGCACGATGAAGCTCAACGCGACTACCGAGATGCTCCCGATGACCTGGCCCGAGTTCGCCTCGCTCCACCCCTTCGCTCCGCTCGACCAGTGCCGGGGCTACCTCGAGCTGTTCGGCGACCTCGAGCGCGCGCTGGCCGAGGTGACCGGCTACGACGCGGTGTCGCTCCAGCCCAACGCCGGCTCACAGGGCGAGCTGGCCGGCCTGCTCGCCATCCGCCGCTATCACGAGCACCGCGGTGAGGGCCGGCGCGACGTGTGCCTCATCCCGGCGTCGGCCCACGGCACGAACGCCGCGAGCGCGGCGATGGCCGGTCTCCGGGTCGCGGTGGTCGACTGCGACGACGACGGCAACGTCGACTTCGACGACCTCAAGATGAAGGCCGACGCGCACGCCGCCGACCTCGCGGCCCTGATGGTGACCTATCCGTCCACGCACGGAGTCTTCGAGGGCCGCATCACCGAGATCTGCGCGGTGGTCCACGGGTACGGCGGACAGGTGTACCTCGACGGCGCCAACCTCAACGCGCTGGTGGGCCTGGCGAAGCCCGGCGCGTTCGGTGCCGACGTCTCGCACCTCAATCTGCACAAGACGTTCTGCATCCCGCACGGTGGGGGAGGGCCGGGCGTCGGGCCGATCGCGGTGCGCGAGCACCTGGCGCCGTTCCTTCCCCGCCACGGCCAGGTTCCGGAGGCCGGTCCCGCCACCGGGCTCGGTGTGATCTCCGCGGCGCCGTGGGGCTCGGCCGGGATCCTGCCGATCTCGTGGGCCTACGTCACGCTCATGGGCGGCCCGGGGCTCACCGAGGCGACGAAGGTGGCGCTGCTGCACGCCAACTACCTGGCGCACCGGCTCGACCCGCACTACCCGGTGCTCTACCGCGGGCAGGGGAGCTGCGTGGCCCACGAGTGCATCGTCGACTTACGGCCGATCACCCAGGCGACCGGCGTGACCGTCGACGATGTCGCCAAGCGCCTGATCGACTACGGATTCCACGCGCCCACGATGTCGTTCCCGGTCGCGGGCACGCTCATGATCGAGCCGACGGAGTCGGAGGACCTCGGCGAGCTGGACCGCTTCTGCGACGCCATGATCGCCATCCGGGAGGAGATTCGTCGGGTCGAGCGAGGGGAGTGGGGCGTGGCCGAGAGCCCGTTGCGGCATGCCCCCCATCCCGCCGCTGACCTCGCCGCCGACGACTGGCCGCACCCGTACTCCCGTGAGGAGGCGGCGTATCCCGTCGCGGCGTTGCGGACGGCCAAGTACTGGCCGCCGGTGAGCCGGATCGACGCCGCGTACGGCGACCGCAACGTGGTCTGCTCGTGCCCGCCCGTCAGCGCGTACCGCGACGGCTGAGGACGCCCGCCCGAGTGCCAGGGGAGCGGCCGGATCTCCTGTGTTTGGGCGTACTTGACATAACCAAGATTATGGGCGTTGCGGCGCAGCCGCCCATCATCTTCCCGGGACGCGACAGCGCCCGGCCAGCGCTTGAGGCTCCGCCGGACGCGACGGCGCCCGCCCGACGGGGCGTGGGTCCCCCGCGACGAGCTCGCCG
>OBEQ012480885.1_pt1 | contig 15071 bp, 12 predicted proteins | sample 1670901 | NCBI WGS metagenome assembly OBEQ01 (sample SAMEA104232315, study PRJEB22302) | groundwater metagenome | biome: forest; feature: aquifer; material: groundwater | place: USA | collected 2011-08-07 | depth 5.4 m | reverse complement strand
GCGCCGACGCGGCTCAGCTCGAACGGCCCTCGGGTCTCGCCTCGCCGCGGGCTGGCTACGGCCCCGCCGACGCGGCTCAGCTCGAACGGCGTTCTCTTTCACCGCCGAGGAAGGAGGCCGCCTTCCGCGCGGCGCTGGCCCCCGCGCTCGCGCCCGCGCTCACCGCGGCGGAGGTCGGCGAGCGGCTGCGCCGGCGCAAGCAGGCGGAGGAGCTGGGGATCGTGTGGCGCTACTTGCTCGGCGTGACCACGCTCGCCCGGTACTCGCGCGAGATGACCGCGCTGGCGGAGGCGGCGCTGGCCGTCGGGTGGCTCCGGGCGAAGACGGAGCAGGCCGCGCGCGTGGCGGTCCCCGCCGCGCCCGCGGTGATCGTCGGCCTCGGCAAGCTCGGGGGGCGCGAGCTGACGGCGGGCTCCGATCTCGACGTCTTCGTCGTCTACGACGGCGAGGCGGACGCCACGCACGAGTTCTACAGCGCGGCCGTCGACCGGCTGGCGGGCCTGCTCGGCGACATCACGGCGGCCGGCGTCGTCTTTCCCGTCGACCTCCGCCTGCGCCCCGGCAGCAAGGGCAGCGGCTTCGCCGCCAGCGTGGGCGCCCTCGAGCGCTACCACCGGGACTACGGCGACCTCTGGGAGCGCCAGTCCCTCACGCGCGCCCGGCTGGTGGGCGGCGACCCGGGGCGCGGGAAGCAGGCGCTCGCCCGCCGGGTCCGGGCCGCGCTCCGTGCGATCGTCTACGGGAGCGCCATCGGGCGGGCCGACCTGAAGGAGATCGTCGAGGTGCGGCAGCGGATGGAGATCGAGCTCGGCAAGGAGACGCCCGGCCGCTTCCACGTGAAGTACGGGCGGGGCGGACTCACGGACGTCGAGTTCCTCGCCCAGGCGCTCCAGCTCGTGCACGGCGCCGCCCAGCCCGCGGTGCGCGGCCGCAACACCCTGGCGGCCCTCGGGGCGCTCGCGCGCGCGGGTCTCATGCCGCCCGACGACGCCCGGGCGCTGGCCGGGCATTATCGTATGCTGAGGAGCGTGTCGCTCGCGCTCCGCCTGTTCGGCGCCCGTCCCACCGACACGCTCGACGTCGCCGGCCCCATCCCGGCGCGGGTGGCGAAGAGCCTCGACTACCCCGACCGCGAGGCGTTCCTGACCGACTACCGCCGGCGCACCGCCGCCGTGCGGGAGATCTACGGGCGGCTCCTCCGTGGCTGAGCGCCTCTACCTCGTCGACGGACACTCCCATCTCTTCCGCGCCTACCATGCCGTCGGCTACCTCTCGACCTCCCGGGGCGTGCCGAGCCACGCGGTGCTGATCCTGAGCACGATGCTCTGGAAGCTCATCCGGGAGGAGCGGCCGGACTACCTCGGCATCGCCTGGGACGCGCCCGGCGCGACCTTCCGCGACAAGCTGTTCGAGCAGTACAAGGCGACGCGCGCGGGAATGCCGCCCGACCTCGTGCAGCAGCTCCCCTACGTGCGCCGGCTCTTCCAGGCGCTCCGCACCCCGGTGATCGAGGTGCCGGGCTACGAGGCGGACGACGTCCTCGGCACGCTCGTGGAGCGCGTCGCTGACCGCGACCTGGAGGTCGTGCTGGTGACGGGCGACAAGGACATGCTCCAGCTCGTCGGCCCGAAGGTCACCGTCCTGTCCGTGCTCGGCCGCTCCGGCGAGCGCATCGTGTACGACGCCGCCAGGGTGCGCGAGCGCTGGGGGGTGGACCCGGCTCAGATCCCGGACGTGCTCGCCCTCATGGGCGACTCGATCGACAACATCCCGGGCGTCCCCGGCGTCGGCGAGAAGACGGCGGTCAAGCTCCTCGGCCAGTTCGGGAGCGTCGAGCGGCTCTACGACAACCTGACGCTCGTCTCCGGCAAGCTCCGCGAGACGCTGGCGGCCAACCGCAAGCAGGCGCTGCTCTCCCGCGAGCTCGCCACCGTGAGCCGCCAGGTGCCGATCGACTTCGACCTGGAGTCGTTCCGCCTGCGCGAGCCCGACTGGCCGAAGCTGCGCGCGCTCTGGATGGAGATGGAGTTCACGCGGCTCCTCAAGGAGCTGCCGACCCAGGGCCTGCCCGCGGTCACGGAGCCCGTGGCCACGCTCGACACGCCGGCCGCGCTCCGCGCCTATCTGGAGCGCGCGCCCGCCGCGGAGCCGCTGGCCCTCGACTGGGCCGGGGAGGCGCGCCCGCCCGACCCGCCGCTCCAGGGCTTCGGGCTCTTCCATCCGGCGGCCGGCGCCGCCTTCGTCCCGCTCGCCGACCCCGGTGTCCTGGGCCCCTGGTCGGCGGCGCTCGGCGCGCGCGAGCTGATCGTCCACGACGCGAAGCCGGTGATCGAGTGGATGCTGGCCCGCGGCGACGAGCCGCCCGCGACGCACGACAGCGCGGTGGCCTCGTACCTCCTGAACCCGGCCCGGCTCTCGTACCCGCTCGACCAGGTGTGCATGGAGGTCTTCGGCGAGTGCCCGCCCACCCTCGAGGGCGCCGCCGAGCTGGCCGACGCCGAGCTGGGCCCGCGCCTCGGCGAGCGCGCCCGCTGGCTCTGGCGCTACTGGGCCCATGCGGCCGCCCAGCTCCCGGCGCTCGCGCCCCAGCCGATCTACGACGACATCGAGCGGCCGCTGGTCCCGGTGCTGGCGCGCATGGAGCGCGCGGGGATCCGCGTCGACGTGGAGCGGCTGGAGGGCTTCGCCAAGGAGCTCGAGCGGGGCCTCGACGGGCTCACGCGCGAGATCTACGCGCTCGCCGGGGAGCCGTTCAACATCGGCTCGCCGAAGCAGCTCGCCCACATCCTGTTCGAGAAGCTCAAGCTTCCCGCGGTCCGGCGGACCAAGACCGGCTACTCGACCGACGCCGACGTTCTCACCGAGCTCGCGCTCGGCCACGAGCTGCCCGCCAAGATCCTCGAGTACCGGACGCTCTCGAAGCTCAAGTCCACCTACGCCGACGCGCTCCCCGCGCTGATCCACCCCGTCACCGGCCGCATCCACACCACGTTCAACCAGCTCGTCGCCGCGACGGGGAGACTGTCCTGTCTTCCGGCGGGGGCCCTCGTCGATACCCAGCGAGGCCTGATCGGAATCGAAGAGGTACGGCCTGGTGACCATATTCGGACCGCACTCGGACCACGAGAGGTGCTGGCCTTCGAGGCAACAGGGCCGAAGCGGGTAATGGCGCTCCGCCTGTCGAACGGGATGGTGTTCCGCTGCAGTCCCGACCACAAGCTCCGCAGTAAGGGTGAATGGAAGCGGGCCTCGGAGCTCGACGTGGGTGATCGACTCTACATGAGCTTCCGCGATGGGCTATTCGGCGAGACGATAGCATTCGAGGTGCGCAAGACCGCCGCCTACCCCACCCGCAAATCTCCAGTATTGCCCCAGGAATGGTCGGTGGAATTGGCTGAGCTGGTCGGCTACGCGATCGCGGACGGGCACGGCGCTCACAGCAACTACAACCGTAAGCCGTCGAGGCTGATCCTCGCGTTCGGCTGGGACGAAGAAGATCTGCTCGGACATTTTGCGGCGATCGCCCTGAAGCTCTTCAGAAAGCCTGCGGTGCGGCGAATCACGAACACTTGTCCGGTGCTGGACGTGTCCGGGGTCGATATCTGCGGCCTGCGCGAGCAGCTCGGAGCCCGAGGAAAATCCGGGTCGATCCGGGTGCCGCTCTCCCTCTTCAGGGCCCCGGAGGCGGTCGTTGCCGGCTTCCTCCGGGGATACTTCGAAGGGGACGGATGCGTAACCGACGCGCTCTCTGTCAAGTCGGGTTCGCGTTCGATGCTCGAAGACGTACACCACCTCCTCACGATGTTCGGGATCCCCTCTGTCGTCCGCGGCGGCGCCGCCGATCCGAGGGGCTGTGCGCCGAGGCACGAGCTGTTCGTCCTGGGAGATCGTTCGAAGGCGACGTATCGCAGCCGGATCGGATTCATCTCCAAGCGGAAGCGTAGGCAGATGGACCGTGTGATTGAAGAGCAGGGATCGAGGAGTCGGGCCGAGCTCTTGACCGTCCCCGATACCGCGGAGTTGCTTGAGATCAAAGCGGTCGTATACGAAGGCTACCGCGATCGAGGCGGGCAAGTGCCGCCGTCTCTCTACGTCTTCATGGGCAAGTGCGCCCACGGTAGGAACACGATTGCGCTTCCGCGAGCGGAAGGGTTCGTGTCATCGCTCGAATCTCTGCGCAGGGCGATCCCTTCCTTTCTGGCGGAAGTGACGACCGGGCAGTACTACGAGGTGAACGTTACGGCGCTCGACCGCGAGCCCGACCTCCCGATGTACGAGATCATGGTGGACGGCGGTCACTACATCGCGAGCGGAATCGTGGTGCACAATTCGTCGGACCCCAACCTCCAGAACATCCCCATCCGCACCGAGCTGGGGCGCCGCATCCGCGCTGCCTTCATCCCGGAGCGGGGCTGGCGCTTCGTCGCCGCCGACTACTCGCAGATCGAGCTGCGGATCCTCGCCCACTGCGCGGGCGAGGAGTCGATCGTCGAGGCGTTCCGCCGCGACGAGGACATCCACACGCGCACGGCGGCGGAGGTGCTCAAGGTGCCGCCGGAAGCCGTCACCGACGAGCAGCGCCGCGTGGCCAAGATGATCAACTACGCGCTCCTCTACGGCGTCTCCGCCTTCGGCCTCGCCCAGGGCGCGCGCATCCCCCGGGCCGAGGCCGACGCCTACATCCGCGAGTACTACGCCACCCATCCCAGCGTGCGCGCCTTCATCGAGACCACGCTCGCCGAGGGCCGGGAGCGGGGCTACGTGACGACCGTGCTCGGGCGCCGCCGCTACCTCCCCGACCTCAACAGCGGCAACCCGGTGGCCCGCAACGCCGCCGAGCGGATGGCGATGAACGCCCCCATCCAGGGCTCGAGCGCCGACATGATCAAGCTGGCGATGGTGCGGGTCGACGCGGCGCTGCGCGCCCGCCGGCTCCGCACCCGGATGCTGCTCCAGGTCCACGACGAGCTGGTGTTCGAGACGCCGCCCGGCGAGGTGGACGAGGTGAAGCGCCTGGTGCGCGAGCTGATGGAGTCGGCGATGCCGCTCAGCGTGCCCGTGAAGGTCGACGTCAAGGCCGGCGACGACTGGTCGCAGGTCTGATTCCACCCGTTCCGCCCCGGCGGCAGCGTCAGCGCCGCCCGTGAGGCCCGCTGCGCCTCCGAGCGAGGCCTGCCCGGGAGCCAACTTCATCCTCTCCTCGTCCGAACCGGGCGGGAACGCTTGCCCCGTGCGGTCCTCAGCTCCGCCACGAACTCATCGAACCGGTGCTCCGCGCCCTCCGTGACGCTCCAGCGGCGTATCGCCGCCAGCTTCACGCGATTTCGCCGTGCGATGGACACCGCAACCGCGAGGCTCTGCCGGTCGTTCCAATGGTAGAAGGCGGCGAGGCGATCGCGGCACGAGTCGGTTGGCGAGAGCACGAGCGCGCGCGCTCGTGACAGCCTGTGCTCGACCGGCTTGATGCGGTAGTCCCCGCCGATGGCCACCGGACCGCGAGGGAACTCGACGTAAAAGCGCGCGCGCGAGTGAAGATACCGGTCCGCCCGTCGCCGGAAGCCCACGGAGCCCATGGCCGCGTCGAGCGCTGCCTGGGTGATGTGGCCGAGCAGGATGAAGTCCACGTCCGCCGAGACATACGCGCCACCGCTGTGCAGGCTCGCGCACGCGCCGCCGGTGAGGACGGCGCGGATCCCGTGCCGCCTGAGGGCGTCGCCGACTTGGATCGCCACCGAGCTGAGACCGGAGCGAGCGGTGATACTCACAAGGGCTTGGCGGTGCGCCGGGGTCGCCGGCGGAGGGCGGACACCCGGGTCCTCAGCTCGAACTCCGGCTCGGTCAGGCGCAGAAGGAAGCGCTGGAGCTCGCCGTACGCGAAATAGCGCGGGTCGAACCGAAAGACGCGGGTTCGCCCGAGCGTCCGGGCGGCCACGAGACCATCATTTTCGAGGCTGCGGAGGGCTTTCTGGACGCTGGAGAACGGCATCCCGAGCACCCGGGCGAGCTCGCGAGGATAGCTCTCGGACAGGAGACGCAAGGCCAGGAGGATTCTGGTCCGGCCTTCGCCGCCGAAGGGGCTCGCGGTGGATTTGACCGCCATAGGAGATCATATGAACATAATTAGCGGTCAGTCGCAAACGTCGCCCTGGAGAGTCTCCGCCGGACGCGGTGAGGCTGAGCCCCGGGTGAGGCGACCCCGTCGGCGATGAGGCCGGTGGCCCCCAACCCCTTCAGCCATCAGGCGCGAAGACTTGGTACGCAGCGCGCCAATTCGGTTCTGCGCCCGGCACGGTGGCGTGATAGCGTAGGGTGGACGAAGCGGGAGGCCGGATGTGGCCGGACTGGTGGGAATGGGAGGCTGTCTTCACCGGACACGCAGAGTTGCGCATGGAGCAGCGCGCGATCACCGAGGTCGACGTGCGCGCCATGTTCCATCACGCCATTGGCTACTCGCCCAGCGTCGTGCCAGGGCGCTTCATGATCGAGACGAGCCACGGGGGGCGCCCGTGGATCGTGATCGTCGAGCCGGATGCTGAAGAACAGTTGCTCGTCGTCGTCACCGCGTACCAGGTCACGCCATGACTGAGCGCTGCCTGCAGATCACCTATCGGAAGGGGCGCCCGCTCGCGGCCTATCTGTATCTGTCCCGATCGACGAACGAGAAGAGTGCGCGGACCGAGGCCACCCCCGACGGCGTTCTCGTCGTGGACTTTGGGGCCGACGGCCGCCCGATCGGGATTGAGATCACGGCGCCCGGATTGGTAACGCTCGATCGCGTCAACGAAATGCTCCGCCAGCTGGGCCAGCCCCCCTTGCCCGAGGCGGAGTTCCGGCCACTCCGCGCAGCGTAGCGAGGCGTTTCTCTCCGAGATCGCGCCTCCGGGCTTGCCGCGGGAGCGAGCGAACTCCGGTTGCCGGAGACCCCACTAAAACCGGGACCCGACTGCGACGTTCTCTCAGCGGTAGCTGCCGTCGCTGATACCCCGCCGCGGGTCGATCGCCAGTGCGGTCTCCCGCATCTGGCCGAGGGTCAGCGCCGCGACGCTTTCGAACTCGCTGCACTCCACGATGTCGGGAGGCACATTGCGGTCGAGGCGGTGGCAGTAGACGGAGGCTTCGGGCTTGCCGCGCCGCCGGTAGACGTGGGGATGAGGGCTTCCGGGGGCGTTCCGTCGCCGAGCGCCGCCGCACTACTCTTTGAATTCCGCCTCAGCCTTCCCCAGCCAGAAGCCCATGTCCATCTCGCGGAGGAGCCGCGCGGCCGTGGTGAAGTGCTCGGCCGCCGCCTCCGCTCGTCCGGTCCGGCCGCACAGCCGTCCGAGGCCGAGGTGGGCGTGCGCGACGAGCGGGCGCATCCCGAGCTCGCCTGCCAATGCCAGGGCCGAGCAGTACGAGCCCTCGGCGGCGGCGACATAGAAGCGGTCGGAATGGGAATGGATCTCGCCGAGCAGCCGCAGCGACGAGGCTTCCCAGCCCCGCTCCCCGTGCGAGCGGGAGAACTCGAGCGCCTGTCGGGCGCGCTCCAGCGCCTCGGCGCCTCGTCCGGCCAGGAGATACGCGTGGCCGAGGCCGGCCAGCGCGTACGACCGGAACAAGGCCATTCCCATCGACGTGTTTTCATCGACCGCGTGCTCGAGGAGCGGCAGCGCCTCCGGGAGGCGTCCGGCCAGCGCATAGGCCTCGCCGAGCAGCACGGCGGCGCCAGGGAGCATGATCCGGATGCCGGTGGACCGGCAGAGCGCGACGGCGTGCTCGAGCGGGGGGATCGCCCGCTGCCCTTCCCCCTTCCGGGAATAGAGGTGTCCGGCGGCGAGGTCGGCGAAGATGCGGTTGAACGGCTGGATGGCGATCTCGGCAACGCGCAGGCTCTCCCGAGCGCAGGCCAGCCCCTCCGCGAATTCTCCCAGTTCGGCGTGGCATTGAGCGAGCTGGGCCCAGGACCACGCGAACGGGGAGAGCGCCATCCCGAAGCGCTGGCCGATGAGCTCGGGATCGATCGACTCGACGGTCCGGCGGAGATGCGCGATCGACCTCCGGTAGTCGCCCAGGCTCAAATGCGGACCTCGAGGACTACACGCCCGCAGTCGCTCGAGGCGAGTTCCGAGGCTAGCGAGGCGCCGTCTGGGGAACCACCTTCATCCATTCCTCCGGGCACTGCGCGACGTAGGGGTAGTAGGCCCGCTGGCTCTCGCAGTAGTACCAGTACTGTGGTTGAGCCGGCGCCGACGCCGGAGCGGGCGGAGGCGGCGACTGCACCACGACCGTCGGTGGAACGTACGGGTCGGGGTACGGGTAGACCGCGGCCGGGTACGCATACCAGACTCCGTCGACCACCCACCACCATCCGACGCGACCCAGGTGCTCGCCACGGAGCCAGTGGCCTCCGTGCCATCGATCGAGGTCGTGCTCGTGGAAGCTCCGGGGGTCGCCATGCCGCCAGCGCTGGACGTGCCCCCGCCACTCGTCCTCGCGGTGCCCTCTGCGGGCGTCGTCGGCATTCGCCAGGCGAGCCGGGACGCTGGCGGAGAACGCGAGCGTCGCGGCCGCCATGCCGAGAAGCGCGACCATCTTCGATCGTCGATGTCTGTCCATGTGAGCCCTCGATTCGGTGTGGATCCCGGTCCTCTCGTCCCTATTGACGACGCAGCCGCGTCGAGGGTTGACGCGATCCTCGCCGGCCGTCGAGTCAGGGGCCGGGCTCGTGCTATCGTGTCCCATCCTCGGGAGGGCCCAGGACCGTGCCGAGCTACCGGAGCGACGTGGTGGGGAGCTTGCTGCGCCCGGCGTATCTCGTCGAGGGGCGCCGGGACGCCGAGAGCGGGCGCCTCGGCCCGGCGGAGTTCAAGCAGGTCGAGGACCGCGCCGTCGACGAGGCCGTGACGCTGCAGGAGGAGGCCGGGCTCGCCGTGGTCACCGACGGCGAGATGCGGCGCTACGCGTTCTTCGGCCACCTGATCGAGGCGCTCGACGGCTTCGACAAGCTCGGGGGCTGGGCCATCCCGTTCCGCAACGAACGGGGCGAGCAGCTCGTGTTCAAGCGCCCGGTCGTCGTCGAGCGGCTGCGCTGGCGGCGGAGCATGTGCGCCGAGGAGTTCGTCTATCTGCGGGGGCGCGCCCGCCGCCCGGGCAAGACCACGCTCATCAGCGCCCAGCAGGCCGCCGCCTACTACGACCCGGACAAGTCGCGCGCGGCCTACGCGACCCGCGACGCCTACCTGGCCGACGTGGTGGACTTCAGCCGGCGCGAGGTCGAGGAGCTGCTCCGCCTGGGCTGCACCTACGTCCAGATCGACGCGCCCCAGTACGCGGCGCTCCTCGACCCGTCGATCCGGGAAGGCTACCGCCAGCGCGGGAGCGATCCCGACCGGCTCATCGACACCTGCATCGAGATGGACAACGCCGTGATCGGCGACCATCCCGGCGTCACCTTCGCTCTGCACGTCTGCCGGGGCAACAACCAGTCGATGTTCTACGCGAGCGGCGGCTACGAGCCCATCGCCGAGCGCGTGTTCCGGCGGGCGCGGTTCCAGCGCTTCCTGCTCGAGTAGGACGACGAGCGGTCGGGGAGCTTCGAGCCGCTCCGCGCCGTGCCCGACGACCGGATCGTCGTGCTCGGCCTGGTGACCACGAAGACGCCGCGCGTGGAGACGGTGGAGGAGCTCACGACGCGGATCGAGGCGGCGGCCGCGATCGTCCCCCTCGAGCGGCTCGCGCTGTCACCGCAGTGCGGCTTCGCCTCCACCATGGAGGGCAACCGGATCTCCACGGACGCGCAGCGGCGCAAGCTCGCCGCCGTCGCCGCCACCGCCCGCGCGGTCTGGGGCGCTTGAGCCCGCGCCCGAGGGCGCGGGCCCGGCCGTCGCCCCCGACGCATCGCGCCCGGCGCGGGGAAGCCCGCCGCGTCGACCTCGTCCCGGCTCACGCCCACCGACGCGGCGGTCTCGAGAAGCTGTGACCACGTCGTCTCGTCGAGCGGCAACTCGTTGGTGGCCCGGTCGGCGAGTGCGCTCCTCGGGCTCGCCCGGCACCAGGCTGGTAGCGCATCGCGCCCTCCTGGAAAAGGTCCGCGAGGGAGTAGATTCCACCCTTTCCCCGGCGCCGGCCGTATAACAAGGCCGAGATGGATGAGCGGACGTTCGCCCGGCTGGCCGAGGAGTACGCGGCGCGGCTCTACACGGTGGCCTTCCGGATGCTCGGCCACCGGGCCGACGCCGAGGACGCGGTGCAGCGGACGTTGCTGAAGTGCTTCGCCGCCCGCCGGTCGTACTCGCCGCGCTGGGCCGCCTCCACCTGGCTCTATCGCGCGCTCGCCAACGTGTGCATCGACGAGCTGCGCCGGCGGCGCGGCGCCGCCGCGCGCGCCCGCGCCGCCGGCGGTCGAGCCCGTCGATCTCGCGCGCGCGCTCGACCGGGTGCCGCGGGAGGCGCGGCTGCTCCTGGCGCTCCGCTACGTCGACGGGCTCTCCTACCAGGACCTGGCCCGCGTCCGTGGCATCTCGATCAACACCGTGAAGAGCCAGCTTGCCCGCGGCAAGGCGATCCTGAAGGCGGCGCTCACTGGGGGAGGGGACGATGGACGACCTTGAGACGACCCTGACGCAGTACTTCCGGCCCGGGGCCCCGCGCGGGCTGGTGGATCGCGCGCTGCGCGGTGCCCACGCGGACGCTCCCGACCTGGCCGGGCTCGTCGAGCGCCTGCGCATCGACGCGACGGAGCGCGGCGTGTCGTGGATCCGCCAGGACGGCGGCGGAGGAGGCGCGACCGCCCCGGCGCGCCGCCTGGCCGAGCAGGCGCGCCGCGAGATCGGCGAGTATCTGGACGGGCGGCGCGCCTTCTTCACCGTGCCCGTGGACCTCGCGGGCGCTGGCGAGTTCCAGGCGCGCGTGCTCGACGAGGCCCGGCGCATCGGGTTCGGCGAGGTGGTCTCCTACGCGGAGCTGGCGCGTCGCATCGGGCGCCCGCGCGCGGCCCGCGCCGTCGGCAACGCGCTGGGCGCCAACCCGGTGCCGGTGATCGTCCCGTGTCACCGCGTCGTCCGCGGGGACGGGACGTGGGGACACTACCTCTTCGGCGAGCGGCTCAAGACGCGGCTCCTCGCGCTCGAGCGCTCGACGCCCGCGCTCGTGGGCTGCGCGACCACGCGCATCGTCTGCCGCCACGGCTGCGCCCACGAGCAGCGCGTGCGCGAGGACCGGCGCATCGTGTTCGCGTCGGTGGAGGACGCCGAGAGCGTCGGGTACCGGCCCTGCCGGGCCTGCCGCCCGGACGTGATCGCGCCCTAGTCTCGCGAGCCTGTTGACACCGGCGCCGTGCGGAGGTTCAATCGCACCGACAGAGGAGGAAGGCGCCATCCTCTGTCCTGGCCGTTCATCGCCGTGGAGGTCAGGGATGGAAACGCCACCGGACACCTAAGGGCGCCGTCGGCCGTGAGGCGGACGGCGCAGTAGTAGTACGATCGACAAGCTCCCGACTTTTGCCGGGAGGCGCAGGCAACTGCGCACAACGTGAAAGCTCGGTGGACGGCAGACCGGTTCCCGCCCACCGAGCTATTTTTTTGCCGGTAGAATAGCCTCCGGTCAGATTCCCCGAGGAGGCTGCCCCATGAAGGTCACCGCCAACGGCATCAGCATGCGCTACACCCTCGACGGCCCCGTGTCCGCCCCCGTGCTGACGCTGAGCCACTCGCTCGCCACCGATCTCTCGATGTGGGACCCCCAGATGCCCGCGCTCACCGCCCGCTACCGCGTGCTGCGCTACGACACCCGGGGGCACGGCGGGACCGACGCGCCCGCCGGCGCCTACACCCTCGAGCAGCTCGCTGCCGACGCCCGCGCCCTCCTCCGAACGCTCGGCATCCAGAAGACCCACTGGATCGGGCTCTCCATGGGCGGCATGATCGGGCAGACCCTCGCGCTGGAGACGCCGGAGGCGCTGGCGAGCCTCGCGCTCTGCGACACCTCGAGCCGGGTCCCCCCGGAAGCGAAGCCCATCTGGAGTGACCGCATCCGCACCGCCGAGACCCAGGGCATGGAGCCGCTGGCGGAGCCGACGATCGCCCGCTGGTTCACGCCGCCGTTCCGCGCCCAGCGCGCGGAGGTCGTCGACCTGGTGCGGGCGATGATCCGCCGGACCGACCCGCGCGGCTACGTGGGCTGCTGCCACGCGATCGCCGCGCTCGACCTGACCGACCGCCTCGGCGCGATCCGGCTCCCCACGCTGGTGGTGGTGGGCGAGGACGACCAGGGCACGCCGGTGGCGGCGTCCCGCGCGATCCAGGCGCAGGTCGAGGGCGCGGAGCTGGTCATCATCAAGTCGGCGTCGCACCTGTCGAACATGGAGCAGTCGGAGGAGTTCACGCGCGCGATCATCGGCTTTCTCGCCAGGATCGGGGCATGACCTCCCGCGTGGCGCTCGCCGTCGCCATCCCCGGCCCTCGTGCATGCGCGCGCGACCTATCCCTGACCAGTCCTGGCCTTGACGCCGTCGTCGGACCGGCGCTACGATCGCCGCGCGTTCTCCGACGACAACCGGTCCGGCCCACTGGGAGGGCGACGGCACGTACTGGCCGCGGGGCCGGCACGAGACCCGGCCCGGCGCTGAGCTCAACCCCGAGTGAGAGCGAGGCTGGGTACCCCGGAGACGTGCGCTGTCCGCCGGGGAGTCGGCGAATCAGGAAAGGGGCGCCGGGCCGACTGACTCGCGACCCGCCGAGCCGGTGCCTTGACGCGAGGGGTCCGAAGGTGGACGGGGAGGCGCTGACGCGAGGCGTGTGACCAGGAACTCGCCGGCCGAGGCGAGCGGGGAGGGCGACCGGAGTCGCTGACACAGATGTCCGTCGACTGGATCTCGATGACGACACCTCTAGAGCAAGCGAGGACACCATGTGCTTTATTCACGCGGATCACCACTTGTCTCGGCGGAGCTTCCTCCAGCAGTTCTCCGTAGGCACGGCCACGGCCGCGGCCCTCGCCGGGGTCGGCGCAAGACTGGCGGTGGCGAGCGAGGGCGTGTCCGCTCCCGGCGTGGGGAGGCCGGACGTGGTCATCCCCGTTGCGGATACCGACCCTCCGGGCTCCGTCACGACGGTCGATGGCTTCTCGAAGACGATGCACAACCGCTGGAACCAGGATATTCCGCCCGCGGTCACGGTCCGTGAGGGCCGGGCGGTCCAGTTCCTGTGCCGGGACGCCCTCGATATCGGCACGGCGGCCCAGACGCTCACGCCCAGCGGTATCCTCACGCTCGATCTCGGGAAGGTGCATCCGCTCACGGGGCCCGTCTCCGTCGAGGGCGCGAAGCCCGGGGACGTCCTCGAAGTCGAGATCCTCGACGTCGCACCGCTCGTGGACTTCGGATACGTCACCATCGGGCCGGCCCTGGGGCTGTTCGGGGGCCTCCGGCCCGATATCCTCGCGCCGTTCCACCAGTTCACCGAGGCCTCCCAGCTCAGCGACCCGAATCCCGGCAAGGTTCCCGGCGCCCTTCCCGAGGATCAGCCGTACAATTCCGGTTCGCCGTTCGTCCAGCTCTTCACGTTCGATAAGGGACAGCGGACGGGCTTCGCGCAGTTCGTCGGCAAGGACACCGGAAAAAAGGCGAAGATCCCGATCGCGCCGTTCATGGGCGTCTACGGCGTCGCGCCGCTGCGGAAGGGCATGTACCGAACCGTCCCGCCCAACGTCAACGGCGGAATGGGCGGCAACATGGACATCAAGCAGTTCACCAAGGGCTCGAGACTCTATTTCCCCGTCCTCACCGAGGGCGCGAAGTTCTCCGCCGGCGACGGCCACATGGCGCAGGGCGACGGGGAAGTGTGCGTGACCGCCATCGAGACGCTGATGGCTGTCACCTGCACCTTCAGGATCATCAGGGACACCATCATCGAGTCTCCGCGGGCGATCGTGCCGGCGGCCGACCCGACCTCGGCCGGGCTGACCCCGGCGATGCTGGCGAAAGGCTTCTACCACACGACCGGCGTGGGGCCGGATCTGATGGAAGACGCGAAGCGGGCGGTGCGGGACATGATCGAATGGCTGGTCGTGGACCAGGGCCTGAGCCTCCACGAGGCCTATGCCATCTGCAGCGTGGCGGGGGATCTGAAGATCAGCGAAGTGGTGGATATCCCGAACTGGATCGTGTCGATGACGGTTCCCCGCGGCATCTTCGAGTAGGCCGTCGCCGGGTTCCGTCACCGCTGTCCCCCGGCGCCCGGGTCCGGCGATCTCGCGGACGCGGGCCCGGCGGCGGCGGCCGAGTCGGCGAGGGGTGTCCTGCTATCGCCTGTCGCGGAACGTCGGCGCCGGCGACGGGGCCGCGCGGTATCGGCGCCTCTCCCGGAAGCACCTGGAGGCCGTGCGGGCGCAGTCGCCGGGAAGCGTCGAAGCGCGAGCCGCGGACGCGCTGCTGGAGGCGCTGCGCCAGCCCGGGCAGCCCTGATGCCGGGGGCTGGCGGCCGGTCGTCACGGCGGCGGGGCCGCCTTGCGAGGTGGGGAGTCGCAGTGTATCTTCACCCCACGTTCACGGAACGCCTTGCTCGCGAGGATTGAGTCCGTTGATCACGCTGCTGTCCTTCGTCTCACTGGGGTTCTTTCTCGGGATGCGTCACGCCACCGATCCCGACCACGTCATCGCCATCAGCACCATCGTGAGCCGTCAGCGGACGATGTGGAGCGCCGCCGCGATCGGCACGGTGTGGGGGATCGGGCATACGCTCACGATCGTCGTCGTGGGCGGCGCCATCATCCTGTTCAGCGTGGTGATCCCGCCGCGCCTCGGGCTCTCGATGGAGATGGCCGTGGCCCTGATGCTGGTCGTCCTGGGCCTGTGGAACCTGACGGGCGTGCTCCAGTGGGTCCAGGGGCTCTTCACCCCGGGCCGGGCGGGAGGCTTGCACGCCCACGCCCACAGCCACGGCGACTACAGCCACAGCCACGCGCACGGGCACGAGCTCGACAGCCACGGCCACGGCGAGGACGAGACGCCGCAGGCGTGGCTCGACCGGTGGCTCGGCCGGCTGGGCGTCTACCAGGTGGTCCGCCCGCTCGTCGTCGGCGTCGTCCACGGGCTGGCG
>OBEQ013071584.1_pt1 | contig 15072 bp, 16 predicted proteins | sample 1670901 | NCBI WGS metagenome assembly OBEQ01 (sample SAMEA104232315, study PRJEB22302) | groundwater metagenome | biome: forest; feature: aquifer; material: groundwater | place: USA | collected 2011-08-07 | depth 5.4 m | reverse complement strand
GTGGGGTTAACTGGAGTTTCGAAATAGATAACTCGGGTTTTTTCGTTAATGTAATCCGGCAAGTTGGTAGGTTTTCTTAAATCAACAAACTGAGTTGATATCTTATATCTCGGGTACCAATTTGTAAGGAGAGAATAGGTACAACCATAGAGAGTATGATGAGCAATAATTTCATCGCCGATACCTGTAAGTGAGCCTAAAACAGCTGAGACAGCTGCCATACCGGTCGAAAATGTTACCGCTATTTCACCATGTTCGGCTACAGCCAAATTTTCTTCGAGTAATTCTTTATTCGGTTCACCTAAACGATCATACACATAAATTGGAGCTCGGGATGAGATTGACTCTCCATCATGAAGATGGGCAAATTCTGCAAACCCTTGTGCCCCTCGTTGTGCGCTATCTAATCGAAAGGTACAGGAAGATGAAATAGGGGGAACAACATGGTGATTGTAATCCCATTTTTTACTGACTGATTTTCCATAAATCAGCCGTGTTTGCATAGAATACTGTTTTTTTGCTTTTTTAATTTTCACGGAAAATTCTTTATAAAATTCTTTTATATCTGGTAGTTATACAAGAAACGTTATTGTTATGGAAGATATTCAACTTCCGGCTGAGGATTCACGGAGTTAGACTCAGGAAACTGTTGATGAATATACTCTCTTGTCAATGCACATGTAGTACCATCCTCTCTTTGCATTCTAAACAGTTCGGAGGACTCCCAAATTTCCTGGAAGTCAAACCCTGTCATTCTCAGGTCTCCTGCCTCGGCGTTAAGCCCACTACAAATTTGAACTTTTCCATTACTGTTAATATAAGCGAATCGCTTACCACCAAGGCAATAATGTTTCCATTCAAATGTTTTTTCTTTATTTGCGTGTCCATTTCCATTGTTTGAAGATTCCGGCGTTCCAACAAAGCCATATTGGACACATTGGGGAGAGAAGTACATTGAATCCGGGCTATATCGTTTCATCTTCGCAATAGCTTCAATAAATTGTTCAATATCTTGTTCGGTATATTCGGGGCGTTTTCCCGGTGGAAATTGGCTATTATCAAAATTCAGATGGCAATACAAGCCACGCGCAGAACGACGATAGGCATAATCATGTTCGAAAGCGAGACTACGAATATTGGGATTCTTCACTGTTGTTCCAAGGTGAATTTCAAATCCTCCGCTTTTTAATAATCGGAGCGCTCGATCAAGCGTGTAGTATTCCGGCGTTTTACGGAATCGTGTATCCACATCTTCCTGAATGCAACTATCAATCAATAGTCGGAAAATGCGAGGCCCAAAAACGGAGTAACGGCGAATGACTTCTTGATTGATATCTTCGGGGGGAGTTTCAATGATCATTTTCAGTCCGAGAGCATGTCCATATTGGACGAATTCAAAAACACTTTCAAGGGAAAGAAGATGTGAGCCGGTAAGGACAATAATAGGTTTGGCTATGCGTGCTATACTTTCTAACACAAGCATGTTTTCTTGAGTTGATAATGAGCCGTTGAGTTCATCGGTAAATTGTTCGTCTTCGGCAATTGGTTTGTTGCCGGAAACTTCCCACACAATTACTCGTGGACGAAAATCTTCTTGGTCTGATTCATATCGAATATTCATTGCATACCTCTTTAAAAAATGATAAGAACTAAATACATGTAATTAATGATGATGTTGTATATACACGTTTTTTACAGTTTCAATTACTTCGGAAAAATATTTAATGACCGAACACCTCATATCTTCCGAGAGAGAACACACTTCATTGATAGATTGGTATTTACACTCACCGCATACTATTGTGCGTAATTCCCTCTTATATCCTTTCTTTTTGGATATAGCGTGAGTAACGATGTCAACAATCACAGGCAAAGATGTTACCAGAGTACACTCAAAGGGAGAATCGAGTAAACAATGTTTTTGCCTATCATAATCAACGCATCGAGAACAAATTCTTTCTCGAACAGCCGACCAGTATTCCTGAACATCTTGCACTGGATTTATACTTTCATTTTACTGTAAAGAACATTTAATCTGTTTTTCTATTTAGATTGCTATAAGGTATTCAATCTCACTTTATTTCAAAGTGATGCTCATCTATAGAATTGAACATGGTTATACCTTATCGGTAGTTCTGTGCAATGAATATGCCAGTAAAATCATTCTTTTTATGTAAAATTTTGGTAAAAATGATAGAAATATCTATAGCCATAGGTAATTCTTCTCATAAATGAAAGATAGATTCTCAGTAATGAAACGGAGGTTTCTTTTTCTTAATAATAGTACGTTTTTACATGTTTTGGAGGGAACGAAGAAAGAAATACTACTGTTCAGGTGTGGCAAATCACCCTATTTGATAATTGTATTAAGACTTATTGGTATGATTACAGGGCAGTGAAGATTTAATCCTTGGGGCGAGACTACTGCACTATGTTTTGGAGTAACGTCTGGAAATAAAAAAACTGAATAGCGCTTAGTTATGATATAGAATGTTACAAGGTTAGCGCTATTCGGATTGAATAGCCCGAAAGATTGAAAGCAGGTCGTTTAACAACAGAGTAAATATCTTTTTCTAATGCTGACTCTTGATCTGAGGTAACTAAATCATGAAATCCGCCGTTTGCCGAAAAAAGCGCTTTAAAATCAATTTCGAGAGCATTTTCTGTTCCAATGGGTATAAATACACCAACTAAGGCGTGCCCAGCTAATGTAGCACGCAAAGCCGAAGCATCTCCCTTAACAGTTGTTAGTTTATGTTCGCTTCCTATGCCTACTGTAGTATCCTTTTGGAGGATAACAGTAAGTTTTTCAGTCGCCCCGAATGCATCAAGTCCCAAACCGACAAATGGAGTAATTGTTTTAAATGGTTGCTCTCCTGCCAAACGGACAATAACGGTGCCTTCTAAATCAATAGCCCAAAAACCGAGATCATTGGTTACAACAGTCCAATCGGAGGGAATAACATTGCCGCTTCCTTCTGCGCCAATAATACCGCCGCCAAACAATAGACCAACCTGATCCCATTCCCATGAAAAACGCTCGAGATGAAAGCCATACAATCCATCGGTATAGGAGCCTTTCATTTCTTGCGCGGTAAACAGTTGATAGTTGAATGAAAAGGCAGTACGAACCAACTCATTACGTTCAGGCTGTGGTGAAATCGATTTAATGCCTTGTGCATTTCCACGAACCGTGAAAAGGCACAATGCTTCAATAACTGTGGTAACGACGATGAGGAAAATCTTGATGTTGTGTTTCATTGAAATTAAACGGTTGAGAATGTATAGTGGTTTGAAATCTATAAAATCCTATGATGAAAACCAATTTCTGTTTAAAAAATGAGACGCCCCATCAGGGCGTCTCTACTTAAATACAATGCAATATTATTATTTGGGATGATTTTTTAGCTTGGTAGCGCTAAGTGAATTGAGAATGAGCCAACCACTCTGAGAAGCTTTTACCCAATAACCGACACCCGGTTCGAGGGTATCCTTTTCTGAATACCCTGCACTATACCCAAAAAATGAAGATGCAAGAATACCAGCAGGAAATGTTGTAATCGCTGAAACGGGTATAGATTTACTCAAACTTCCAATAATATTCCATCCTGCCGAGATTGCCACACTATCGGTGAGGCGTTGTCTGCCGGAAAGAAGCATAGTCTGTGCTGAGTTAAATTTTAACCAATATCCTTTTCCATAAATCAAACTATCTGTCGGATGGTATTTATAGGTGTATTCAAATGCGTTTGAGATTGCATCAGGAAAGAGTGTCGCTTTGGACCGGTCTTCTACTTTCAAAGGTATAGAAACAAGATTCCAGCGGCTATTCACATCAACTGCAAGTGACATTAATAGAGAATGAACAACTTGTACCGATGTAATTGCGGGGTTAGTAATCGTACAAGTTGTTTCTGCAAGCATGTCAATAGATAATAATTCGCCTTGCGTTCCGGCATCGCGCAACGTGAAATAATCGGGAGGAAATGATTCAGAGTTCCAGTGTAACGTAATAGGATACCCACTACCACTCGGTTGAATATCAATGGAAAAAATTATAGTAGGGTGAGTAAGACTTAACGTGTCGCGTAGATCGAGTTTTGTTCCATTTGTCCCGCCAATAAGCCATCGAACATCAAAAGTTCCCGGGGGGGGTTTTAAGGTAAGCTCATGTTCACCGAACGCAGTATCAATACCATCGGTGGCAAAGGCTTTCTCACCGAATTGTAGAGTATCGGAAAAACTACCGTTATCACTTACCATTATCTTCGTTAAAAATTGAACGGTATCTTCAATAGCAAATGCGGAGTCGCTCATATCGTAAACATCAGGAGAGGCAATATTGACAACCTTAATCTTACAATTTGTAGATGTTGTGTGTGGTACTTTCCATGAATACGCGCCAAGAGACGCGTGCATACTTGGGGAAGCCTCCATCCAATTTGATCCATTATCTGTGGAAAATTGAACTTTTATATTTAATACACCGGCTGAGTTCCATTGTACGCTGTGCGTGGAGCCCGCAATCCATTTTTCGCCCCCTATCGGAGAGAAAAGATTAATAAACAATCTATCCACACCAAATACAGCATCACTTTGATCGTTCATTGAGCTATTTGTAGAATTCGATACACGGATAATACAATTTGAAGTGGTCATATCTGGAACTTGCCAAGGGTATGAGCCATTAATAGCCGGTACACTTGCGGTAATTGTATTCCACGAAGAGCCATTATCACTTGAATATTCTAATTTGACATTGGTAATACCGCTTGCATTCCAGGTAATATTGTGAGTAGAATATGCATGCCAGAGTTCACCACCATTAGGTGAAGTCACAGTAAGAGAACCTGATGGGTAGTTATATCGGAAAATACCATCCCCTTGCAAAACGAATAAACTCAGCGTATCTATAACAAGACAGCCATAATTTGTTGTTGCTTGCAATCCTTGATATGTTCGTTGCCAGGTAGTTCCGGCATCCCGCGAGATGTAAATACCCCCTGTTGTTGAATAAGAGGGACCGTACGTACCTGTAATGAGAAAATTTGGATTAGTTGTAGAAACTGCAACGTTCCACATATTGATGCCATTTAGTGGCGCACTATAGTTCCATGTCTCACCACCATCGGTGGATTTCACAAACCCGCCGCCTCCACTCCAATGTGTACCATAAATTGTTCTAGGCGCATCTTTTGAAACAGCAAGAGCAGGAACCTCGCCCCCTGCGCTATGAACAATTCTCCAATTCATACCATAATCTGTTGATTTCCAAATTCCGTTGGCATTGTTTGCAAGGAGTAAAATATTATGACTATCCGGTCGAACAACACAATACTCCCATCCTTGATTACCTGAAGTGCCAAATGGGTTATATCGAAGACTATCCCATGTACTCCCGAAATCTACGCTACGGAAGATTGTATTCCCGCCCATCGTGTAAAGAGTATCGCTCACTGCGTTAGGGATATGAGCAACAGGAATTCCCCAATAATAAAAATCTCTTTCAAGGGTAACAGTCCATGTTGTGCCGTTATTGGTAGTTTTTAAAATCTTATCCGGCGGACCTGCCTCCATTGAAACTACAATGGTATTGGTATCTCGTGCATTTACGGTAACAGATTTAATCTGTGACCCTCCCGGTACCGTTGATAAGTTTTGCCATGTATTCCCTCTATCACGAGAAATGCGAAGAATGTTATCTCCGCATGCAGAATAGATAACATTATCATTCTGTGGATTTATGAAAAATGGGTTTCCTAAACCTCCACCGCTTACTTTCTGCACCCAGGATGTTTGCGCAGAAATGATTTGTGTACAAACGAAGAGAATCAACAAAGCTTGAGCTATACTCAAACTCAATGATTTTCTTATGGGTCGATTTTTTTTCATAAGAACATTTTTCCTATTTGATAAGCAACATCTTTTTAGTAATAAGGCTGCTATTTGTTTGAAGTGTATAAAAATATAATCCACTTGAATGAGTACTTGAATTCAAAGTGACAGTATGTAACCCCGCAGGAAGTTCTTGATCAACAACACGCTCAACTTCTCTGCCCATTAGGTCATAGACTTTTAAAGAAACGAATGTTTGGGCTGAAATCCAAAACTCGATAGTGGTTTGTGGATTAAAGGGATTGGGATAATTTTGTGCCAACCGCATCTGAATGGGTGTTACAACATCCTTATGCGGTGGTAATTGAGGAATTGAGCTAAAAACGACAGTATTTGCTCTTATCATTTTTACGGGTTGACCAAAAGAGAGCCAATCTTCATAGACCTTATCGCCCCAAGAATTCCAATCGTAGGGGTTATTTTGGTTTTCTGTTCGTGCAAATTCGATGAATTGCTTACTGGCTACTTGATACCATACTATCACTTCTACCGAATCAACACCGGATGGTAACACATAATTGGTTTCATCCCAATACTGCCCGTCTGCATAGCTGTAACCGACAGGTTGCGCCTGATGTTCGGTAAAGGTTGATAGTTGATACCCCCGCGGAGGAATTCTATTATCAAAATACACTGTATCATTAAGCGGAGCAACAAATGATATTCCCGCAGTGATTCCAAATGAATTAGCAAGAGTATGGGAAATGCCCATATCCGTTTGATACAATTTCATTTGCGAATCATTTACGATATCCTGATTGGTTGTATCATAATTTCCCGACTGAAATATCGCGGTGCCATAACGGTCTCGTCCGATAAGCTGAATCCACATTCTTCTTCCCTCGGGAAAACCTGTAGGAATTTTATGACCTGTAAGATTTGTAAGCCGTACTTTTGCTACCACCGTATTAGCTGAGTCGCCGGCTACAAGTTCAAGTTTTAATCCTTCCCGTAGTATGAATTTCTCCCCTTCATACCCCACTTGAATTGCATTAGCGTCAACACCATTCCAGCGATGTAAAACCGAACGTCCTGCAAATGTATTGCCCCCCATAAATGAATGGCTGGCTACATCTAATCTTGTTGGAGCGCCGGGAACTGAGGCGGCTTTTCCCTCTGATTTTTTCATGTGGCACCCTTGACATGTTCCCTCCTCTCCGCGTGTAGCATACCAACTTAACTGCCATTCACTATACGTACGTTCCATAGTTTTTTGAAGATGTGGTGGTATATGACGTGCATCAGGCGTTAAATACGGGTTACTTACTTCATGACATACACCGCAAAATTCCGAAGTCTTTAAGAACGGATCCACATGCGTATCCATAATAGCATGGGGAACACCTCGCACACCGCGAATCGGTTGTTGATATCGTTGAACTGCATACATTCCATCACCATATCCTGGAACAGTATCACCAATAATAGCGCTTCCGTCATTTGCCATAGGGTTAGTCATCCTGTGGCAGGCATCGCAATGTATGCCATCAAGATCGCTGCCGTACATTCCTTCCGTAGTCTGCGGATGAGAACGCCCCGCAAGCCAACCTGATGGAGAATGACATCGTAAACAGTACTCTCCTACATCAAGTCCGTATCCCATCATATATTTTTCGGTAATACAAAGCATGGCATTGAAAAGCGGGTCTTTTGGTGCATGTGCCATCATACTACCGGACCATTCACTCACTTGTTTCTGGTGACATGGTTTACATTGGGATACAGGAGCGGCAGTATCTGCTTGCCCCGGTTCTGTACCGGGGAGGAAAATGAGGGTTTTTCTGGGGTTATCGCCAATAAAAGCCAAACAAAACAACGCAAAGATAATCGCCAGAATAACTGGAAACTTTGATATGATGTTGGGCTTTTGCATGATTTGAAAATGTGTTACTCTATAGCGGCAAGAGCGTTATCTATTTGGCTTATGAGTTCTGCGGTTCGTGTTCCGGGAAAATGACTTGCAAAACGAATTGTTCCGGTTTTGCCAATTACATAGATGCTCTTCATAGGGCAAGTTCCTATTGTAAATCTACCACTGTAGAGCGAGGTTGCCTCTCCCTTTGGGTCGTATAAAAATCGCAGGGTTAATTTTTTGTCTTTGATGGCTTGTTCAACGGTTGCTTTATCAGTACCCAATTGACTAACTAAAACAATTTCTACTCCTTTTTTTTCGTACGTATTCTTGATCTTTTCCATATCAAGAATTACCGACTGGCAACCACTGCACAAATTCGTAAACCAAAAGAGACGAACTTTTGAACTTTTCCCTTTAGTATAGGAAAATTTTTTACCTTGAAAATCGGTCAGCGAAAAACTTGGCGCCACATCACCCACTTTTGCAATCTGTGGAGTTTGTGCAGGTGCTTGATTCGCCGTGAAGAAGAACGTCAAACTATAAATATATAATGCTATGAGATATAATTGATTTTTTTTCATGTTATTGTTTTGATGATGAAGCAAATTTATTCGGATTAGCATGATTAACTATTGTCATGTGACATTACTCCAACCAGTATAAATAATATACCCAATACAACGCAGGAATGAGAACGCCAATTGTTGTAAGCCACGCACCCCTGCCTGTAATACCTGTTTTCCCTTTTAGGACAAACAAACCGGTGATAGCAACAAAGATAAGAGAGAAAGCATACAAATCGGCTATGTACGTCCAGATACCTTTAGGCGAGTTAAGATGTAACTGGTTCATTTCATAAAGTACACGGCGAGGGATTGTGCTTTCCACAATCACATTTCCTGTGGGGATATCAATGGTATATGTTTTTTCTTCAAAGAAAAGTTCAAGGGTTGATTCGTCAGGACGGAAAGAATCCTTGAGTGAGTCAGTAATATGCAACTTACTCAAAGATTCACTTACCATTCCATCTCGTTCTGTTGCTGAAATTGGGGCTATTGTAAGTAAGGATTTTTCTACATTAAAATTGGGGTTCCAGTCAGCAATATGATTAACTGCAATGCCGGAAATGCCGTAAATGAGTGTTAATCCGGCAATTATATAACCAATATCCCTATGAAGGATATTATTCCATTTGCGCCATTTCATGAAACGTATTCGAAAGAAAAAAAAGTGATTGTTAATCAGCGATCGATTTAATATCCATCGCTAAAGATAGTTATAAAAAAATTCGAACTGTAACGAGAACTCCGAGTTCTGTACCCGAATAACAGTAATGCATTTATTAAAACATTACTCTCTCAGAGTGAAAAACTCGGAGTTCTTTTCTTTGTGGATCAAAGTCGTTACTTTACTTCAGCGCCTATTCCATTTAACTGAACATATGTTTCCGGACCTGTAACTGTCGTGGAATCGAATTTTTCACCTGTTTCTTCTGCGTGCTTTTTTCCTTCTGCTATCAAATCTTCTTTCGAAGCCGTTTCCACTGAGAGAATGCCTTCGGCTTTAGCTTTTTTTCCTTTGGCATCCATTGGAAATGTGATAACACCATCTTCTACTTTGAACCTAAGTTTTTCAAATTCTTTATCACCGGCAATCATAATCCAGCAACCGCGTTTTGCGCAAACATCAACAATAGTTCCTTCGACTAATAATTTTTTCCCTTTGAATTTTTCGGGTGTTTCTAAAATAGAAGAAATCGGCGTTACTTTTTTCAGTGTTAATGATTTACCATATTTTTTCTTGGGGCTCGCAATCGCTAAAGAACATAAGAGTGTTACGCCAATGATAAGGAATAATGTCTGTAAGGTTTTCATAGCATTGTTTCGTTAGTTGTGAATAAGGGTTGTGGAATTAATTATCCGCCGATAGCGACCATCGCGTTGCTCTGCATATCGGCGAGTTCTTGAGATTCAGGATGTTTTTCCCATTTGAGAATAACACCCATTCTGATTGTGTCTTCGATAACATCATCGGATGCGCCGGAACGGAGCATTCGTTTCAGATCGAAGGTTGTTGCTGAAAATAAACAATTGCGTAATCTTCCATCGGAACTTAAGCGTAGGCGATTACAATCACCACAAAAGTGATCGGTCATAGTTGTGATAAATCCGATTGTTGCTTCACTTCCTTTTACCAGAAAATCTTTTGCGGGTCCCGGAACACCATCATTGTTCTCAATGGGAATAAGAGTATGTTTAGATTGAATAATTTCTTTCATTTCTGCATATGATATAACATTCACTTCATTCCACCCGTTCCCGAGGAAGGGCATATATTCAATAAAACGATGATTGAGAGAAAGCGCCTTTGCAAAATCGACAAAATCCAACAATTCATCATCATTGAATCCTTTCATCACCACTGTGTTTACTTTAACAGAAGGGAAGCCAAGTTGCAATGCCTTTTCAATTCCACGAAGAACTGCATCGAATTCATTTCGTATGGTTATATGCTTGAATCGTTCAGCGCGTAATGTATCGAGACTGATATTGATATGAGTAACTCCGGCATCAAAAAGCGCTTGTGCCTTTTCTTCGAGCAGAACAGCATTAGTGCTAATTGCGAGGGTTTCAACTCCGGGAATGCTTGCAAGCCTCTTACAAAGTTGCTCGACATCGCGACGTACAAGGGGTTCTCCTCCCGTCACACGAATTTTTCTTATCCCAAGGCGGACAAACATCGTAGCAAGTCTCTCAATTTCATCAAAATTGAGGATTTCCGATTTTTCTTTTAGTTCTATCCCTTCAGGTGGCATACAATAACGGCAACGTAAATTACACCGTTCGGTAATAGAAATCCGAAGGTAGGTATGTTGTCTGCCGAAATTATCAAATAATCCCTTCATAAAAGGATTGCCGTATTAAGTGTTATTAATGAGAATATCATAGAGAATACCGATAATATCGCCAAAGTTTTTTCGTTTGGCAACTTCTCAGTTACTCAAATTTGGATGCCATTTTATCACCCAATGAGTTAAGCTCCTCATGGGAAAGAAGATTTTTCGTTTGTGAAAAAAGAAAGGTGTTCTCATTAATGATATGTGTTCGGAGTAAATCAATAAGTCGTTTTGCAGATTCAACAAGCTCAACGCGGGAAGAACCACGTAATCTACCATCTTCAACATCGTTCACGCAAGAAAGTAGGTGGTTAAATTCCCCCCATAGTTCTCTATGTTCGGTTCGATAGGCGCTTGTTATGCCGGGTTGATGTTGTTCCAACAAAGGAAAAAGGATTTGTTCTTCTTTTTGGTCATGTTTTCGGAAATCTCGTTCAAAGAATCGAATCGTTTCTGCTAACACCTCAAAGGCATCCCGGTTAAACCCTGTGTCATTCATCGAAGTAACTGCTTTCTCCAATTTCAACAATTGTTTAATTGCATGATGATGCTCATCCATCAGAATCACAAGCGGATCCGGATGTTGATTGGTGTTAGAAAAATCTGTATTTGAATCCATGTCGAATAATTTTTACAAAAATACTAAATCCGGGGTTAACAATAATCCCGGATTTGCACTGGCTGTAACCGTTAATGATTGTAGTTATGACCCTCTGTTTAAGTGTATCAACCTATACAATGGAATGACACAGTAATTACTTGCTCTATTTATGCCTGTTGATACCGTACTTCTTCTATCGCTGCAACGATTAGGGGATAATAACGATCTAACCCACAATCCACAGAAGAACGTACCTGACACTTGCCATCGGAAGAATGGTGGATGCAATTTGTGCACACATTCTGTCGTAAAGCGGCAACATACGGCTCAACATTATCACTTCTAATTGATAAGACTGTTTGTATTATTTGAGGAAAATGCGCTATTAACGCACACTCCTCACGTTCGTTAAGACGGCAATTTCCCACGCCATCACCATCAATACATTTGGAACAAATTTTTTGGCTGACTGCTTGCCAGTACACGTTAAGGTCCATGCTACACCTTTCTTTGATAATCCGGGAAGAACAATATGTTGATTTAAAAATTACTTACACAAGTTCAAAGTGTTCGCGAACCTGATCGAGAGTATCGAATTTTGCTTTCATCGTTGCTTTGGTTTCCATCAACAAGTTAATGGAACGTTGTCGTTGAAGGATCAACTCGTTTAACATAATTTTTATATCAGGATAATCGCATTGATCGCGTAATGCACCGTAGTGCAAAATTGTATCCTTTTCTTTTTGCATAGCAGATTCAAGAGCAGTGCAAAACTCTTTGCAACTGTGTGCACATTGAATATTTGGTGAATTCATAATTTATTTCCCTATACTATTGGAACTGCGGCTTCGATAATTAATTCTTCGCCCCGTTCTAATGCCTGTTGATTGACAGGCAGTAAGTGATGATACCGTTCGGGGAGAACTTCCGAAAGGGCTTTCATCACAGAGCTAACATTCACTACCTGGCATACACTCAAAAAACCTCCGAGTAACACCATATTACGAACGCGTACATTCCCGAGTTTTAAGGCTTCAAACTCCGCCGCTACTGGTACAACCGTAATATCGGTACGCGATGGCGGAATAATAACACTGCCGCTATCGTAAATAAGAACCCCGTTCGGCTTTACTGCTTTTTCAAATTTATCAAGAGATGGTTGATTCAATGCAACAACTGCATCAAATTTGTTTATAATAGGAGAACTGATTGGCTTGTCTGAAACAATTACGATGCAATTTGCTGTTCCACCACGCATTTCAGGACCGTAAGATGGCATCCAGGAAACTTCCTTCGATTCGATCATGGAAGCATACGCGAGAGTTTGTCCCATGGAAAGAACACCTTGACCACCAAAGCCTGCAAATAATATTTCGTTTGTCATTGTTAATACCCTTGTTTAATTTTTTGCCGATTGTGCATGGATTTGTTGAGCAATTTTCCCATCTACCTTAATATCACCAATCGGATAGACAGGGAACATGTTGTTTTCCATCCATTTATTTGCTTCTACAGGCGTTAGCTTCCAGCCGGAAGGACAGTTGGATACAACTTCGATAAGACAATATCCTTTTTTCTCTTTCTGCGCCTGAAATGCTTTCAACATTGCCTTTTTAAATGAACGTACTGCATTCGGCGTGTGAACAGCTTGGCGGGTAACATAATGCGTACCCGGAAGCATGGCAATTAATTCTGTGATTTTAAATGGGAATCCTTGTACTGCAACATCCCTTCCTTCAGGTGTTGTACTTGTCTTCATACCTGCGATGGAAGTAGGAGCCATCTGACCACCGGTCATTCCATAAATTCCGTTGTTGACAAAAATGACAAGGATATTTTCTCCACGGTTTGCGGCGTGCATCGTTTCCGCTGTACCAATTGCCGCAAGATCACCATCACCCTGATACGAGAAAACATATTTATCAGGTAACACACGTTTTATTCCTGTTGCAACTGCCGCAGCGCGACCATGTGCCGCTTCTTGCATGTCAACATTCAGATATTGATAAGCAAACACAGAACAACCTACAGGAGCGACACCAATCGTTTCGCTTTGAATTCCAAGGTCTTGTACAACTTCCATCAATATTTTATGAACAACGCCATGTCCGCAACCCGGGCAATAATGCTGACGAGTATCGGTCAATGTATTGGGACGTTCCCAAACACACTCGAATCCTTCTATGGGATATGTTTCAGGCATGATATTCTTCCTCTACATGTTTTAATTCTACTCTATCGAACATTTCGATAAGTTTATGCAATACTTCATCAGCCGATGGAATGATACCACCCATGCGACCATAAAATTCAACAGGGATTTTTCCGTTAACTGCTAATCGAACATCCTCAACCATTTGACCAGAGTTCATTTCTACCACAAGAATACTGCTTAGTTCCGAACTGAGTTCACGTATAACTTCTGTGGGGTAGGGAAACAATGTTATCGGACGAAGCAATCCAACAGGAAGCCCTTGATGTCGCGCCATCTCAACCGCTTTTTTACAAATGCGTGATGAAAGTCCGTAAGCAACGATTAAAATTTCAGCATCCTGAGCTTCAAATAATTCGTAACGTACCTCGTTTTCGCGAATTCTCTGATACTTGGCTTGTAACCCGATGTTAATCCCTTCCATTTTTTCCGGCTGGATGAACAACGAGGTCACAACATTGCGTTCACGATTTGGAGTTTTCCCTGTAGTTGCCCATGGTTTCGCCGGAGTATGCTGTGTATAGTCATACTCTTTGAAGACTACCTTCTCCATCATTTGACCTAAGGCGCCATCAGATAAAATCATTACCGGGTTACGATATTTATCGGCAAGATCGAAACCATCATAGACAAAGTCTGCCATTTCCTGAACACTTGAAGGAGCAAGAACAATAAGGTGATAGTCACCATGTCCTCCACCCTTTGTCGCCTGAAAATAGTCGCCTTGCGAAGGCTGAATTGTACCTAAACCGGGTCCACCGCGATTAACATTAACAACCAAACATGGAAGTTGTGCACACGCTATATACGAGAGTCCTTCTTGCATTAAACTAATACCGGGACTTGATGATGATGTCATAGAGCGAACACCTGCGCCTGCGGCGCCATACACCATATTAATTGCCGCGAGTTCACTCTCCACTTGCATAACCACCATACCGCGATGCGGACCTTCTTCAGCCAAATATTCAATGACTTCAGATTGTGGAGTAATTGGGTAGCCGAAGTAACCTTTGCAACCTGCTCGAATGGCGGCTTCAGCTAAGGCTTCATTACCTTTCATTAAACGTGCTTCACTCATATATCAATCCTTCCTTGCGCTATTGTGTCAATTGATACCTTTATATCTCTTGCAACATGTGTGATTGTTGCAATGGGTTGACGTGTATCCTTTTTTCCCGCTTTCTTGGTATTTCTATAAACAGTAATTACAGCATCGGGACAAACAAGTGCACAGTTGACACACCCTGTACAATTATCTTGAACAAGCACAGCATAATGATACCCAATTGCGTTAATTTCCTTCGACATCTTCAGACTTTCCTGAGTTGCGCCACTTTCACTTTAATTCTTTGCAATGTTCCAGCATCTAACTCATCCCCCTCGGAACGCGCTAAAACTTGAATTCCAATAACAGTACCACGCTCGCCGTGTGGCATTCTAAGGGAAGTATCTCTAACTTCTTTAGGGAGATTAATTACAAAAGGCCACGTAGATTTTGAAAAGGTAATGTAAAAGATAGCTTTTTAAAATTTTCTTTATATATAATTAGATGAACAACAGCAGATTTGAACTGGAACTTCTCTCAGATGATCTAAAATACATAGAAGAAT
>OBEQ012196079.1_pt1 | contig 15072 bp, 15 predicted proteins | sample 1670901 | NCBI WGS metagenome assembly OBEQ01 (sample SAMEA104232315, study PRJEB22302) | groundwater metagenome | biome: forest; feature: aquifer; material: groundwater | place: USA | collected 2011-08-07 | depth 5.4 m | reverse complement strand
TGCAAGAAGCCATTGAACAATACGAGGCTGCACATTCCAAAAAAGAAGGATCATTTAAAATGAGGATTGGCATCCATACTGGACCTGTTGTGGCAGGAATTATTGGGACCAAAAAATTTAGTTACGATTTGTGGGGAAATACCGTGAACATTGCGAGTCGTATGGAATCGCATGCTCAGGAAGGCTCGATTCAGGTGACTCGAATTACCCATGAACGTTTAAAACGAAAATATCTCTTCAAGCGGAGAGGCGTCATTCCCATAAAAGGTAAAGGGAAAATGGTGACTTATCTTCTCCAAGGAAGAAAAAAACAAAAAAGCTGACTTTTCAGCTGGTATCTTTTCTTTGGTGCGTTCAAAACTTCATTCGAAATTCTAGCTTGTTTAATCGAGCAAGTTCTGACGGATACCATTTTAACCCCATGAAAGGAGGAGTTCAACCGTGTCAAAAATTCTTTTAGTGGAAGACAATGAAATGAATCGGGATATGCTTTCCCGGAGGTTAGAGCGCAAAGGTTACCAAGTTATCATGGCTGTTAATGGTGAAGAGGGCGTGGAAATGGCTAAATCTGAAGGGCCGGATCTGATCCTTATGGACATGAGTCTTCCCGTGATTGATGGATGGGAAGCCACACGACGGATCAAAGCCGGACCTGAAACACAAAAGATTCCTGTAATTGCACTCACAGCTCACGCAATGTCAGGTGACCGTGAAAAAGCTTTGGAAGCGGGATGCGATGATTATGATACTAAGCCGATCGAGTTCGCGAACCTGTTGATAAAAATTGAAACTCTCTTGAGATCCCCCCATGAGTGAGCTCCATGAAGATTCTCCACAGAATGTCCTCCTTTCCAGGATCCGGCACAAATTGCGGACACCATTGAACCAAATTATTGGTTACAGTGAAATACTTCTCGAGGATGCAAAAGCCTTGGAGCAAAAAAGTTTTATCAATGACCTACAAAATATCCATGGTGCAGCCAGACAACTTCTATTGCTCATTAATGAAAGTCTCGTTCCTTCGTATTTATTTGCGGAGAATCCTACGCTCCCCTCAGAGAGTAGTGAAGTTTTGAAGAAAAGCCGCGTACCTATCGAGCTTGCTAAATCTGGCAGAGGTCGGCTTCATAAATATCTCCAACCGGGGCATGGTCATTTGTTAGTTGTCGATGATGATCGAATGAATCGGGACATGCTCACCCAACGACTCGAAAGGCAGGGTTATACTATCTCTGTGGCTGAAAATGGCCGTCAGGCCCTGGAGCTTGTTAAATCCAAGGATTTCGACCTTATTCTTTTGGACATTCTCATGCCGGAAATGAATGGATATCAAGTGTTGGAGCACTTAAAGGAAGATAAGGCGGCACGCCATATCCCCGTGATCATGGTTTCGGCATTGGATGAAATTGATAGCGTGGTACAGTGCATCGAGATTGGTGCCGAAGATTATCTCGCTAAGCCGTTCGATCCTATTTTGTTGCGTGCGAGAATCGGGGCGTCGCTAGAAAAAAAGAGGCTACGCGATCAAGAACAACTCTACTATCACGCCTTATTAGAGAGCCAAAAACGCCTCGCCGCAGAACTTTTGGAGGCTGCGAGCTATGTAAAATCTCTTCTACCACCGCCATTGACAGGCGAGATCAGAACCGAATGGCGTTTTATCCCTTCCACACAGCTTGGTGGAGATTCCTTTGGTTATCATTGGTTGGATGAAGAACATTTTGTAATGTATCTATTGGATGTCTGTGGCCATGGAGTGGGGGCAGCTCTACTCTCAGTTTCTGTCATGAATGTGCTTCGAGCTCAGAGCTTGCCATCAACCGATTTTCGCGATCCCAGCGGAGTTTTAAATGGTTTAAATGAAGCCTTTCAGATGGAAAACCAAAACAACATGTATTTCACAATTTGGTATGGCGTTTACAACAAAACCAAGCGACAGATCGTTTATTCAAGCGGGGGACATCCCCCCGCGATTCTGTTAACAGGCCCCACTGCTGAAAAAGCAAGGGTGGAACATCTCCGAGTTCCTGGATTGGTTGTGGGAAGTATGCCTAAAGTTTCTTATCGAAGCGCTGCGTGTAATCTAGAGACATTTACTAAACTATACATCTTTAGTGATGGCGCCTACGAAATTACACAAGCGAACGGTTTAATGCTCAAGTTCGATGAATTCGTGAAAGCACTAGCTTTGCCTTCGCCACGCGGCATTCCCGATGTGGATCGCATAGTGCGTTATGTTCAAGAGCTCAGCGGTTCAAACTCGTTTGAAGACGATGTTTCCATTCTGCAATTGATGTTTGATTAGTTTCTTCAAACTTGTGAGCTATTCCATTCTTTTTAGGGAATTCCCACTTGATCATTTGGAAACTATTGCTGAGGTGGTGAGCCAAATTTATCAAATTACCCTCTTTGATGCTCGAACAAAAATCCGTCGTGGTTGGGGTTTCCTAGAAAACAATATCGCCGAAGAGCGTGCTCGAGAGATTGTTGATGGGTTAGCCAGTCGTAATATCGCTGCCTTTTCCGTTCCTAATAAAGCTCTCCGAGAGACAAATCCTCCAAAGATGATGATGGGTTTTGAATCCGATGTAGGTGGATTTGTACCCCGTTTGCAATTGAAGCAAGACCAAGCGTCATACATTCCGTGGCAACAGGTTCTCATTCTGGCAGCAGGCGGTTTTTATGAAGAAATTGTTCGTCACCAATTGGATCCCACGAAGAGTTGTACAAGTTCCATGCTCGAAGCCAGCATTTTTATGGTAGCGGGATTGCCGATAAGATTGGGTGATAAGAAAAAGAAAACGATGAAAGATGTGAAAAGCAACCGATTTATCTCATTTGGTCAAATTGTGACAAGCCAAGGCGACGCGTTTTATTTTAACCCGGACCGTTTCGACTTTTCAGGTTTGGGTAATCAGAAACAATTAAATGTTTCTCTTAATTATCGTGTGATGTTCTCCGAATTTCTCCGATTATGCCCAGTAAACTTAAATTGGGGCGCTCGTTTCCTCCTAAACAACCAGCCGCTTTCCATGGCGAATTATCTAAAAACAAAAGATTTTGAAACCGAACTTCGGTGGATGTTCAATGTCATTTCTTTTTCTGAATCCTCAATATGATATGAACTTGGACCCATGAAGAACAGACTCAGCATTGTTCTCGAGAACGATCTCTCCGAAATTAAGCGGCTGGCTCATCAAATAGACGATTTTGGGAAAGTTCATGGGTTATCTTTGGATGTTCTTTATGCTGTGAATCTTGTCTTAGATGAGGTGATTACCAACACTATTTCATATGGATATAACGATCGCAAAAAACACGCCATTCATATACAACTTCAACTTATTGGGAATGAATTAAGGATTGAAGTTGAAGATGATGGGCGCCCTTTTAATCCGCTGGAAGTCCCTGAATTCAATCCGACCAAGTCGTTGGAGGAAAGAGCCATCGGTGGAGTTGGCATTTTTCTGGTCCGTAAAATGATGGATCATCTCGAGTATCACCGGCAGCAGAATAAGAACCTGCTTGTCATGAAGAGGAAGGTGATACCAAATCAGCCTCATCATGTTTTGTAGTAGCCAAAGAGCTACAACGAATCGGCGGTAAAATGGTGCTTTGCTCTCCACTCCCCCAGGTAGAACGAATTTTTAAAATGAGTGGGTTTACTATTTCTTGTCCCATTATTGCAAGTCGGGAAGAAGCCCTGAAGGTCTTAGAATGTGTTTAAAGTTATAAATGTAAACTTGCGAGGGGCTTCTTTTTTTGGTCAAATTCAAGATACACGAAGCATGAGCATCCTTGCATACGAGATCCAGCTTGGTTGAATTAAAATGAAAATTTTGGAGAACAAAACAGGTGATATTCTGATTATCAGTTTAGGGGGAAGATTGGATGGTAGCAATTCTACCAATGTAGAAGAAAAGGTTCTTGCTTTTATTGATGGAGGTGAGAAGAAGATGCTTTTTGACCTTTCAGAACTCGATTATGTTAGCAGCGTGGGATTGAGGATTTTTCTCCTGGCAGCGAAGAAAATGAAGGGGATTGAAGGAAAACTGGCACTTTGTGGTTTAAAAGATCAAATCAAGGAAGTTTTCGATCTTTCTTGTTTTTCCGCTCTTTTCCCAATATTTCTATCGCAGGAAGAAGCCGTTAATGCTCTGGAGTAGTGGGTAAGTGCACTGCAAAGTGGAAGACCCGGAAGAAAACTCTTGGTACTTCCTCCTAGAAATGGTTTCAATTTTTTTATGAATCTCCCCGCAGCAAGCTGTGGGGTGTCATTATGGAAAAACAAGATTTATTCCGCCGAAGCCAACCCGCCCCGCGGCCGCGGGACGGGGTATTCGGCGAAGGCGAATAAAAAAGTTGTTGTGTAAAAACTCAGCTTCTATATAGTTTTGAAGAAGACCTCTTTAATAAAAAAATTACTCTTTTAATTAGTGAGTGCACCTGCCGAAACCACGCTTTTTGTAGCTTCTGCTTGCGGTACCTGCTTCGAACCTCTTCCCCGCAGTGAAATTTTGCATCGGCTCACTGCACAGCAATTTCATTGGAGTCAGCAAGTTTGGTGTCCTGATGATCAGCGATGGAAACAGGCCCGTGAAGTCAAAAGACTTACCAAAGCTGCTTCGTCATTACCTAATCCGCGGGTAATTGTCAGACCTCCTTCCATAGTTCAAACATCACCCCGTTTAGAACAGAAAGACGTTCCTCATTTGACATCTCGTGAGGTTCATGGAAAATCTGCAATCGCAAGTCCGATCGCCTTCTTACAACTTGCTCCCATATTAACTTGGTTGCGGCGTTCTTCGCTTTATTATGGGATAGGATGTTTGTTTGTTATTGGAACACTTGCGGCAATGAACTGGTTTGCTGCAGAAAAACCGGTTCGGGAGGTTCTTGCGATGACAAAGCTTGATGGCGAAACAAAAATTAACGCCCATTTTAGATTTTTTGTTCAACCGAACATCTTAGTGGTTCAAATATCGAAATTACCACAGAGACTTTCCGGCGATGGATTTATTGATCTTTTAACTGATATTGCATCAAAGACGGCTACCATTCCTCTTTTGAATATAACGTATCATGGGGTCGATTTAGTGAAAGAAGGAGAAACCAAGTTTGTGCTTCGTGGAGAAGCTTGGAAGGAATTGGCTGCCATGCGTGTTGAATCAAGCCGTTATCGAGCGATGTTTTTAATCAATAATCTTTATCTTTCTGGAGGACAAGTAGCTTTGAATCAGAGTGAAGACCGGATGGAATATCTTTATTTCCTCAAAGAACAAACCCTCCGTAATTTCCTTGGTACATTCCTCAATTTAGAAAAGGATCCTTTGAATTCTATATGAGGTCTGCGGCACAAGCGCTGCCTTTTCGGTGAATCTCGATAAATTTAAGACGCTGGTTTCTCAGGGGATCTTTGATTTTGGCTCATCAGCACAATGGTTGCATGAATCACAACCGCTTGTCTTTTTTCGTGTGAATTTCCATAAGAGCCAGCTTGCAGCGCTACCAACGATCAAAAGCACAACAATATTTTGGAATTCGAACATAATTTTTACTTTAAACTTTCAATGCCAACCTAATAAATGTCCACCTTGCCACACCACAAAGCTTGCGATCCATGCCAAGCCACTCATGTAGGCCAATTGAAAGAGAGGCCATTTCCAACTGTTCGTTTCGCGTCGAACAACAGCTATGGTGCTCATGCATTGCATGGCAAGGACATAGAATACCATAAGGCTAATAGCGCGTAGAGGAGTAAAAAAAGGGGTGCCAGTTTTTGGATCTTTCTCTTCTTGAAGTCGTGATTGTAGATCCGCTGTTTTCTTCGTGTCAGAGATTGTAATGCCGTAGATCGTACCCATGGAGCTTACAAAAACCTCACGAGCAGCAAAGCTGCTGAGAATGGCGATCCCAATTTTCCAGTCAAAGCCTAAGGGTTTTAGAATGGGTTCCGCTAGTTGCCCGATGTATCCAGCAAAACTCTGTTGAATTTGTTCCGTGGGTGTAACCTTCTCTTTTTTTGGGTAATTTGCCAATCCCCAGAGAACAATCGAGATCGCTAGGATGACTGTGCCCGCGTTTTTAACAAAAATCCATCCACGTTCTATCATCACCCGTAGAATCGCACCGATTTGAGGAAGGCGATAGGGAGGGAGTTCGAGAATCAAAGTAGGGGTTTCTCCTCGGATGATCGTTTTTTTAAAAACGCCAGCCATCACCACAGCTGCAACTACACCAAAAAGGACCATTCCAAAAATGACCAAGGCAGGAAGGGGGACAAAACCAAGAACTTTACGGTTTGGGATAAAAGCTCCCGCTAATAGGAAATACACTGGCCACCGCGCCGAGCAGCACATGAGGGGGGCCACGAGAATCGTTACGAGACGGTCTTTCGCATTTTCAATTGTGCGAGTCGACATCACCCCTGGGATTGCACATGCAAAACTGGAGAGAATAGGAATAAAAGCCTTACCGTGAAGTCCTACCTTGCCCATCACCCGATCCATAATGAATGCAGCACGCGCCATATAGCCTGTATCCTCCAAAAGCCCTAGAAAAAGAAAGAGGAGGAGAATTTGTGGGAGAAACACCAAGATGCTACCAACACCTGCAATAATACCACCCGTGATAAGGCTTTGAAGCGCTCCTTGAGGAATTATTTTGGTGACGAGGGTGGCCATCCACCCGAAAAAGGCTGCAATCGCATCCATGGGGATACGCGCAAAATTGAAGATCGATACGAAAACAGCGAGCATAAGAAATATTAAGATAATCGGCCCCGCAACACGGTGAGTTAACACGTGGTCAAGGCGATCGCTTAAAGATTGGGAGACCGCGCGTTGTTTGCTGACTTTTTGAAGGGTGGACTCAATCCAACGATATCGAGATTCGGCTTCAAGGGCATGCCATACAATGCCTTGAGTGGCCAATTGTTGTCGAACAGACTCCACAACTTTGTAGACTTCTTCTCCCGCTTTAACAATGCGTGGATGTAAGAGCGCTTTCTGGGAGCTAATGAGGCGAAGAGCCTCCCCTTTTGCAGAATCAAGGGTTACCAATTTGTGTTTAATTAAAGTTTTGGAAACTTGATCAACAAGGCGAGCAACATCGGATTCTAACGGAATAATTTCCCGAGGCACGGAAGGAGCACGAAGTTGTTGTACGATTGCATTTTTTAACTCTGTAAGCCCCTGGCCTCGATGAGCACTCATGGGTACGACGGGAACTCCAAGTTGTTGTGCCAGCGATTCTGTATCGATGATCGAGCCGGTGGCTCTTGCCAAGTCCATCATGTTCAATGCGATAATCACCGGTTTGCCAGCACTCAATAACTGCGAAGCAAAGAAAAGATTACGTTCCAGGTTGCTTGCATCAACAACCGCTATGGTAACATAAGGGCGCGGGGTATCGTTTCGCAGACCGAGGAGGACATCATGAGCAACTTCTTCATCAAGCGACCGTGGACTCAGCGAATAAGTGCCAGGCAAATCGATCACATGAACATCTCCAACGCCATCTGCTCGCATCACTCCCTCTTTTTTTTCAACGGTGACGCCAGGATAATTGGCCACTTTTTGTCGGAGGCCTGTCAGCGCATTAAAGATCGTCGATTTTCCACTGTTCGGGTTACCTGCAAGAGCGATATGTGGTATGCCAAAATCATTCATTCCGAGATGCGTTATTAGGAATTTCTACAAAGATCGAACGGGCTTCTGCTCGCCGTAGACTCAAGTGATATCCCCGAACAAGGATTTCGATGGGATCCCCGAGGGGAGCAAGTTTCAAAACCTTTACCGTTGAACCAACCGTAAGCCCCATTTCCATCAACCTCTGAGAATCAGTAGGCTTTAAATCAAGTCTTGATACCCGACCGCTTTGTCCGATTTGGATTTCATCAAGGGATAGCATTGTCTTAGCCCGGATAATTCATAAACTTGAAATGTCTTAACATGCCGAGCGTATTTTATGATTCTTTGCTCCAAGAAATTAACAACCCCGATCAGATTAACCGGGAAAATTCTGGTACAATTTGCGCTATCTTCTCCTTAATGATGAAATATCGGGATTAGTACTTGATTGCAAAAATCCCCTCAGCCATCGATCGTTTATTTTTGCAATTAAACACTAGAAGACAAGGCCTGAACTTTAACGTGAGAGGCCAGACGATGGCTAAGAGCAATACGTGTATTTTCCACAATCACAATCATGGGGTGATGATCGCTAACCAATGAGATTCTCGAGCCCTCACGAATTCCTAGGCGTCGAAGCGCCTCTGCTTTATCATGGACAAGGTCTAGGGATTTGACCATCACACAAACGCCACAAGGTAGTTTAGCCAAAGCAAAAATTCCTGCGGGGCAAAAAGGACGATTACAGCGTTTAGATGATATACAAGTTGTTAGAAGAGCATGTTTTAAAGCAGCCTTCCAGGCTTCACAAAAAAGCTGCTTCCCTTTCCTTTGGACTTTAAAAAGACTTTTAAGCATAATTTGAGATTCAGTCTCATTATGATTCTTGCGCAAGTCATGTCACTCGTCAAATGGATTTTGATGTTATCTTTGAGAGGTCATTTTCAAAGATTTAGGGTACCGGAGTTTGGATAGCTTGCCTCAATGTCCAGGGGGTGGCAATTCTCTTTGAGGGTGACGAATATCGCGTGCCTCATAGAGGTACACGATGTCCTCGGCAATGTTGCTCACATGATCCCCAATACGCTCTAGGTTGTACGCTATACTCATCAGATTGAGTGCCCGTGTGATTGTCTGTGGATTTTCGATCATATAACTTGTGAGTTCACGATGCAGCTGGCGATTTAATTGATCCACTTGGTCATCTTGTTCAATAACGGTCCGGGCAAGCTCAACTTTTCCATACACGAAGGCCTCGAGTGCATTATGGATCATACTTCGTGCATGTTCGGCCATACGAGGGATATCCACCAATGGTTTAAGAGGTGGTTCAAGATTGAGTTCTTCAGCGCGATGAGCAATGTTGACGGCTTGGTCGCCAATACGTTCAAGCTCAGCGGCAACTTTCATTGTCATAATGATGAAACGGAGATCACGTGCTTTCGGCTGACGTAGGGCAATCAACTGAATACAAAAATCATCAATCTCCATATGGAGTTTGTCGAGTTCTGCATCGCCGACATCGACTTTTTCAGCAAGGGTATCGTCACGTTGCACGAGTGCCTTGAGCGCCTCGGACATACTTTGCTCGGTCAAAGCTGACATATGTAAAAGGTCTTCTTTCAGTTGAGCCAGTTCTTGGTCGAAGTGTAGTTCCATAATTTGTTGGTTGCTGGGAATGGCACTAGGATAAGGATCAGCCGAATCTTCCTGTGATGTAGTCTTCGGTTTGTTTTTTGGCAGGGTTTGTAAAAATCTTGTTTGTTTTATCAAACTCGATAAGCCGACCAAGATAAAAAAACGCTGTTTCATCTGAACACCGTGCCGCTTGTTGCATGTTATGAGTCACAATGACAACCGTGTAATATTTCTTTAATTCTTGAATAAGCTCTTCAATTTTGGCAGTGGCAACGGGATCTAAAGCAGAACATGGTTCGTCCATAAGAAGAATCTCGGGTTCTACTGCTAGAGCACGAGCGATACACAGACGTTGTTGCTGACCACCTGACAAACTGATCCCAGGTCGGTCAAGACAATCCCTTACTTCGTCCCACAACGCTGCCATATGCAATGCTTTCTCCATTCGTTCTTGGAGAATAGAATGTTTTCGAATTCCATTAAGACGAAGTCCTACCGTCACGTTTTCAGCAACAGACATGGTGGGAAAAGGGTTGGATTTCTGAAAAACCATTCCCACTCGTCGACGTACGAGGGTGGGATCCATCCGTGGCAAATAAAGGTCTTCACCAAACAAATGGATCGTTCCTTCCAATTTTGCTCCAGGGATCAACTCATGCATTCGATTCAAACAACGAAGGAAAGTGGATTTACCACAGCCGCTTGGACCGATGATTGCCGTGACAGCTTTTGGTTGAATCTCCAATGTCACGTCAGATAACACAAGTTGATGACTATACCGGACACACAGATTTTTGACGTCAAAGGCTATTTGCTCCATTGGAGTGATTCGAGGGAGTGGGGTTGCGAGCGTACAGTCCGTGTGATCGTTTACATTTAGATCCATAATAGCTGCCATGCTTTCGCTCATCATGATAACTTATTTTGCTGTCTTCATCCAAGTCTAATGGATTTGTCTCGGGTAAGTAAGCGAACACCTATATTGATTCCTAAAACCATCAGAATTAAGAGCAAAGCACCTGCCCAAGCCTGCTGGTGCCAATCCTCATAAGGAGCAATCGCATAACTGAAGATTTGGAGTGGAAGTGCGGCAATGGGATCGGATAAGCGATGATTCCAGAAACGATTGCCAAAGGCCGTAAAAAGCAACGGTGCGGTCTCCCCTGCAATACGCGCTAGTGTTAAAAGAATCCCTGTAGTGATTCCTTTCAAAGCTGTTTTCATGATGATTTGAACGATCATTCTCCACCGAGCAATCCCAAGAGCAAGGGCTGCTTCACGATATCCCTGAGGTACAAGTAAAAGAATCTCTTCTGTTGTTCGAATAATCTGGGGAATCATCATAAACCCTAGTGCAACCCCTCCTGCGTAGGCAGAAAAGCCCTTCATGGGAACCACCATGAGCGCGTAAACGACAATGCCCCATACAATAGAAGGTGTGCCATTCAAAACATCAGCTCCAAAGCGAATCCATCGATTGATCTGTAAAGAACCATATTCTGAAAGATAAACGCCGCCCAAAACACCCACTGGAATACCAATAAAGGATGCGAGTCCTAGCAAAATTAATGTTCCAACAATAGCATTGGCCATGCCTCCACCCGGTTCACCCACAGGCTTTGGCAAATGAGTAAGAAAATCCAAATTGATGGAACTTGCTCCAGCCTGAATAAAATAGAATAAAATCAATCCGAGAGGAGTAATCACAACTAAGGCACAAACCAAGAAGAGACAGGCCATGAATCGATTTTTGAATTTGCGCAGAGCGTGATAAGAACCGGAAACTTCCATAACATTCCTTTGAAAATTATTTTCTGAATCCTCAATAAGGTTTCTCCCGACTGGTAAAGGAAGTTCCCATGGTGCGAAGTAACAACTGGGCTAATACATTGATCAAAACGGTTACTCCAAAAAGGACAAGACTGATTTCAAATAAGGCGCTTAGGTAAACGTCACTGGTTGCTTCAGCGAATTCATTAGCAATCACGCTCGCCATGGTGTAGCCCGGGGTAAAAAGGGATGCGGCGATTTCGGGACGATTCCCAATGACCATGGTTACTGCCATAGTTTCGCCTAACGCTCTTCCCAGCCCAAGAATGGCAGCACCAAATAATCCCTTTTTTGCATAACTGAGCACTGCAATTCGTGTAACTTCCCAGTGGGTTGCACCCAAAGCATATGCCGCCTCACGCTGCAAATTAGGAACCGACCGAAGAATCTCACGTGAGATCGAGGTAATGATTGGAAGAATCATAATGGCAATAATGATTCCCCCAGCAAGCATGCTCACTCCATAAATAGGTCCCTGGAATAAAGGGAGAAAACCCAGTGTGCTTTTCAACCAAGGAAAAACATGCGTCCTCAACCAAGGGACCATTACAAAGATACCCCACAACCCAAGGATGACACTTGGGATCGCAGCTAGCATTTCGATGAGAGAAATAATCGGTTGCCGGAGAGGAAGTGGCGCAAGCTCTGTTAGGTAAAGCGCTGTTGCAATACTTAATGGCACAGCGATGACCAATGCGATTAAGGAAGAAACTACCGTGCCGTAGACAAAAGGTAACGCGCCAAACTCTTCGCGTACCGGATCCCATCTGGTGGTTATCAAAAACTTCCACCCAAACTTTTGGATTGCCTGGTGTGAACCCTCAAAAAGCTTCAGTCCTACAAGGACAAGCAGGATTCCCACAGAGAAGGCCATCCCCAAAGTAAGCCAGCGAAATGCCCAATCACCCCACTTGGGAGGTGGTGAAATCTTAATTGTTTTTGAGGAGCTTTGGAAAGTCACACCGTATTGCAATCAAACACTAATATTTGATCTGTTCAATGCGCTCTAGAACACGCTTCTGCAGGCTTTCTGGCAGCATGGCGTATTTGAGAGATACCGCCATTGTTTCACCTTGAGTGATGGCCCAACGAAGGAATTCTACGAGCTTCTTCCCTTTGATTTGGTTTGTCTGATATTCGTAAACTAACAACCACGTAGCACCTGCAATGGGGTAAGCGCTTTTTCCCGATGAGTTGACCATCGAAAAGCGAAAGTCATTCGGGATTTTAGCTGAGGCCAGGGCTGCTGTTACCGATTCGGGAGAAGGAATAATATCATTTCCTGCTGCATTTTTCACTGTTGCATAAGGCAACTGATTTTGAACGGCATAAGCAAGCTCAACATAACCGACAGCCCCTGGCAATTGTTTGACTTGGCCTGCTACACCTTCATTACCTTTGCCACCTAGGCCGGTAGGCCATGCCACCGACGTACCCTTACCTACCTTCGCCACCCAATTCTTGCTGATGCTACTCAGGTAATCTGTAAAAATGTAGCTTGTTCCACTCCCATCCGAACGGTGTACAACTACGACTTCCATATCCGGGAGATCGGCACTAGGGTTAAGACTGGCAATCTGAGGATCATTCCACTTCTTAATTTTCCCCATAAAAAGATTTACAATAGTATCTCCATCGAGTTTGAGTGTAGGATTTCCGGGCAAATGATACGTTACCACAACTGCACCCGCAACCGTGGGAATATGCAGGATCTTACCTGGAGCTTTTGCCAAATTATCATTGCTCATGGGGCCGTCCGACGCACCAAAATCTACCGTCTGCGCAAGGATTTGCTTCTGACCACCCCCTGATCCGATCGACTGGTAATTAAACCGGACCGATGGATCTATCTTGGAATATTCATCAAACCATTTGGAATAGAGAGGATAAGGAAATGTGGCCCCAGCACCGTTGATTAGCATTTGAGCGTGGCTACTCAACGTTATGCTTATCAAGAAGAGGATTCCAAGCAGTTTTCTAAAGATTGTTCTCAATATCATTTTAGATTTCATAATTTCTTTGCACTTTAATTTTTTGAGTATGGTTATTAGTATCAACTCCATTTCACTTCATCTCGCGATGAGGTTAAAACATCAATTGCAGTCGCAATAGCGCTTCATCAAATTCCGCAGCACCAAGAGTTGGGTTTTGGCCGCGAAAGTCCGACCATGTGTGGATGTAGTCGAGCATCAGTTTAATGTTATCCCCTTTAATATAGTAATTGAGGCCACCCATGATGGAACTGAGATTGGCACTGGCTCCCTGACCAGGATGAAAATCTTCCCATTTGCCTACAAGTTGTAGCTTTTTGTTCCAAAAGAAATAACTCCCTTGGACATAGTACCCATGTGTGCTGAACTCAGAAAAGTTCGGAGCCGAAGTAGTAGGGTTAATCCTTTCTGCGAGAAATTCAGCGATTAAATCAAATGGCCCAATGGTTAAAGTCTGGTCCACTCCCCATGCTACCCGTTGGTCCGGTGAGTGGGTACTGTAGGCTATAAGCGAACCATCACTCTGTAATGCGAGGTTCCCCGCTGGACTCAACGTGGTATTGGCTGCATCGCGCGAAAACAATCCGTTGCTACCAAGCCGCCACTTTACATCCTGATTCCAAACCTTGCCTAAAAATGGCACCGCCTCAACTCGCCCTGCGTACATAAAGTTATTGTCATCATTGATCGTAATATTTCGTCCATTTCCATTAAACACCCCAACAGCATAGCTTAGACGATCCTTTAGATCTGGGAAAACCGTCGCAAGCGGCTTGCCCCAGAGCTGTATGCCTACTTGTCGTTCAGGAGTGAGGGCCCCTGTCACAAGACTACGTTCTGCAGTAAAGAGGATTGTGTCAGGCGTAAGCTGTTCTAAACCGAAAGGCGCCTTCCATTGTCCCACTTTAATATTTGCTTCAGGAAAAGTATGCCAATTAACAAAGAGATCCGTCCCCGAAAAATCCGTTCGATTGCCGGAGGTCCCATCGGCCTGTTCAAAGTCACCTTCAAGTTTAAAGTCGAAATTTTCAAGGAAATCACCCGTCACATTGATCCGAGCCCGCCGTAGACGGAAGCGATCGAAGATTTCATTGGATCCAGCTGGTAAACGTCCTTCAAAAGCAGAAACACTTCCATACTCTCCATTGGCCTGGACAAAACCGCCGAGGACAAGTTTGGATTCTTTGCCCCAAGGAATAACAAAGGGTAATGGACTCTTTGAATCGGCCGGCTTAATTCCTACATCCAACTGTCTTTCTTTAAGCTGATGGACTTCTTTTTGAAGCGCTTCATTTTGCTTTTGGAGTTGCTGCACCGCTTCTTCCAAGCGGTTCATCTGTTGATTCCCAGGTTCATCTGCAAAGCTATTTCCTGTTCCACCTACGAGGAAGATTGCACCGGCTAGGACAAAGTTTCTTAATTTTTTTAATTGCATTATTTTTTCTCCTTTTGAAGGTTTCATTTTTCAAACGCGCTCTTAAACGAAGGCTTTTCACCTGCCTTCGCAGGATGCCACGGGCTCAGCCCGTGGAGCTCCACATTCCAAAAACGCCTCCGCCGTTTGGCAACATTTGTTCTAAACATGAACAAAAACTTAGAAACTATCCGTTACAGACAAAGAGCGCTCTTGTAACAATTGTGTGACGAAAGCAGCCTAAGGAACTTTGTCACAGGCAGGGACGCCTGTGCTACCAGACCCAAAAATGGATTTTTTGATCTGCGCAATTTGAACACGGGGCAAGGTAAAATAGAAAGCACTTCCTCCAACCCTTCGATTCTCTACCCAGACACGACCGCCGTGGGCTTGGACAATATGTTTGACGATGGAGGAACCGAGTCCTGTGCCTCCTAATTCCCGGCTACGTGTTTTGTCCACACGATAAAAACGTTCGAAGAGGTAAGGAAGATGTTCAGGAGCAATTCCGAGACCATTATCGGCAACACACGCTTCTAACATATCCTCCTTTTCCGTTGCAGAAATC
>OBEQ011564221.1_pt1 | contig 15074 bp, 16 predicted proteins | sample 1670901 | NCBI WGS metagenome assembly OBEQ01 (sample SAMEA104232315, study PRJEB22302) | groundwater metagenome | biome: forest; feature: aquifer; material: groundwater | place: USA | collected 2011-08-07 | depth 5.4 m | reverse complement strand
GCCCGTTAGAGATCTCGTCTACCCGTTCACCTTCACTCAGCTTCTTTTCAACGAGTTCCCACGCTCTGCCTAAATGACTCTGCAACTGGATCTCGCCGTTGTGTTCAACGACGAGGCGATGGCCGTCCTCAGACCGCTCGATCGAACACGTCATCTCTCCGACCCCGAATGCGTCTTCGGGGTCGGAGTAGCCACGCAGGGTCCAGAGGATCATCGAAACCTCACCGGCGTCGCATGTTGAACCCGGTCAGGACGCTGACACGCATGCCCTCACGCGACGGAGCCAGGGCGAAGTTCACCGGCACATTCAGCGCACCCGTCTTCACCGTCACGCCGAATGCCGCAACCAGCCCCACTCCCAACGGCGTGAAATTGGGACCCGCGCCGAACTCAACCCCTTCCGGCGTGCGTATCCCAACCAGCCAATTGAGACTGGGGAGGACGACGCCCTGATCCAGACCCCCGACGAGAACCACCCATTCGTTCAAGGCCGTGAGACCCTTGTCAGAGGTCTTCATCTGCTTTTCGAATTGCCAGCCGAATTGGGAAATCGTCGACTTGACCTCGATGTCCTTGTCCTTGAGTTTCTGGACAATTCCATCGCCCAGGACCGTGAGTCCAAACCTCGGTCCCGAGAGACTGATTGATTGGGGCGGCGTTTCCGGCGTTTGACACAAGGCCGGCGTTCCGAGAGCAATCCCCCCGCCAACACCAAGAACCAGCTGACGCCAGATGCTCATGTGCGTGAAGTTCACCATTCGGTCCTCCTGGAGCGGACGGTACCGGTTCCGAATGGGCAAGTCCTGAGCGATCGGCTGAATAACCTTGAATTCGCCGGGAGAGCCAGAGGGTTACCACGAAGGTGACGAAGAAACACGAAGGTCCTGCGCTCCACAGACTCAGGGCGCGGCCGAAGCCAGGCGGGCATCCGACTTGAAATGATGCGCGATGAATCGACGATTACACTCTGGCCTCTATTCCGCGATGCATTCCTTGCCCGGCCTCGCCAGGCCGGACGCAATAGCCGGTGCGAACGCGTCACCGAGGACGATGTGAATCACGTTGAGGCGGTAGAACAGATCCTGGCGAATTTCTCCGGCCTGCACGCGCGCGAAGGCACGCCGATCGGTGGCCGCCAGCACTCTGAACATCGAGGGATCACATTCCTGCCGGCGGTCCAGGAATCGACAGAGCCGCGACTGTGTTTCGAGCGGCATGTCCTCGAGGTGAAGCAGCAGGAGCGTGCCTCCGCGCAGCGAATCAACTGCGCCGAGATTCGGGAGCGGCCCTTGCGCGTGCCCGATGGCCTCGAACTGGACGTCAGGCTCGAGGCTGCGGGAGTCGAGCACCGCGAAGGGACCGGCTCGCCGCAGGCTCCGGCCGTGAATCCACATTCCAATGGCCTTGGCGTCGACGCTTTCATCGGTGGAGATGAGGACCGGCGCGTCGCAGCCCGCCGACAACTCGACGTCGTCCCAGATTCGGGATGTTGAACAGTTTTGGTGCATGACCAGACTTTTCACGTTGGCCTCCCCTCTTGCTATAACGTCGCAGGGGGCGAAAACCGGACAACGGGCCATGATCCAGATCACCGAAGCCATCCGTGTCGACGATCGCGAGGTCGAGGAGCGTTTCGTCCGCGCATCCGGTCCAGGCGGTCAGAACGTCAACAAGGTCGCCACTGCCGTCGAGCTCCGCTTCAACGTTCGGGGGTCATCCCTGCCTCCGGACGTGAAGGAGCGGCTGATCGCGATTGCCGGAAGCCGAATGACTGCGGATGGGGTCCTGAGGATTGACAGTCGGGAGCACCGCACGCAGGGGCAGAATCGCGAGGCCGCACGCGCGCGGTTCATCGGCCTGCTGCAGAAAGCCGCCCGGAGGCCGAAGAAACGCAGGCCTACGAAGGTTCGGGCCGCCGTGCGCGAGAAGAGACTGGCCTCAAAGAAGCAGCGAAGTGCGGTCAAAGAGCTGCGAAACCGGGCACGGCCGAGCGAAGACTAGCAAGATGTATCTGCCTTGACAGGTCGGAGCGCACGCTCTACCGTGGCATCACGACTGTCTTTGCGCAACCCAGGATAGTCAGTCAGGACGGATGACGGAGCCACCGAGCGGCCGCAGCGAAGCTGAGGACCTCGTCAATCAGGCGTCGCAGGATATCCGTGAGCGGGATCGGCTGCGCGCAGAGCGCAAGCCGGTCGACCCCACGCGCTCTGGTCAACGCGCTTCTCTGATAGGCCTCATCGTGGCCTTCCCTGTTCTCGTCATCGTTCTGATACCCAACTTCACGGACTGGTCCTGGCGGTCGTTGTTCGAGACACCACCTCCTCCAGCGGTGGCCCGCGAGGAAGCCCAGAAAACCCTGAATGCACTCGTGGCCGGGGTTGATGGATTTCGTGCGGACTACCACGAGCTGCCGGAATCGCTTGCCGAAGTCGGGCTGCCGGAGCGTGGCAGATGGAGCTACTCCGTGAGGGGAGACGGCCGTTACAGCCTTACGGGCAAACTGTACGGCCAGACCGTGAACTTCGAATCGCCCACACCACCACGGAATCGATGAACCAGGCGGCCTCCCATACGACCGACACTCGCGCCTTCAGCGGCGGACGTTCCGAGGCTGGGTTCACGCTGATTGAGATCATGCTGGTCGCGACCGTGGTCGGCATCGTCGCGGCGATCGCAGTGCCCCAGATCAGCCGCGCGCGCGCCGCGGCGTTCGAGGCGTCCACGATTTCGTCGCTTCGTGAGGTTCAGCGTGCACAATCCGCGTACGCGGCCTCGTGCGGAGGTGGCGCCTATGCGCCGACGATCCTGCGCCTCGCGACGGCGCCGAAGGCTGGTGCTCCGCTCTTCATAGCGCCGGGGTTCACCGCCGACATCATCGATCGCGCCGGGTACCGCCTCCGGTTCACCGCCGGAACAAAGATCGCCACCGCGCCGGCGACGTGCAACGGGCTGGCCAAGGGTCTGGCGGTTGACGGTTATTTCCTCGAGGCCGCTCCTCTGCAGGCGATCTACGGCACCCGGTATTTCGGCGTCAGCCAGAGGACCGTGATCTATCAGAGCACCGCTCGAGTGGCCCCGATTTTCAACGGCAACCCTCCTCTTCCCGCTCGACCCATTCAGTAACCACACCTGAGGGGCTCGGGCTTTCCGCTCACATCGAATGGCTACAGGGCATGACGAGCCCGTCATACAGGGGCACGAGGTGCTTCGCTGCACGCGGGGAGACGAAACGCGCATCTATCGTCTCCGTGCCGTTGCTGATGGTGCCGAGCTCTGGAGAATTACTGAGTGCCCTGGTGAGAAGACGCGTTCGGTGAAGGAGTCCGATTTCACGGATCCGGAGACGACGTCGAGGTTTCTCGAAGAGGTGCGGCGTACGCTCAGAGCCGGTGGTTGGCAGGAAGCATAGGCACACCCATTGCCGGTGCCACCAGCTCGAGAGATGTGTTCCGGGCACGGCTCGTGCATTGACTTTGCCTGGAGGGACTGATGCTTTACTACGCGCTGGTGCTTCTTGTGGTGGGACTGATTGCAGGCGTGCTGGGTGTCTCAGGCGTCGCTGCTATCGCCTCACAGATTGCGTGGGTGTTGTTCGTGATCGCCATCGTGTTGTTCGTCGTCCACCTCGTATCCGGGCGCTCGCGTCCCGTCTTGTGAACCAGTCCCAATGCGATCCTGATTAGAGGGCCGGGAGCAATCCCGGCCTTTTTCATTTCCGTCGCGAAACTCGAAACCCAGACGCAGCTTCTTGCCGAAGCGGTGATCGCGATCACCAAGATAGAGGAAGCCCTTGCTCCTGGGCGCCGGTGGCCTGTCAAAGCCTAATCACCGAGAGCGCGTGAAGTTTGCCAGGGAAATTTGGAGCCGACGCGCGGGCTTGAACCGCGGACCTGCTGATTACGAATCAGCCGCTCTACCAACTGAGCTACGTCGGCCAGGCGGGACGAACGCGACTGCTGATTGTAACAGTACCCCTCTGCTCTTACGTCCTCGTGCCGCTCGTGACCGGCGCTATCGCTGCATCGAAGCCCCATATCGCCACTGTGCTGCGCCCCGGGTGGAGGTTCGGCGTGTGAGGTCACGACCGAAGCAGCTCTCGCGGATTGGGCCTGCAAACCGGTATTCTCGCGGTTGGGGCGATCGGGTATCGTGTGGTCGCGGTTGATGGGCAGGTGGCGATCAGGCCGATGATGATGATCACGTTATCGTCCGACCATCGCGTCGTCGACGCGCCAGAGCGGCCGCCTTTCTGAACGACATTGTTGAGGCGATTGAAAGAGAGGCAACGTGGACTTAGGGCTCAAAGGCCGCACCGCGGCCATCAGCGGCGGAAGCAAGGGGATCGGGAAGGCGATTGCACGCGGCCTGGCGAAAGAAGGCGTCGACGTGGTCCTGATGGCCCGCGGCCGGGAACAGCTCGACAAGGCGGCGGACGAGATTCGGAAGGAGAGTGGCGTCAAGGTGCTCGCCGTGTCCGCCGACGTCGCCGACGCCGAGAGCATCAAAGCGGCGGCCGATGCCGCCAAGGCCGCGTTCGGATCGATCAACATCGTGATCAACAACGCCGGCGGTCCGATACGCCGGATGGACCGGCAGATCCTCTGGCCCGATGTCGATTGGATCGACGACCTGAACCTGAAGATTGTTGGTGCCCTTCGTGTGACGCAGTCGTTTCTGCCGCTCATTCCGAGCGACGGCACCGGCCGCATCATCAACATCAGCGGCTCGGCGTCGATGCTCGTGTGGGCGCCCGCGCTGACGCACGGTCTCAACAACGCGGCGATGAACCAGGCGACGAGCTACCTCGCCGCGGACCTCGCCGCGCAGCACATCACCGTGAACGCCGTGATTCCAGGCCTCGTAGGAACGGAAGTACGCGAGGTCTGGGCCGAGAACATGGCCAAGCAGGCGAACGTCACGAAAGAAGACTTCCTCGCGAGCTTCTGCAAGCGGATGGGGATCCTCGCGGGACGCTGGGCGACGATGGAGGAGGTCAGTGACACGGTGGCGTTCATCGCATCGGACCGGGGCAAGTACTACAACGGCGCGAAGATCGTGTTGGACGGCGGGTTGACCGTGAATGCGCGGCCGGCGTAGAGCTGAGTCATGGGGGGACGCATTCCAACCGAGGTGGCGCCGTTCGGCGGCATCGCATGAACACGACGGCCGCTTCCGTTGCGTCGCTCGATCAGCCCTGATGCGGCGCCATCACCCGCCAGCAGTGGCAGGTCCTAGCAGCAGCAAAACTCGGATGGATGCTCGATGCGATGGGGCGGCATCGGGCCTTCATCCTGTTCATGATTGCCGCCGCTGTGCTCGTGCCGATTTATGGACAGATGGCGCGCAGTCCGCTGATGCTCATGCTGCTGGGTCCCGTGCTCGGGTACGTCGGCCACGGCTACTTCAGCATGTTCGGTGGCTTCGTCGCCGAGCTGTTCCCGACGTCGGTTCGCGCGACGGGTCAGGGCACGGTCTACAACGCCGGGCGCTTGATGGGCGCGTTCGCTCCCTATGTGATTGGCGTGCTCGCGACGTTGCCGCGGATCGGGATCGGGCTGGCGTTGGCGGTCACATCGTTCTTCTTTCTGGTGTCGGCTCTGTTGATCATGACGCTTCCGGACCGGAGCGGTCAGCCGCTCGAGAGTTAACGCAGGCAGGAGATTAGACCATGCTCTTCATCGATTACGCCCGTGCGACGACGCTTATCTCTCTTGTTTCAGCGATTGGCGTTGCGTGCACTCAAGCGCCGGTCAGCCAGCCGGCGCCTGCCGCCACGGCCGCTGCGCCGGCGCAGAGCCCCGTCGCGCGCGGCAAATATCTGGCGACCGTCATGGACTGCAACGGCTGTCATACGCCGTTCAAGAACGGCGAGCCGGATCTCACACGGATGCTGTCGGGTCATCCTGCGGGAGTGAAGGTCACCGCCGGACCAAAGCTTCCGGCCGGATGGGTCGTCTCAGTGAACGAAACCAACACCGCATGGTCGGGCCCGTGGGGCATCTCGTTCACCGCGAACCTGACGCCCGATCTCACCACCGGCATGGGCGGTTGGACCGAAGACGTCTTCCTCAACGCGATCCGGAAGGGGAAGCACATGTCGGTGTCGCGCGACATCCTTCCGCCGATGCCGTGGCAGATGCAGGCGAACCTCACCGACGAGGACCTGAAGGCGATCTTTGCCTACCTCCGAACGGTTCCGGCGATTTCGAACCTCGTCCCGGAGCCGATCCCGCCTGCCGGGGCACCGGCGGGAACCGTCCGCTAAGGTTTTCCGACTGTCAACGCGCGCGCCCGTGGCCTCGTTGTAGCCAGGATCAGCTATTGCCCCGGTAGAGGGCCCGCGCGTTGAACGATTTTCGCCGGCCGTAGGAGATGAGGTGAGTCACCATGACCGTTGAAACCGTCGCCCCCGATGGCGGCGCCCACGCTGCGCCTGTGCCCCGGCCTCTCACCGGCGCGGAGTATCTCGAGAGCCTGCGAGACGGCCGCGAAATCTGGATCTACGGAGCCCGGGTCAAGGATGTCACCACGCATCCGGCCTTCCGCAATACGGTGAGGATGATTGCGCGCTTGTACGATGCGCTGCACGATCCGGCCAGAAAAGACGTCCTGACCACGTCCGCTGACACCGGCAGCGGGGGCTACACGCATCGGTTCTTCAAGGGATCGCGGAACGCCGAGGATCTCGTCGCCGCGCGGGACGCCATTGCCGAATGGGCGCGCTGCTCGTACGGCTGGATCGGGCGAAGTCCCGACTACAAAGCCGCGTTTCTGGCAACTCTTGGAGCCAACTCCGGCTTTTTCGAGCCGTACGAGGAGAACGCCAAGCGCTGGTACAGGAAAGTCCAGGAAGAAGTCTCTTTCGTCAATCACGCCATCGTGAACCCACCGGTGGACCGCGACAAGCCACTCGATGAAGTGAAAGACGTGTACATGCACGTCGAAAAGGAGACCGATGGCGGGCTGATTGTCAGCGGCGCAAAGGTCGTGGCCACGACGTCGAGTCTGACGCACTTGAACTTCATTGCCAACAACGGGGCGCTGCCCATCAAGACCAAGCCGTTCGCCTTCGTGTGCATCGTCCCTACCGGTGCACCTGGCGTCAAACTCTTCTGTCGTCCGTCATACGAGATGACCGCCGGAGCCATGGGGACGCCGTTCGACTACCCGCTCTCCAGCCGGATGGACGAGAACGACTCGATTCTCGTGTTCGACAAGGTCTTCGTGCCGTGGGAAAACGTCTTTGCCTATGGCGACATCGAGAAGGTCAACAACTTCTTTCCCCGCTCAGGTTTCCTGCCCCGTTTCATGTTTCAGGGGTGCACGCGCCTCGCGGTCAAGATGGACTTCCTCGCGGGATTGCTGCTCAAGGCCGTCGAAGCCACCGGCGCGAAGGACTTCCGCGGCGTTCAGGCGCAGGTGGGCGAAGTGCTCGCCTGGCGGAACCTGTTCTGGGCGCTCACTGATGCGATGGCCCGCACTCCGACTCCGTGGACGGAAGGCTACGTGTTGCCCAATCTGGATTACGGCCTGGCGTACCGCGTGATGGCCAGCATGGCCTATCCAAAGATCAAGGAGATCATCGAAAACACGCTGGCCAGCGCGCTCATCTATCTGCCGTCGAGCGCTCTCGACTTCAAAGTACCGGAGCTTCGTCCGTACCTCGATCAGTTCGTCCGAGGTTCAAACGGCTACAGCGCAGAGCAGCGGGTGAAGCTGATGAAGCTGCTCTGGGACGCGATCGGCACCGAATTCGGCGGCCGTCACGAACTGTACGAGCGGAACTACTTCGGCAACCACGAGAGCATTCGCTTCGAGACGCTGATGGTGGCCGATGTGTCCGGGGCGAGCGCTCGCTACAAGGGCTTCGCCGAAAAGTGCATGGCTGAATACGACCTCGACGGTTGGACGACCCCCGACTTGATCAATCCGGATGACATCAGCGTCATCATGAAGCACGCCGATCAGCACAAGCGATAGGGGGATTCATGCATTTCGTCAGACGATCCGGCGACGCGGTTCTGACCCCTCATCCCGTGTATCAGGGCCACAGCAAGGGCTACACCCGGTCGGCGCTCATCGATCACACCACGGGTTCGGTTCATACGGGCTTGAGTGTGAACCAACTCGACGTCCACGGGACGCTGGCTCCTCACGTTCACTCGCATGAGGAGGGTTTCTATGTCTTGACTGGACAGATGATCGTCGGTATCGATGGCGAGACGTATCGGCTTGCGCCGGGCGACTATGGCGTTGCGAAGGTAGGCACGCCACACAGTTGTCGCAACGCCGGTTCGGCGCCGGCGCGCTGGCTCACGATGGCCGCGCCGCAGCCCAAGCCGTTCGGGGAGGAACCCGACACTTTTTTCATAAAGGATGGTCAGGTGCCGGATGAAGCGCGGCCGCTCGATCTCGACGATCTCAAAGGCAGTCTCCTCGGTCACTTTGATGTCAGCCAGATTCCGCCCCCGGCCGAAGGGCGCATTGCCGCCGGCGGATTGACAGGTGTCTTTCTCAAGTGGATGGTCGACGAAGCGTTTGGCGCGAGGCACCACCGCCTGTTGTTCATCGAGTATCAGCCAGGCGTGAGCATCGGCCTCCATGATCACACCTTCGAAGAAGGCTATTTCATCCTGAGCGGAGAGGTTGAGGCCACGCTGGATGGGCGCCGCTATGTGGCCCAGGCTGGTGATGTCCTCTGGACGGGCGTGGGCTGTGTCCACGCCTTTGCCAATGTCAGCAGCGAGCCGGTGCGATGGCTCGAGACATTCTCACCGCAGCCTCCGGCTGAGAATGTCTTCCGATTCATGGCGGAGTGGGACCAACGAGCCAAGGCGATGAACGAATGACGAATCGGAGGCTCCGGTGTCGCAACCGGTACTAGGTGTCGTCGCCGCGACGATCGTCATGGCGATCGCGCTGGGCTTCATTTCGTTGTTCGATTTCGGCACCCTTGCCGGATCGGTCGCCTTCTTCAATCTGTGCCTCATCCCGCTGCAAGTCGTGATGGTGGTGGTCTGGGGAGCGAACCCGCCGTTTGTAGCGAGGTTGCGGCAGCCCGCGAAGGGTCTGGTCCTGCTGGCCGTGAATGTCGCGGTTGCCGCCGTCCTGTCCCCGTTGCTCTTGCGAGTCGTGGGCGAAGGGATCAGTCCGCCCGGCCCGATTCCATCCCACTTCCTGATTGTGGTCGTCCCGACCACATTCTTCCTGACGATCGTATGGGGCGGGTGGCCCTTCAATCAATTGATCAAGAACCGTGTGGCGGCCGGTTGCGCGCTCCTCATCGCCGCGTATGTCATCACGTTTGCGGTCTTTCACGCGTTCTTCAACTACGACCTTCTCCAAGGCACCCCTGTCTATCTCGCTTCGGCACCGCGGGGTCTGTACGGCGCTGTAATGGCGCTCGTGTCGTACGTGACTGCACTTGTGATGATGTTTCTCGTGCTCTGCTTCGATCTGTGGCCTCTGACAACTTCTCCGGCCGTCATGAGACAGCCGGTGCTGGGTGTTGCATGGACGCTCATGATCGTGGCTGGGACCGCAATCGCGATGATCGTGGGCGTGTCGTTGGCAGGGATGGATCCCATGGTCTTTCTGACGCGCGTCACCGTCCCCTTCATCTTCGGCGCCATCATCGTCCTGAACATGCTGCAGAACTCGCTCTTCGCATCAATGACGCAGCCACTGAAGGGCGTGATGAACGCCGTCGCCGCTGCGGTGATCGGCGTGGTGCTGGCGAGGCTCTACGGGTTTCTCGCGCCCGCCCTGACCGGTCAGCTGGTGTCGGGCCCCCCGGCGTACGAGTACGAGATTTGGCTGGCGAACGCGCTCCTCAGCGTGACCTTCCCGTTCCTGATTTTCTTTGCCGCGTATTTCAACTACTGGCCGCTCGTGGCCGCTGCAAGACGCGATGCGAACGGACTCGTCCGGAGCTGATGCGAGGTGTAGTGAGGAAAAAAAGTCAACGGGTCCGGGGCGCGTAGCCCCGGACCCGCGACAACGCCAGGAGGGAAGGCGCTCTTGCTTACTGCTTACTTGGTGCCCTTGTGCATCATCGGAATCTTCAGCTCGGCTATCTTGCTCACCATGTCCTCAGCCGAGGTTTCCGGCTTCACCGTTTTCTCGATGTACGAGATCTTTCCGGTCTTGTCGACGTAGAACGTCCAGCGATTTGCAGTGCCGCGTTCGTTGAGCACGCCGTACGCCTTCGCGGCTTCCTTCGTCGGGTCGCTCAGCAGCGGGAAGTCCGCTTCCTTCTTCTCGACCACGGTCGCGTTCGCGCCTTGGCCAAGCGTGACACTCTTCGCTTTCGCGAACTCAATGTTCTTCTCGATCGGATCGACGCTCGCCATGAAATAGCTCACGTCGTACATCTTGATCTTGTCGCCGTTCTCCGCGAGCGACTTGCACTCGATCGTGCAGCCGCGCGTGAACGCCGCGGGGAACCAGGCCACGACAACGGCCTGCTTGCCCTTGAAGTCCGACAGCTGGTACGTCTTCCCGTCGGTCGCCTGCAGCTTGAAGTTTGGCGCCTGGTCGCCAACCTTGAGATCGACTGTCTGGGCCATCGCCGCCGTGGCGAGGCCGAGCACGAGACTTGCGGTCAACAATGCACGCATCACTCAACCTCCTGGGTTGAACCGCCTCGCGCTCCGCGCTACGGCGAGTTCGCCGAGGCGGAAGGCGAAGGAAAGGTTTGAGTATACCGCCGATTTCCTGGAAGGCGGACCTGAAGGTCCGCCTCTACGAAAAAGGATCCTTTAGAGGGCATGGCCAAGCGAAAAAGCGCCCTCGCCCTCAGCTTGCGGTGGTCGAAGAGCGGTAGTACCATTCTTCTCTTACGGTTACGCGGAAATTCTCGACAGTAGGATGCTCGACGCCAAACGCCCGGCCCGCGGCCCGCTCATCGTGCGCGGCGCGCGAACGCACAACTTGAAGAACGTCGACGTCACCCTGCCGCACGGCAAACTGGTCATCTTCACCGGCGTCAGCGGATCGGGGAAGTCGTCGCTTGCCTTCGACACGATCTACGCCGAAGGTCAGCGCCGCTACGTCGAATCGCTCTCGGCGTACGCGCGGCAGTTCCTCGAGCGGATGGAAAAGCCGGATGTCGACAAGATCGAAGGCATCTGTCCCGCCATCGCGATCAGGCAGAAGAACAGCGTCCGCAATCCACGCTCGACCGTCGGCACTGCCACCGAAATACACGACTACATGCGGCTGCTGTGGGCCCGCGTCGGCCGGACGTATTGCCGGCAGTGTGGGCAGGAAGTCATCCGCGAGACGGCTGAGGTCGTCGCGAAGCGCCTTGCCGCCCTTCCGGTGGATACCCGCGTGATGATTGGCTTCCAGATCCCTGTCGTCAGCATGACTTCAGCGCCTGTCAAGGATGCAGGTAACGAAGCCGAAGCGACCGACGAGCTCTTCGACGGCGAGGATGTGGACACGTCGGTCACCCGGCCTGCGCGCAACGGCTTCGATCCGATTGCCGAGACGCTCGGCGGCCTCCAGCGCCGTGGCTACGGCCGCGTGCTGATCGACGGCCGCGCGGTCACGTTCGACGAGATCGATCGCGCCGCGCTCAAGGACAAGACCACGCTCGACGTCATCGTCGATCGACTGCGCATCGAAGGCGATCTGCGGACCCGTCTCACGGATTCGATCGAGACGTCGTATCGCGAAGGAGGTGGAGCAGCCTTTGCGATAGTGCTCAACCGGGATCGAATTCTCGGAGCGTTTCGAATGCCGCCCGTGCGGCATTGCGTACGAAACGCCGCAGCCGCGCCTCTTCTCGTTCAACAACCCGTTCGGCGCCTGCCCGACGTGCCACGGGTTCGGCAACATCATCGAGCTCGACATGGACCTGGTCATCCCCGATCGATCGAAGTCGATGAACCAGGGCGCGATCGAGCCATGGAGCAAGCCGCATTACCGCGCGCAGCTGACGGAGTTGAAGCGGGCGGCGCGGAAGTCGGGCACCCGTCTCGACGTGGCGTGGTCTGATCTGACCGACGAGGAGCGGACGTTCGTCGTCGAAGGCGACGGCGCCTACCACGGTATCCGCGGTTTCTTCCGGTGGCTCGAGCGCAAGAAGTACAAAGTGCACGTCCGCGTGTTCCTGAGCCGCTATCGCGGCTACCTTGCATGCCCGGACTGCAGCGGCGCGCGGCTCCGTCGCGAGGCGCGCGACGTTCGCGTCGGCAGCCGGACGATCGACACCGCCTCGGCGCTGACCGTTCGCGAGGCGCAGCAGTTCTTTACGGATGTGGAGCTGAGTGAAAAGGAGACGGTGGTCGCCGACAAAGTTCTGCGCGAGATCCGAAAGCGCCTCTCCTTTCTGAGCGACGTGGGGCTCGACTACCTGGCGCTGGACCGCCTGTCGTCGACCTTGTCGGGCGGCGAAGCGCAGCGCATCAACCTGGCGACCTCACTCGGCTCCGCGCTCGTCGGCACGCTCTACGTGCTGGACGAGCCCTCGATCGGACTGCACTCGCGCGACAACCGGCGTCTCATCGACATCCTTCTCCAGCTGCGCGACCAGGGCAACACGGTCCTCGTCGTCGAGCACGACGAGGAAATGATTCGCGTCGCGGATCACATCGTCGACATCGGGCTTGGCGCCGGCGAGCAGGGTGGCAAGGTGGTGTACTCCGGCGACTACCCGGGGCTTCTGCTCGAGCCACGATCGCTGACGGCGAAGTATCTGCGGAACGAGCTGGCGATCCCCGTGCCCTCGCCGCGCCGCAAGGGCCTCGCACACAAGATCCGGTTGAAGGGCGCGACCGAGCACAACCTCAAGGACGTCGACATCGAGATCCCGTTGAATTCGCTCACATGCGTGACCGGCGTCAGCGGCTCAGGCAAATCAACGCTGGTTCACGACGTGTTGTACGCCGCCATCAAGCGCGCCAAAGGCAACTGGGATCGGCGCGTAGGCGCGTTCCGTGACCTTCAGGGGCTCGAATACATCACTGACGCCGTGCTCGTCGACCAGGCTCCAATCGGTCGCACGCCCCGATCCAATCCGGTGACGTACCTCAAAGCCTTCGATCCGATCCGTGAGCTGTTCGCGTCAACCAAGGACGCGCGTGCCCGCGGCCTGACCGCGAGCTACTTCTCCTTCAACGTGCCGGGCGGACGCTGCGAAGCGTGCCAGGGCGAAGGCGAAGTGCGCGTCGAGATGCAGTTCCTCGCCGATGTCTTCGTGCCGTGCGAACAGTGCGACGGCATGCGCTTCAAGCCGGTCGTCCTCGAGGTGCACTACAAGGGGAAGACGGTGCATGAGGTGCTCAACATGACCGTCCGCGAAGCATTGACGTTCTTCGGTACGTCGCCAAAGGTGCTGCGCCGGCTGCAGGTGCTCGACGAGATCGGTCTCGGCTACCTGCGCCTCGGCCAGCCGGCAACCACGCTGTCGGGCGGAGAGGCGCAGCGGATCAAGATTGCGGCGCACCTGGCGTCGTTCGGCGGCGAGCGGCTTCTGTACATCCTCGACGAGCCCACCACTGGACTGCATTTCGATGACATCGCAAAGCTGCTTGCGGCGTTCAAGAAGCTCGTCGAAGCCGGGCACACGCTGCTCGTCATCGAGCACAACCTCGATGTGGTCAAGACCGCCGATTACGTCATCGACCTCGGGCCGGAAGGCGGCGACGCGGGCGGCCGCGTGATCGCCACGGGCACGCCTGAGCAGATCGTCCAGGTGGAAGCGTCGTACACGGGCCAGGCGCTGCGTCAGGTGTTGGCCGCGGGCCGGACCAATGCGTACGCAACCCGCTAAGGCCCGATCCCGTCGAGTCCTTCCACGCTCGTTCTACGAGAGGCCGACGCTTGTCGTCGCCGAGGAGCTGCTTGGCAAGGTGCTCGTCCATCGCACCAGGCAGGGCACTGCGTCGGGTGTGATCATCGAGACCGAGGCGTACATCGGCGAAGACGATCCTGCGTGCCACGCCTCGTTCGGGCGCACGCCGCGCAACGAGCCGCTCTATGGACCTCCGGGCCTCGCCTACGTTTATTTGAACTACGGGGTTCATTACCTCGTGAACGCCGTGACGGAAGCCGACGGGCATCCGGCGGCCGTCCTCATTCGCGCGTTGCAGCCGCTCGACGGCGTCGCGCTGATGAAAAAGCGGCGCGCCGGCGACGGCCGCAGCATCGACGAACACGATCTCTGTCGTGGGCCAGGCAATCTGACTCGCGCGCTCGGAATCACGGTCTCCGAAAATCGCCTCGACCTGACCCGTGGAGAGAGTTCAGATCAAGCCGGCAGCACGCTGCACATCGAGGACCGCGGCATCTCCGTTCGCGAAGTCGCGCGCGGACCGCGAATCGGCATTCGCGTCGCGCTCGATCGTCCCTGGCGATGCTGGGTCGACGGGCATCGGTCGGTGTCTGCTCACCGCAGGCGGGCGTAAATGGACTGCGGGTTCTCAGGGTTGCTCTGGTGCTCGGGTGCTCAGGTTCCGGTGCCCGGTTCGCGGGTGCGAGGGTTCACAGGAGGTTCATCGTGAAGCAGCACGCGGCGTACCGCGCGTATGAACGACCCGAGCACCGATGAACCGATGAACCTCTGAACCAGCACCCGAGCACCTGAGCACCGGAGCAACCTGAGAACCTGATTTGTTGGCTGCGAATGCTAGGATTGAATTTCTTCCATGGGAAAAACGCTTCTTCAGAAGGTGTGGGACCTCCACACCGTGCGAACGCTGCCGACGGGGCAGACACAGCTCTTCATCGGCCTCCACCTGATTCACGAGGTGACAACGCCGCAGGCATTTGATGGGCTGCGAGCGCGCGGCTGGCGGGTGGCGCGTCCGGACCGCACGTTCGCGACCGTCGACCACATCATCCCGACGCAGCAGCGCCAGCGCCCATTCCTCGACGTGATGGCCGAGGACATGATCGCGTCGCTCGAGCGCAACTGCCGCGACTTCGGGATCCCGCTGTATGACATTGGCGACGATCGGCAGGGCATCGTGCACGTCATCGGGCCCGAGCTCGGGCTGACGCAGCCGGGACTGACGATCGCGTGCGGCGACAGCCACACATCGACGCACGGCGCCTTCGGCGCG
>OBEQ010852545.1_pt1 | contig 15076 bp, 13 predicted proteins | sample 1670901 | NCBI WGS metagenome assembly OBEQ01 (sample SAMEA104232315, study PRJEB22302) | groundwater metagenome | biome: forest; feature: aquifer; material: groundwater | place: USA | collected 2011-08-07 | depth 5.4 m | reverse complement strand
GGGCCGACCCCCAGCAGGTGGGCGGCCCCGACAAGGTCGCCAAGCAGCACGAGCGCGGCAAGTGGCCCTGCCGCGAGCGCCTGGCCGCCTTCTTCGACGACGGGGCCTACTTCGAGGTCGGCATCCACGGCACCCAGATGGGCCACGCCAACGACAAGGACAAGCCGCCCGCCGACGCGGTGGTGTGCGGCTGGGGCAAGGTCAACGGCCGGGCCGTGGCGGCTGTCGCCTACGACTTCACCGTCAAGGGCGGCTCGATCGGCGTCACCGGCGAGACCAAGGTGACGCGCATGCGCGAGCTGGCGCTGCGCTGCCGCATGCCCATGGTGTGGTTCATCGACTCGGCGGGCGCGCGCATCGATCCCAAGGCAGGCGGCCAGGGCGACATGATCTCCATCTTCGCCGGCACGGGTCACCTGTTCCGCGAGGAGGTCATCATGTCGGGCGTGGTGCCGCTCGTCGCTGCCATGGTCGGCCCGGGCGCCGCGGGCACGGCGTACATCCCCGGCCTGGCCGACTTCGTGCCCATGGTCAAGGACCAGGGCACCATGGCGCTGGCCGGGCCACCGCTGGTCAAGGCAGTCACCGGCCAGGACATCAGCGAGCAGGAGCTGGGCGGCTCCAAGGTGCACTGCGAGAAGTCGGGCGTGGGCGACGTCGAGGTCAAGGACGAGCAGGCCTGCATCGACACCATCCGCGACTACCTCTCGTACATGCCGCAGCACTGCGAGGAGAAGCCGCCCATCATCGCCTGCGACGATCCCATCGATCGCCGCGAGGACAAGCTGCTCGACCTCTTGCCCGAGTCGACGCGCCAGGCCTACGACATGTACGAGGTCGTGAAGGCCATCACCGACCACGGCAAGTTCCTCGACGTGAAGCCCAAGTTCGCGCGTTCGATCATCACCTGCTTCGCGCGCTTCGGCGGCCGGCCGGTGGGCATCGTGGCCAACAACCCCAAGCAGATGGGCGGCATCCTGACCTCGGACACCGCCGACAAGGCGGCGCACTTCATCCAGATCTGCGACGCCTTCGGCCTGCCCCTGGTGTTCTTGATGGACGTGCCCGGCTTCATGGTCGGCTCGCAGGTCGAGCACGGCGGCATCATCCGCCACGGCGCCAAGATGCTGCACGCCATGGCGTCGGCGACCGTCGCCAAGCTGACCGTGGTGGTGCGCAAGGGCTACGGCGCCGGCTACTACGTCATGGCCGGACGCGCCTACGAGCCGGATCTCCTGGTCGCCTGGCCGGGCGCCGAGATCAGCGTCATGGGCGCCGAGGGCATGGTCGGCATCGCGGCCAAGAAGCTCTTCGGCGACCAGGAGCCGCCCGCCGAGGTGCGCGCGCAGTTCACCCAGATGGTGCAGGCGCAGATCGACATCAAGCGCGTGGCCGCCTGGGGCCTGATCGACGACGTGATCGACCCGCGCGACACGCGTCCCCTGCTCTGCCGCGCCATCGAGATGGCCTGGGACCGCAAGGTCGAACGGCCCTACCGCAAGCACGGCATCATGCCCGTCTGACCGGGGGACAGGATCCGGGGGTCCAAGCTCCCGTTATTGCTGGCCTCGTGGCACCAAACGCGCATTTTGCTCGGCGGCAACAGATTGCGCGTTTGGTCCCAGAAGCGGAGTAGATACAGGCGTTTACGGGGGTAGATCCTGTCCCCCAGCCAGGAGGAGCTCATGTTTCGGTTCACCGACGAGCAGCTCATGGTCCGGCAGATGGTGCGCAAGTGGGTCGAAGCCAAGCTGAGGCCGGCGAACGACGCGCTCGAACGCAACGAGGTGCTGCCGTACGACCTGTTCCGCGACTTCATGACGACGTTCGGCATCCCCGACATGGTGCGCGGATCGTTCGAGCGCATGCTGACGCGCGGCGAGAGGAAGGCGGCCGCGGCGCCGGCGGAGGACGAGCCCGAGGGCGGCATGATGGGCGGCGACCCGGCCATGAGCGCCATCATGTCGATCGAGATGTGCCGGGTGAACCCGGGCTTCTTCCTCGCCTTCGGCGCCACACTCGGCCTGGCCGGCGGCGCCATCATGTCCAAGGGCACCGCGGAGCAGAAGCGGCGCTGGGCGCTGCCCATCCTGACCATGGACAAGATCGGCGCCTGGGGCATGACCGAGCCGGGCGCGGGCTCCGACGCGTTCGGCGCCATGCGCACGGTCGCGCGGCCCGTCGACGGCGGCGACGGCTACCTGCTGAACGGGCAGAAGACCTTCATCACCAACGCGCCCTACGCCGACATCTGCGTGGTCTACGCCAAGATCGACCGCGGCGACGGCGTGCCGCTGGCGGAGCGGCCCATCAACGCCTTCGTGGTCGAGAAGGGCACGCCCGGCTTCGTCCAGCCGGCGCCCATGCGCAAGATGGGCATGCACAGCTCACCCACGGGCGAGCTCTTCCTGGAAGACGTACGCGTGCCGCGCTCGCACCTGCTCGGCGAGCAGGAGAGGGAGCTCGGCCGCGAGGGCGCGCGCGACGTCTTCCACGGCGAGCGCACCGGCATGGCGCCCATGTGCGTGGGCATCATCGAGGCCTGTCTGGAGGCGTCCCTGGCCTACGCCAAGCAGCGCGTCACCTGGGGCAAGCCCATCGCCGAGTACCAGCTGGTGCAGGAGAAGCTGGCGCGCATGTTCATGCACAAGCAGAACGCCGAGAACCTGCTGTTCAAGCAGCTGTGGCTGCAGAAGCACAAGCAGACCATGAGCGCCGCCGAGGCCTCCGCCACCAAGCTGTACTGCGCGCGCGCGGCCACCGAGTGCGCGCTCGAGGCCATCCAGATCCTGGGCGGCAACGGCTACATGCAGGAGTTCCACGTCGAGCAGCTGATGCGCGACGCCAAGCTGCTACAGATCGGCGGCGGCACCGACGAGATCCAGATCATCAACATCGCGCGGCATCTTCTGAAAGCGTCGGCGTGATAACGTCGCCGCGCGCTCAAACCGGAGGACGACGATGGCCTTGAAGATGGACGTGGTCGGCAAGAAATCCGAGCCGATCAAGCACAAGTACAGCTGGCGTGACACCGTGCTCTACGCCCTCGGCGTGGGCGCCAAGGCCGACGAGCTGGACTTCCTCTACGAGGGGCGCGGGCCCAAGGGGCTGCCGACCTTCGCGGTGGTGCCGTCGTTCAGCGCGCTGGCGGCGGTGGCCGCGTCGCTGGGCGCGAACCCCATGATGATCCTGCACGGCGAGCAGAAGATCATCCTGCACCGACCCATCCCGCCGGGCGGCGAGCTGACCACCGTCGCCGAGGTCAAGGGCATCTACGACAAGACCAAGGGTGCCTCGGTCATCGTCGAGGCCAAGACCGTCGACGAGAAGGGCGAGCCGGTGTTCGACAACTGGTTCACCATCTTCGTGCGCGGCGAGGGCGGCTTCGGCGGCGATCGCGGTCCCGAGGCGCTCTCGGCCACGCCGCCCGAGGGCAAGGCGCCCGACTGGACGTTCACCGAGCGAACCGCGCTCGAGCAGGCGCTGCTCTACCGCCTGTCGGGCGACACCAACCCGCTGCACGCCGATCCGCAGTTCGCCAAGGCGGCGCAGCTCGAGCGGCCCATCCTGCACGGCCTGTGCACCTACGGCCACGCCGGTCGCGCCGTGCTCAAGAACGCCGCCGGCGGCGATCCCAGGCGCTTGAAGTCGTTCGCGGCGCGCTTCGCCGGCATGGTCATCCCCGGCGACACGCTGACGACCGAAGGCTGGCAGGTCGAGCCGGGCAAGTGGATCATCCAGACCAGGGCCAACGACAAGGTCGTGCTGTCCAATTCGCTCGCCGAGGTCGCCGGCTGATCCAGTAGCCTGGCAGCATGAACCAGACCAGGCTCGTCCTCGCCCTCGCCTTTCTCGTCGTCTTCCTGCTCGGCTGCGTCGCGGCCCAGGTGCTGCCCGTGCCGCCCGTGCGCGCCGGCACCAACCCGCAGCGCTGGGAGCACTTCTGCACCGAGGCAAGCGCGGGCGAGCTGAACATGGCGGGTATGCAGGGCTGGGAGCTGGTCGCGGTGGCCACCCAGTACGATTCCCATCTCGTCGCCTGCTTCAAGCGCGCGCTGCCGTGAGTGCTAATCTCCCGCGCGTGAGCACCACCAACGTCGAGTCCGTCCCTGCCCCGCTCGCCATCCGCCCCATCGAGCCCGAGGACGACGCAGCGATCGCGGCCATCATCCGCACCGTCATGCCCGAGTTCGGCGCGTGCGGCCCGGGCTTCGCCATCAACGATCCCGAGGTCGACCACATGTCGCGCGCCTACGCGCGCAACGGCGCGGCCTACTTCGTTGCCTGCGATCCGAACACCGGCGCGGTGCTGGGCGGCGGTGGCATCGCGCCGCTCGACGACGGTGAGGAAGACGTGTGCGAGCTGCGCAAGATGTACTTCCTGTCCGGGGCGCGCGGGCGCGGCGCGGGCGCGCGCATGCTCGAGACCTGCCTGAACGCCGCGCGCGAGCTGGGCTACGAGCGCTGCTACCTGGAGACGCTCACCGGCATGGACGCGGCGCAGAAGCTGTACGTGCAGCAGGGCTTCACGCGCATCGAGGCGTCCATGGGCAAGACCGGCCACTTCAGCTGCGACCGCTACTACCTGATCGACCTGTAGCCGTCGCCGCGCGGAAATGTCCGTGTCGCAATCGCGACAAACGCATGGACGATTCGTGCGTCTGACACGAATGCGCCTTGCGGGCCGGGGTGCGGGAGCGTTACGTACGATCGTCGTGGCAGACGCAGATCGAGACGTGCAGCAAGACGAGCTGGCCGATGACGTGCGCCTCCTGGGCGACATCCTGGGCGACACCATCCGCGAGCACGGGGGCGAGGACGGCTTCGCCATGATCGAGGGCCTGCGCCGCGCCGCCGTGGCGCTGCGCGCGGGCCAGCTGGAGGGCGGCCGTGACGCCTTCGCGGCGCGCTTCGCCGCGCTCGACCTCGACGGGCTCAACGCGGTGGCGCGCTGGTTCACCCTGCTCTCGCACCTCATCAACTCGGCCGAGGAGCAGCACCGCGTGCGCGTGCTGCGCCGCCGCGATCGCGCCGACGCGCCGGTGGAGGGCTCGATCGCCGCCGCCATCCGCTCCGCCGCCGCCGCGCGCGTACCGGCCGACGAGGTGCGCAAGCTGCTCGAGCGCCTCTTCGTCATGCCGGTCTTGACCGCGCACCCGACCGAGGCGCGCCGGCGCACGGTGATCGAGCACCTCACCGACGTGTCGAATGCGCTCGACCGCATCGACGACCCGCGCCGGGGCGCGCGCGAGCGCACGCTCACCTTCGAGCAGCTGCGCGAGAGCATCTCGTCGCTCGCCTTCCCCGAGGAGGCGCGCCCCAGCCGGCCGACCCCGCTCGACGAGGTGCGCGCCGGCCTGCATGTCTTCGAGACCACGCTCTTCGACGCCACCACCGCCATCTACCGCGAGGTCGAGGACGCGCTCGCCGCCGGCTACCCGGGCGAGAGCTTCACGGTCGGGCCGTTCCTGCGCTGGGGCACCTGGATCGGCGGCGACCGCGACGGCAACCCGCATGTGACCGCCGACGTCACGCGCATCGCGCTCGAGCACCAGCGCAACCAGGCGCTGCGTCGCTACCGCGAGGACGTCAGCGACCTGGGCCGGGCGCTCTCGGTGTCGGCGCGGCGCATCCGCGATCCCCATCCACTCGACGAGCTGCACCGCTCGCTCTTCGAGGACCGCGCGCGCCTGCCCGAGGTGGCCGCGCGTGCCAGCCGCGCCGCGGCGCGCGAGCCGTGGCGAGAGAAGCTGTCCTACATGCAGGCGCGCCTCGAGGCCACGCGCACCCGTTCCGACGCCGGCTACCCCTCGCCCGAGGCCTACCAGGCCGACCTCGAGCTGCTCGAGCGCAGCTTCGCCGCCTGCGCCCTGCCGCGTCTGGCGCGCGGCCGCCTGCGCGACGCGCGCCGGCGCGCGCAGGTGTTCGGCTTCCACCTGGCCACGCTCGACCTGCGCCAGCACTCGGCGGTGCACGAGGCCGCGGTGGCCGAGCTGCTCGCGCTGGGCGGCGTGCCCGACTACAAGCTCAAGCCCGAAGCCGAGCGCACGCGCGTGCTGGCCGAGCTGCTCGACCGCTCCGACGTGGGCACGCTGCGCGATCGGCGCAACCTCTCGCCCGCCACGCGCGAGCTCATCGCCACCCTCGAGGTGGTCGGCCGGGCCCGGCGCGACTCGGGCGCGGCCGCGTGCGAACGCTACGTGGTCAGCTTCACCTCGACGCCTTCGGACATCCTCGAGGTGCTGCTGCTGGCGCGCGCGGCGTCGCTGGCGCCCGACGAGATCCGTCCCGTGCCGCTGCTCGAGCAGCTCGAGGACCTCGAGCGCGCCGAGTCGACCGCGCGCCGCCTGCTCGAGCTGCGTCCGGTGCGCGTGGCCCTGCGCGGCGAGCTCGAGGTCATGATCGGCTACTCCGACAGCGGCAAGCAGGCGGGCTACGTGGCCTCGCAGGTGGCGCTCGGGCGCGCGCAGGAGGCGCTGGCCCGCGTCGCCGACGAGGAGAGCGTCATGCTCACCGTCTTCCACGGCCGCGGTGGCACCATCGGACGCGGCGGCGGACCGGCCAACCGCGCCATCCGCGCCCAGCCGCGCGCTGCGCTGCGCGGCCGCCTGCGCGTCACCGAGCAGGGCGAGACCATCGCCGCGCGCTACGGCCGGCCCGAGATCGCGCGCCGCGACCTCGAGCAGATGATCTCGGCGGTCATCCTCGGCTCGGTGGCCGCCGAGGCGCCGACGCGGCCGGAGATCCGGCAGGCGCGGCAAGCCACCCTGGCCTACGCCGCGCGCGCCGCGCAGGAGACCTACAACAAGCTGCTCGCCGACCCCGAGCGGCTGGCCCGCTACGCGCTCGCGGCCACGCCCATCCAGGAGGTCGCCGAGCTGCCCATCGCGTCGCGCCCGGCGGCGCGCAAGGCCGGCCTGTCCTTCGAGGACCTGCGCGCCATCCCGTGGGTGTTCTCGTGGAACCAGAGCCGCCACGGCCTGCCCGGCTGGTTCGGCCTGGGCGCCGCGCTCGACGCCATCGTCGCCCAGGAAGGCATCGCGCGCGCGCGCGAGCTGTACGCGACCTGGCCATTTTTTCGCGCGCTCGTCGACAATGCCCAGCTCTCGCTGACTCGTGCCGACATCGACGTCGCCGCGCAGTACGCCCAGCTCGCCGATGTCGACGCGCGTGCACTCTTCGACCTGATCCGCGACGAGCACACGCGCACCGTGGCGCGCGTGCTCGAGGTCACGTCAGCGCCGCGCCTGCTGGCCGCGTGGCCGACGGTGGCGCAGACGGTGGAGCGACGCAACCCCTGCGTCGACGCGCTCAGCCACGCGCAGATCGAGCTGCTGCGCCGCCTGCGCGAGGCGCCCGCGGCCGCGCAGTCGCACATCCGCGAGGTCCTGTTCACCACCGTGGGCGGCATCGCCGCCGGCCTGCAGACCGCCGGCTGACCGCCTCACGCGGGACGCGGTGAATTTCGCTTGCGCACGTGGCGCTTTGCGATTATTCCGCCGCGCACATGAAGAGCCTCTGCTTCGCCTCTCTGATCGTTCTCGTCACTGCCTGCGGCGCCGACCCCGCGTCGGCCACCGATGGCACCACGGTCGACAGCCGCATGCTGCCGCTCGAGTGCAGCTCTCCCTTCGCCCTGCCCCTCGACGCACAGGCCGAGACGCACGCGCGTGCGGCGCTCGCGCAGCTGTCCGCCAGCGCCAAGCTGCAGTGGTCGGCCGAGCGCGGCACGCTCACCAGCGTGTCCGGCCTGGCCGTGGCCATGCCCGGCTGCAGCGGCGACGCCGACGCCTACCAGCAGCTGTTCGCCGTCCTCGAGGCCTCGCCGGATCTCTTCCAGATCGACCGCAACGACTGGCGCACCGACGCACCGGTGAGCTGCGCCAGCATCCAGGCGGGCTCGCCCACCACGCTGGTCATCCGCCGCATCAAGTACGGTCCGCTCGACCTGCGCAACGACGTCTTCCACGCCACGCTCGCACGCACCGACGGCCTGGTCGTGCTGCGCCTGGCCGGCGGCACGTACATTCCCCGCGCCAGCGACGAGCTGCTCGCGCGCCTGCACAGCTGCCCCGAGCTGCCCGCGGCCGAGCTGGAGGCCCGGCTGCGCGCGCAGGCCTTCGGCTACGTCAACTTCGAGCCGCCCCCGGCGCCCATCTGCGCCCCGGCTGGCCTCGGCGAGTACAGCGCGACGGCCGCCGACACGCTCGACCTCGCGCCCGGCGCGGAGCTCATGTGGGACGACGGCTCCGCCGTCACCATCCGGCGCGTGCGCTCCGCCACGCTGCGGGTGGCGCCCACGCAGGTGACGCCCGAGCTCGAGCGCTCCGACGCCAACTGCCCGGCCGATGACGGCTCGCCCCAGGTGGGCTGGATCCGCTTCTTCGACGCCATCACCGGGGCGATCGTGGGCGATCAGCCCAACCCGGTGCCCGGCTGCATCGTTTGCTGACACCCGCGCGGGCGTGCCTATACTCCGCCCGGTCATGGAAGCCTATTCTCGTGAAGTCAGCGTCGCCCGCGAGCTCGCGCTCGCGGCAGGCAAGCTCATCCTCGGCTACCGCGGCACCGGCGTCAGCGTGGACAAGAAGGCCGGCGACGAGCCGGTCACACGCGCCGATCGCGAGGCCTCCGAGCTGATCGTCGCCGGGCTGGCCAGCGCGTTCCCCGACGACATCATCATCTCCGAGGAGGCGCCCGACGACGCACGCCGCCTCGAGCCCGGGCACCGGGTGTGGTTCATCGATCCGCTCGACGGCACGCGCGACTTCATCCGCAACCTGCCCGGCTTCGCGGTGATGATCGGGCTGTGCGTGGGCGCGCGCCCGCGCGCGGGCGTGGTCTTCCAGCCGGTCGGCGATCGGCTGTTCTGGGCCGCCGAGGGGCGCGGCTCGCACCTGGTCATGGAGGGTGGCGAGGGCAGCGAGGAGCGTCGCCTGCACGTCTCGGCCACGCGCGACGTCAGCAAGGTGCGCCTGGTCGCGTCGGCGTCGCACCGCACGGGCAAGATCGACCAGGTGAAGAGCGCGCTCGGCATCGCCGACGAGCTGCAGATCGGCTCGGTCGGGCTCAAGCTCGGCCTCATCGCGCTGGCCGAGCGCGACCTGTACGTGAATCCGTCGTCCAAGTCGAAGACCTGGGACACCGCCGCGCCCGAGATCATCCTCAGCGAGGCGGGCGGGCGCATCTCCGACCTGTGGGGCGAGCCGCTGCACTACGACGCGCCCGACATGTGGCACCGACGCGGCCTGCTGGCCTCGAACGGCACGCTGCACGATGACGTGATCGCGCGCCTGAAGCCGCTCTTCCCCGAGCCGGGCGCCGACGAGACGGCCTAGAGCCGTCGCCTAGTGCGCGTGCTGCGGCTGCTCGGTGAGCAGGTCGTCGTCGCGCTCGCCGTCGAGTGAACGCAGGCGCACGCGGTTGCGTCCCATCGCCTTGGCCTCGAAGAGGGCGCGATCGGCCAGCTCGACCAGCACGTCGGGCGCCATGCCCGGGTGCGGCACCAGGCTGGCCACACCGACGCTGACCGTGACCACGCCCGCCGAGGTGCGCTCGTGCGGGATGGCCAGCGACTGCACCGCGTTGCGCAGCAGCTCGCCCATGGCCAGCGCGCGGGTCGCGTCGGCGTCGGGCAGGAGCACGCCGAACTCCTCGCCGCCCACCCGGCTCACCTGGTCGCCACCGCGGCGCAGCGACGCGGCCAGCGTGGAGGCGACCCGACGCAGGCACTCGTCGCCGGCGAGGTGCCCGTAGCGCTCGTTGTAGGCGTGGAAGTTGTCCAGGTCGAGCATCACGAAGGCCAGCGGCCGGGCCGCGCGCGCCGCCCGCCGCCACTCGCTGTCGTAGGCGCGCATCATCGAGCGCCGGCGCGGGATGCCGGTCACGGTGTCGGTGCCGGCCTGGAACTCCAGGTCGGCGCGCTCCTCGAGCAGGCGCTCGGCGGTCTCCTTGCGATCGAGCGCCGCGCGCACGCGCGCCACCAGCTCCATCCGTCGGACAGGCTTGCGTACATAGTCGTCAGCGCCGGCGCGGAAGGCCGCTTCCAGGTGCGAGTCGTCCTCGAGGCCGGTGACCATGATGATGGGCACGCCGGCCAGGTGTGCGTCCTGACGGATCCGGTGGCAGGCGTTGATGCCGTCGAGCTCGGGCAGATCGACGTCGAGGAGCACGAGGTCGACCATCTTCTCCGGCCGGGGCCCGCCCGCCACGCCCAGGTTGTGAAAGGCCTGCGCGGCCGAATCGACCAGCACAACGTCGTCATAGCCGGCATCCCGGATGAGAGTTTCGAGGATGATCCGGCTGTCCTCGCAGTCGTCGACGATCATGATTCGGGACATGTCTACCCATCAGGCGTTGCATGGACTGCGCCTATGCGATCGCGGAAGGCGTTCCTCCTGGCGAGGCAACCCGTCGCATTCGGAGACCCGATTTCGTTGGTAGTTTAAGGATTGACGATCTTCGGCCGCTCCCGCGGGCGATCTCCTCCATGTGGCGAGTCGCCACAGGTGAGGCAGGAGGGTTCGGGCGCAAATGCCTCGCCCACATGCCCGTACAAGCGGCCATCTGCTCAAGCTTTGCCCCGGGCGGCCGATGATCCACGTGGCCATGCCCGCACCTACCGCCGTGGTGATCGACGATTCGCGCGTGACCCGGCGAACCCTGGGTGCCGCCATCGAGCGCGCCGACTTCCACGTCGTCGGTGAAGGCGCGAGCGGCGACGAGCTGCTCGGCCTCTACGAGCAGCACCGTCCGACGGTCGTCTTCATCGACATGGTGATGCCCGGCAAGGACGGCCTGACCGCGGCCATCGAGCTCCTGCGCGTCCACCCGCGCGCCCTGGTGGTCATGTGCTCGGCCTCGAACGCGCGCGACAAGATCGTGGCCTGCGTGCGCGCCGGCATCTCGAGCTACCTGCTCAAGCCGTTCGACGAGGAGGCCGTGGCCAAGACGCTGCGGCGCGTGCTCGAGCGCGTGCAGGGTCCGGGCGCCCTGGCCGAGGGTTGAATCTCCGCCCGCGAGCACACTTCGTCCACCCGCCCGCATCCAAAGCGCTCTACAAGGAGCGTGCGTGGAAAACCTGAGCGGCAAAGTATGTATCGTCACTGGCAGCAACACCGGCATCGGCAAGGAGACCGCGCGCGGGCTGGCGCGCATGGGCGCATCCGTGGTGCTGGCGGTGCGCGACGTCGGCAAGGGTGAGACCGCACGCGCGGACATCGCAGCGACCGAGCCGGGCAGCCAGCTGCGCGTCATGCCGCTCGACCTGGGTGACACCGCGTCGATCCGCGCCTTCGCGGCCGCGTTCAAGCGCGACTTCAAGCGCCTCGACGTGCTGGTCAACAACGCCGGCCTGTCGCCGCTCAAGCCCACGACCACCAAGGACGGCTTCGAGACCACCTTCGGCGTCAACCACCTGGGCACCTTCCTGCTCACCCACGAGCTGCTCGACATCCTCGAGGCGAGCGCGCCCGCGCGGGTGGTCGTGGTGTCCTCGCGCCTGCACTACCGCGGCAAGCTGGACTTCAACGACCTGCAGTTCACCCGCCGCAAGTTCAGCGGCTTCGTCGCCTACAACAACTCCAAGCTGGCCAACGTGCTCTACACCAAGGCACTGGCGCGCCGTCTCGCCGGACGCGGCGTGACCGTCAACGCCCTCCACCCGGGCGTCGTGCAGACCGAGCTCATCCGCGAGCTGCCCGGCTTCGTGGTCAAGCTCGCCCACCTTTTCATGGTCACGCCCGCAAAGGGCGCCCAGTGCTCGCTCGACGTGGCCACGCTTCCCGAGCTCGCCAGCGTCACCGGCGAATACTTCGAGAAGTCGAAGATCAAGCCAGCCGCCGTGGCGGCCCGCGACGAGGCGTCCCAGGAGAGGCTGTGGCGCATCAGCGAGGAGCTCCTGGGCCTGGCGGCCACGGCGCGCAATAGAGCGAGCGCGGCGTAGGCAGGGCGCGGGCGGGGACGGGTGGCCTGCGGATCCCCTTTGAACAGGAGGCGCAGAGGCGCAGAGATCAGAGGAGCCAGGCCGGGCCTGCCAACCGTTTTTTGGGGTTGGCGCGTAGGCCATTCGCGCCAACCCCAATCCGCCTCTGCGCCTCTGCGCCAAAACGCGCCAGGTCTTGGCAGCTATGCCTGGCGCGCCGCTAGCCTTTGTTCTCTCGCCCCGTGATGGCCCCGAGGACCTTCTCGATGGCCTTGGCCGCCTCCGCAATCTCGGCCTCGCCGCCGCCGAGCCACAAGCGGCCGAAGGCGCCGAAGGTCACCACCTCGAGCAAATGGACGTGGGCGGCCTTTTCGGCTTCGTTGGCGGCGATGGCGGCGTAGCCGGCCGGGTGGACCTCGAGGATGTAGAGGGTCTGGCCCTGGGTGATCATGTCGCCGTGGCGCATGCGGTTGATGAGCTGCGCCTGGGCGCCCTCGAGGCCGGTGATGGTCTGCGAGGAGATGATCCTGGGCTTGAGCCGGTCGGTCTCGGCGACGCCGAGGCGCGCGAGGATGGCGGCGCCGGCGGCGCGAATCTCGCCCTGGTCGTAGTCGTGCAGCTCGAGCATGCCGTAGGCGCGCTCGACGATCTGCATGCCCGGCTGGACGCGCGTCTGCTTGAGCGCGACGTCGGTGAGCTGGTTGATGGCGATGCCGGGCGCGATCTCGAGGAACAGCGAGGCCTGGCCCTCGAGCGGCATGAAGCCCTGCGCCACCGTCTGCAGGAAGCCGGTCAGCTGCGGCTGCAGGATGTCGATGTACGTGAAGGTTCGCAGCTCCATGGGGAGCGCGACGTTAACGCAGTTCGGACTGGATCTCCACCGGCTGGGCCGCAGGCACGGCCACACGCACGGCCACGTGCGACACGTCGGAGGGCAGCGCGAAGAACACCGTGCCGCGCACGGTCACGTCCCACTGCGAGCCGTCCTCGTTGCCCACGGGCGCGCGCACGACCCGACCCGGGCCGTTCATGATCCGGCGCAGCTCCTGGCCGCGGTGATCGCGCGCGACGATGTTCCACTCGGCGGAGTCCTCGAAGGCCTCGCCTTCCTGGTGGCCGCGCCCGACGACCTCGATGGCGACCTCGAGCGAGCCGCCCGAGCGCTTGGGGCTGACCATGATCTCGATGGGCCGCACCGGCACCGCCTGCGGCGCGCCCGCGCGCCGGCCCGGGCGCGCCGAGCTGCGACGCGGCTGCAGCGACGACGACGAGGACGCTGGTTGCGTCGCGCCGCCGCACGAGGCGAGCAGCGCGGCTAGCGCCAGCGCGGCGACCGCGAAAGAAAGAGAGCCGGGTTCACTCGTCGATTTCTTCCAGGTCTTCAGGTGCCGCATTCGATCGCTTCGACTTTAACACGCGCGATCCCGGCTCCGCAGCTGCCAGTCCCGCCATCTGCTGCAAATGTAAGATCTCCTCAGGAGATAGCGGCCGACAGTCGCCCACTCGCACGCCGAAATAGGTCAGACCAGCAAACGATACGCGTGCCAACTTGAGCACTTCGTGGCCGAGCGCGGCGGCAGTGCGGTGAATCTGCCGCGACTGACCCTCGCTGATCGTGATGACCAGCCACGTATGCACCGACACGGCGTTCGGTCCGGATGCCTTCAGACGATCGACCTGCGCGGGAGCGGTCTCGCGACCATCGTCGAGCTTGACGCCCTTGCGCCACTTGCGCAGCGTCTCGTCGGTGACCGGGCCCTTGAGCTTGGCGTGGTACGTCTTCTCGACCTTGCTGTGCGGTGACAGCAGCGCCGAGTGCATCTCGCCGTCGTTGGTCAGGATGAGCACCCCCTCGGTGTGGTAGTCGAGCCGACCGACGGGACGCACGCGCACCGGCAGGTTGGGCGGCAAGTAGTCCATGACCGTCTTTCGACCCTGCGGGTCGGACACGGTGCTGATGCAGGCGCGCGGCTTGTTGAGCAGGTAGTAGAACAGCTTGTTGGCGCTCTTGATGCGCTTGCCGTCGACCTCGACGCGATCGTTCTCGGGGCGCACCTTGGTGCCCAGGACGGTCACGACCTTGCCGTTGATCTTGACGCGGCCCTCGGTGATGAGGACCTCGGCCTTGCGGCGGGCGGCCACTCCCGCCTGGGAGAGAAACTTCTGCAGACGAATCGGTTCGGACATGGAATGCCTTGCTGCTGGATGGCTTGCTGCGGGAAATGATGCCTACGCCGGTGCGTCGGCGTCTGAATCGGCGGCGGCTTCGTCCGTCGCGGTGTCGGGCTTGGGCGCTGCGGCCTCGTCGGCCACGACCTCGGGCGCCTCGGGCGCCGGCTGACCGGGCGGCGGCACGCCTTCCGCGGCGCGACGTTCGTCGAGCTCGCGGATCTTGGCCATGCTGTCCTCGTTGAGCTCGTAGAACTCACGCAGGGTCGGGAGCTCCTTGAGATCCTTCAGGTTGAAGAACTCGAGGAAGTCCTTGGTCGTGCCGTAGAGCATGGGCCGTCCGGGCTCTTCCTTCTTGCCCAGGATGCGCACCAGGCTGCGATCGAGCAGCACCTTGAGCGTGCCGCCCGAGTCGACGCCGCGGATCTCGTCGATCTCGGGGCGCGTGATGGGCTGGCGGTAGGCCACGATGGCGAGCGTCTCGAGCTGCGCGCGCGACAGGCGCACGGGCTTGCCGGCGATGAGCTGCTGCACCCAGTGCGCGTTGAGCGGGTTGGTCCTGAACTGGTAGCCGCCCGCGACCTCGTGCAGGACGACGCCTCGGTCGCCGTAGTCGGCGCGCAGGAACTCGATGCAGCTCTGGATCCACTGCGCGTTCTTCTCGCCCGTGAGCTCCTGCAGCTTGCGGATCGACAGCGGCTTGTCGGCGGCGAAGACCAGGCTCTCGATGATCGACTTGAGCCGTTCGGGCGGCTCGTGACCCTCGCCCACCGCCGGCGCGTCGCCCTCGGTGTCACCGCGCGCCGAAGGCGACTCGGCGGCCTCAGCGGCCTCGGCGGCATCGAGCGCCGCGGACGCCGCGGCCTCCACGTCGGCTGACCCGGTCTGCGGCTCGGCGTGCGCGGCGACCTCGGTGCGCCGGGAGCGGCCGCGCTTCTTCGGTGCCTCCGCCTCGGGCGCAGGCTCGGGCGCGGCTTCGGCCTC
>OBEQ010273393.1_pt1 | contig 15076 bp, 9 predicted proteins | sample 1670901 | NCBI WGS metagenome assembly OBEQ01 (sample SAMEA104232315, study PRJEB22302) | groundwater metagenome | biome: forest; feature: aquifer; material: groundwater | place: USA | collected 2011-08-07 | depth 5.4 m | reverse complement strand
TACCGCAATCGGTTTCAACACGACAAGATTGTGCGCAGCACGCACGGCGTGAATTGCACGGGCGGGTGTTCGTGGCAGATTCACGTGAAGGATGGCATCGTGGTGTGGGAAACACAGCAACTCGACTATCCGCTCCTGGAAGATTCGTTGCCACCGTACGAGCCGCGCGGGTGTCAGCGCGGAATTTCGTATTCCTGGTATTTGTATAGTCCGCTGCGCATTAAATATCCGCTGATCCGCGGTGCCTTGATCGACGCGTATCGCGCGGCGAAAGAAAAAACCGGCGACCCGCTCAAGGCGTGGGAGGCGTTGCAAAACAATCCCGAGGCGCGCAAAAAATATCAGAACGCGCGCGGCAAAGGTGGATTCCGACGGGCGCACTGGGACGAAATGCTCGAGCTCATGGCGGTCGCCAACATTTATACCGCGACAAAATATGGTCCCGATCGCGTCATCGGATTTTCGCCGATTCCTGCGATGTCCATGTTGAGCTACGCGGCGGGCGGTCGCTTTCTCCAACTCTTCGGCGGCGTGAATTTAAGTTTCTACGATTGGTACTGCGATCTCCCGACCGCGTTCCCGGAAATTTGGGGCGAGCAAACCGATGTGTGCGAAAGTGCCGATTGGTACAATTCGAAAATGATCGCCGATATGGGTGCGTGTCTCAACATGACACGCACGCCCGATTGCCATTTTTTCGCGGAGTCGCGCCACAATGGTACGAAGGCCGTGGTCTTCTCGCCCGACTTTAGTCAAGTCTGCAAATACGCCGATCAATGGGTTCCGCTGCACGCGGGCAGCGACGGCGCGTTCTGGATGGCGGTGTCGCATGTCATCCTGAAAGAATTTCATTACGAAAAGCAGACGCCCTACTTTTTGCAATACGGCAAGCAATACACCGACAGTCCGTATCTCGTGGTGTTGAATCCGGTGGGCGATCATTACACCCCGGGCCGTTTGCTGCGCGCGAACGAGCTCGCGCAATTTAAAGATATTGAAAACGGCGACTGGAAATTTCTGAACATCGATGAACCCTCGGGACGTTTCGTGGTGCCGAAGGGTGCGATGGGACATCGGTGGGACAAGGCGCAGGGTCAGTGGAATATGAAATTCGAAAATTCCACGGACGACAATCCGTACGATCCCGCACTGACGCTGCTCACCAACAACGACGCCGTGGTGATGACCGAATTCACGGAGTTCGGTCTCGACAAAAAAGCGCTGCGCGGTGTGCCGGTCAAATATGTCGACACGTTGCACGGCAAAGTTGCCGTGGCGACGGTGTACGATCTGATCATGGCGCAATATGGTGTGGGACGCGGGTTGCCCGGCGACTATCCGAAAGATTACACCGATGCAGATGCCGCTTACACGCCAGCGTGGCAAGAAATTCTGACCGGCGTCGATTCCAAAACCGTGCTGCAGTTTGCGCGGGAGTGGGCCAACACGGCGAATTGCACGGAAGGCAAGTGCATGATCATCATTGGGGCGGGGATCAATCACTGGTACCACGCCAACCTCATGTATCGCGCGGGCGCGATGGCGCTCATGCTCTCCGGGTGCGTCGGCAAAAACGGCGGTGGGTTGAATCATTATGTGGGACAGGAAAAATTGGCGCCGGTGGATTCGTGGAGTGCCATTGCCTTCGCCAAGGATTGGCACGCGGCGAGTCGATTACAACAAGCGCCGTTGTGGCATTACATCAACACCTGTCAGTATCGGTACGATGGACAGTATTCGCGGTACAACACGGTGCCGAAAAACGACATCACCGGGAAACACACGGCGGATACGATCGTCACGGCGGTGCGTAACGGGTGGATGCCGTTCTATCCGCAGTTCAAACAAAATACGTTGGCGCTTGGCCAAGAGGCCGTGGCCGCGGGTGCGAAAGACGACGCGGCGATTTCGCAATACGTCTTTGAAAAATTGAAATCACGCGAACTCGCGTACTCGGTCGAAGATCCGGAAGCGCCGGAGAACCATCCGCGCGTCTGGTACATCTGGCGCGGGAATGCGATTACGGGGAGCATGAAGGGACACGAGTATGCGTTCGAACATTATCTGGGGACGCATTCGAACCTCATCGCAAAAGATGCTCCGGAGCACACCCAGGAACTCAAATGGCACGAGATCGCGCCAAAAGGGAAAATGGATCTCGTGGTCGATCTGAATTTCCGCATGGATTCCTCCGCACTCTATTCCGATATCGTACTCCCGGCGGCGTCTTGGTACGAAAAGGCCGATCTCAACAGCACCGACCTGCATTCGTTTATTCATCCGCTCTCCGCTGCCATCGCGCCCGTGTGGGAAGCGAAGACCGACTGGAATATTTTCAAGGAACTCGCGCGCACCACGAGTGAACTCGCCAAAAAATATTTGCCGGATCCGCAAATCGATATCGTTGCGTCGCCGCTGTCGCACGATTCGGTCGATGAAATCTCGCAACCGCACATGGCGGACTGGACCCGCGGCGAATGCGAACCCGTGCTCGGAAAAACCATGCATAAACTGGCGGTGGTTCACCGTGACTACACAAAACTCTACGAAAAATTCATTACGCTCGGCGAAAACGTCAAGACCAAGGGACTCGGCGCGCACGGCAATCATTATTTCTGCGCAGAGGAGTACGACGAAATGATTGTCTCCAATCATTTCCCCGTCGAAACCATCGACGGAAAAAAATATCCCTCGCTGAAGGAAGACGAATCGGCGGCCAACGCGATTTTGCATCTCTCCACGTTAACCAACGGCGTGCTCACGGTGCGCGCGTACGAAAACATGGAGAAAAAAACCGGATTGAAATTGGCGGATTTGGGTGAGGGCAGCAAAGACGTGCGCATTCGCTATGCGGATCTGCAAGCGCAGCCGCGTCGCTACAACACCTCGCCACTCTGGTCCGGACTCATGCACAATGGGCGTGCGTATTGTGCCTACACCTACAATGTCGATCGATTGGTGCCGTGGCGCACGCTCACCGGACGCCAACATTTTTATCTCGATCATGAAATGTACATTGCCTACGGCGAACATCTCCCGACCTACAAACCGTCGCCGAAGTCGGAAGTGTACGGCGATTTGAAAGAAACGTTGAAGGCCGGCAAAGCCAAGGTGCTCAACTGTCTCACGCCGCACGGGAAGTGGCACATCCATTCGACCTACATGGAAAACCTGCGCATGCTCACGCTCTCGCGTGGTTGCGAACCCTGCTGGATGAGTGAAACCGACGCCGCCGATTTGGGCATTCGCGATAACGATTGGGTCGAGGTCTACAACGATCACGGTGTGTATTGCACGCGCGCGTGCGTCAGTGCGCGAATTCCGCGCGGCGTGTGTATTGTCTATCACGTGCCCGAGCGCACCGTGGGCATTCCGAAATCACAGGTGCGCGGCAACAAGCGGGCTGGCGGGCATAACAGCCTGACCCGCATTCATCTGAAACCGAATTTTTTGTGCGGCGGGTATGGGCAATTTTCGTATCACTTTAATTATTGGGGGCCCATCGCGCCCAATCGCGACACGCATGTCACGGTCAAAAAAATGGATAAAATTGTTTTCTGAAAATAATCAGCCGCACAGCGGCGTTGAGGGGGAGGCTCCATCCGGCTTTGCCGGTGGAGGGGGCGACGTGAGCCCCTTCAATGACAAGGTGGTGTTCTAATGGATATCCGCTCACAAATTTCGATGGTGTTCCATCTCGACAAATGCATCGGCTGTCATACCTGTTCGGTCGCGTGTAAAAATATTTGGACCGACCGCAAAGGCGCCGAATACATGTGGTGGAACAATGTAGAAACCAAGCCCGGCACGGGTTTCCCGACGAAGTGGGAGGACCAGGCGATTTACAAAGGGGGTTGGGAAAAAACCAGCGACGGGATTGCGTTGCGGGGCGCGGGCAAACAGAAAGGTCTGCTGAATATTTTTCACAATCCCAATATGCCGGTGATCGACGACTACTATGAACCGTTCACCTACAAATATCTCGACCTGATCGAAGCGCCCGCGGGCGACGATCAACCGACCGCGCGTCCGGTGTCGCTCATTACCGGGCAACCAATCGACATCAAGATGGGACCGAATTGGGACGACGATTTGTCGGGGTCGCCCGATTTTGCGCGGAACGATCCGAATTTGCACAACCTGTCGCCCGCCGAACAGGAAGCGATGTTTCAGTTGGAACGGATGGCGTTTTTCTATCTGCCCCGCATTTGCAATCACTGCCTGAATCCCGCGTGTGTCGCGGCGTGCCCGTCGGGCGCGATCTACAAACGCGGCGAAGATGGTGTGGTACTCATCAATCAAAACGTCTGTCGCGCGTGGCGCATGTGCGTCACCGCATGTCCGTACAAAAAAACGTATTACAACTGGCACACCGGAAAATCCGAAAAATGCATTTTGTGTTACCCGCGGATTGAGGCGGGTTTGGCGCCCGCGTGCATGCATTCGTGCGTCGGACGCATTCGCTACCTCGGGGGGATTTTGTACGATGCCGATCGCATTCACGAAGTCGCATCGTCTTCCGATGCAGATCTGATCGACAATCACATGAGTATGCTCATGGACCCGTTCGATCCGGCGGTCATCGCGTCCGCCAAGAAAAACGGTATCGCCGATTCCACGATTCACGCCGCGCAATATTCCCCTACCTACAAGTTTGTGAAAAAATGGGGACTGGCGCTGCCGCTGCACGCGGAATTCAGAACGCTCCCCATGTTGTTCTATGTCCCGCCGTTGTTGCCGGTCATGGCCTCGCTCAAAGAAACAAATCAGGACGCGCAAAACGCAAAACTCAATCCCGCCGCCAAGGTCTGGGACGACAACTGGTTGTATGACACCAGCACCGCAGAAATTTTTGGTACCATCGATCAGGCACGTTTTCCGCTCAAATATTTGGCGAACCTGCTGAGTGCGGGTGACGAGGAGAAAGTGAAAGATCGTCTGAGAAAATTGATGGCGGTGCGGATCTATCGTCGCTTCAAAACGGTCGGCGATATTTCGGAGGCGAAGGCGAACGAGGCCCTCGCTGCGGCGGGCTACACGCCCGAGATGGCCGACGAAGTGTACACACTCACGTCGCTCGCCAAATTCGACGATCGCTTCGTGATTCCGGCCGCGCATCGCGAACAGGCGATCGAGATGCTCGATTTCACCGGCGACACCAAAGGGAGCACGGGTTTTGGTTTCAAAGAAGGTTCCATGGAGAGAGGATTGTGAATCCATGAATTACGACCACTATAATGATGTGGCGACGCTGTTTGATTTTCCCGGCCCGGAATTCGCCGCGCGAGGACAACCGCTGTCGGCGCGGCTCTGCGAACGGTATCCCGAGGCGGCCGCGGAGGTGCGACATTTTTTCGCCGGCATTCCTTCGAAAATGCTCGATCAGCAAGAACTCCACACGCGCACCTTCGATGTGCAATCCATTACGACGTTGGACATCGGATACGTGTTGTTTGGCGACGATTACAAACGCGCCGAGTTGCTGTCCAATCTGACCCGCGAGCACCAACAGGTCGCGAATGATTGTCACGGCGAGTTGGCGGATCATCTGCCCAACGTGTTGCGTCTGATGCCGCGACTCGCCGATGCGCAATTGGTCGAGGAATTGGCCCGCGAAATTCTGGCGCCCGCGCTCATGCTCATGATTCGTGAGTTTGACGCCGAACGCATCGACAAAAAGAACGTGAGCTATCAAAAACATTTCAAGACGCTGATTGACTCGGCGCCCGGGAGTGAGCGCACGATCTATTGTCGCGCGCTCTCGGCGCTGCTGCACGTTGTGACCACGGATTTTCCCGTGACGGAGCAGATGACCCGGTTGGCGGAGTGGTCCGGTCATAAATTTTCGGCGGATTTTTTGGGTTTGGTGGAGAAAGAGATGGATATCGAAAACAACGCGAACCCAGTCAACAGCGGATGTGACTCATGAATAACTTTTTATTTATCGCCTTGCCGTACATTGCCATCGTGACCTTTCTGGTCGGGTCTATTCAGCGCTATCGGGCGACCGGATTCAAAGTGTCGTCGCTCTCCTCACAATTTTTGGAAGGGAAAAAACTCTACTTCGGTTCGATGGCGTTTCATTGGGGCATTCTCGTGGTCTTCACGGGTCATGTGGTCACGGCACTTTTTCCCACCGCGACCTTAATGTGGAACAGTAGCCCCGTGCGATTGATCGTGCTGGAGGTGATGGCGTTCTCGTTTGGTGTGAGCGCCCTGATTGGATTGATCGGACTTTTTCTGCGCCGCCTCTCGCATCCTCGCATCCAAGTCGTCACGAGTCTCATGGATCTTGCCATCGAGATTCTCATTTTGTTGCAGGTCGTCATGGGTTGTTGGATCGCGCTCGGATATCGGTGGGGATCGTCCTGGTTCGCATCGGATCTCTCGCCGTATCTCTGGTCGCTCGCGAAACTGAATCCGCAAATCGACGCGGTCAGCGCCATGCCGCCCGTCATTCAGGCGCATATCGCCGGGGCGTTTGTCATTCTGGGAATGATTCCGTTTACCCGACTCGTGCATTTCTTGGTGGCCCCGTTCCATTATATTTGGCGACCGACCCAACTGGTCATGTGGACCTGGGATCGCCACCGCGTGCGCGATCCGAATACGCAGTGGACAAAACATCGTCCGACGAACACGTAAAGAAATGGAAAATATTATGCAGAACCACGAGCTCAACACAATCGATCCGCTGACGAAACAACCGGAACGTGGCATTGGCGACGGTGAACTGTCTCCAATGGACCCGCCCGCCGCCTACTTGCCGCCCGCCGTGCCGCAAGTCGCGCTGGAGGACATGCATCCGTTCTTGCGAAAATTTTGCGAAGAACATGCCGCGTTCCAGGGCGAATTGAAAACATTTGAAGCGACCATTTTTGCGATTCAAAAAGAAGGTTTCACCAAAGAGTCGGACCGTCAACTGCGTCACTTTTTTCATTTCTTCGATCACGATTTCGTTCCGCACAACCAACGCGAAGACGCCGTCCTGTTTCCCTTGTTGCACCAGCGACTGATCGCGGACGGAGAACATGGCACGGGTCATGAGTTGATGACCGCCGTGGATCTGATGGAAGATGATCATCTGAAGGCGATGCAACTCGCGGCGGTGATCCTGAATTTCTTGGGCCTCGCGTTCCGTCTGCCGGATGAACGATCGCGACTGCTCGTACTCGACGCCGCGTTGGAGCAAGGAAAAAATTTGGTCGAGTTGTTGCGTCTCCATATTTTTCGCGAAGACCACATCGTATTTACCTCGGCGCATCGTTTAATCTCCGCGGCCGAGTTCGACCAGATGAGCGCGCCATGAAGCCCCACCGCATGCTTTTTTTGAATACGCTGGCCTTCACCGCCTGCTTTGCCGCGTGGATGCTCAACGGCGTGTTGGTCTCCTTTCTGGTCGACAATCAGATTTTCAATTGGGGTCCGGTAGAGATCGGATGGTTGTTTGGCATTCCGGTATTAACCGGATCGCTCTTTCGACTGCCCGCCGGCATGCTGACCGACAAGTATGGCGGCAAGTGGGTTTTTGGTCTGCTGCTGATTTTCTGTTCCATCCCGATGTATTTTCTCTCCCAGGCAAATAGTTTTCCCAGTTTTGCGCTGCTCAGTTTCGGATTCGGATTGGTGGGCACGGGTTTTTCCATCGGCATCGCATATACCTCGGTGTGGTATCCTCGAAAATGGCAAGGCACGGCGCTCGGAATTTTTGGAACCGGGAATGCGGGCGCGGCGGTGACCACGTTACTCGCGCCCACGCTGCTCAATCGACTGACCGCGTCGGGCACCATGCTGGAGGGATGGCGCACGTTGCCGAAAATTTATGCGGCCGGCTTGTTGCTCATGGGCATCATTTTTTTGCTGTTCACCGAAAATAAAAAACCAGAGCGCGGGCAAAAAACGCTGCGCGGATTACTCGCGCCGTTGCGGCAAATGCGCGTCTGGCGATTTGGTCTCTATTATTTTCTCGTGTTCGGTTGTTTTGTGGCGCTGTCGCAATGGCTCGTGCCGTATTTTCTCAATGTGTATTCCATGTCGCTGACCGTGGCGGGAATTTTCGCCTCCGCCTTCAGTCTGCCCTCGGGGCTCATCCGCGCCGCGGGCGGATGGATGTCCGACTGCTGGGGCGCGCGCCGCGTGATGTATTGGGTGCTCGGACTTTCCGTCATCTGTTGCGCGTTGCTGATTGTTCCGCGCATGGAAATTTTTTCGCCCGGCGCCGGTGTGATGGCGAAACGAGCGGGCACAGTCACGTCCGTTGCGCCGAGTGAAATTGTCGTCGGCGAAGTGCACTATCCACTCACCACACGCACACAAGTCGCGCAACCCGTTGACGACCAGGTGTTGGTCTTTCCGACCAAAGAAATGTGGCACGAGCCCGCGGTCGCGCCGGGTGACACGATTAAAAAGAAGCACGTGTTGGCCCGAGGACACACGCGCATCTATTTTCAGGCCAACGTGTGGATCGCGGCGGGTCTGATTATTTTTGTGGGCATTGTCTGGGGCATTGGCAAGGCGGCCGTCTACAAACATATTCCGGAATATTTTCCCGACGAAGTGGGTGTGGTGGGCGGCATGGTCGGCGTGTTGGGCGGGCTGGGCGGATTTTTTGCGCCGATCATGTTCGGGTATCTTTTACAACTCAGCGGATTGTGGACGAGCATGTGGATTTTTCTCTGCGCGATTTCTCTTGTCTGTTTTTGGTGGATGCATCGGGTGATCGCGAAGATGCTGCCGAATGAAGCGCCGCATCTCACGCACAGAATGGAGCGATGAATCATGAGCACCTGGATCACTCGATGGGAACCGGAAAAACCGGAGTTTTGGCAACGCACCGGCAGTCGAATTGCCTGGCGTACGTTAACGATCACGACGCTCACACTCATTTTTTCGTTCGCCTCGTGGTTCATGATGAGCGCGATCGTCGTACGACTCCCGAACGTCGGATTTCAATTCGACACGATGCAACTCTTTTGGTTGGCCGCCATGCCGGGATTGGCGGGTGGTACGTTGCGCATCATTCACACGTTTCTCATCCCGATTTTCGGCACGCGCAAAGTCATTACGATCGCCACGTTTTTAAAACTCCTGCCGTGTATCGGCATCGGACTCGCCGTCATGAATCCCGCAACGCCGTTCTGGATGTTCATGGGGTTGGCCTTTTCGGCGGGTTTTGGTGGCGGCGATTTTTCGTCGTACATGCCGAGCACCAGTCTTTTTTTCCCCAAACGTCTGCAAGGCACGGCCTTGGGCATTCAGGCGGGTGTGGGAAATTTCGGCGTGAGCCTCGCGCAATTCGTCACACCATGGATCATCGGGTTCGCGGTGGCTACATCGCTCACGGGAGCGCCTCAAACCTTTACGAAGGGTGACGTCACCAAACCGATCTGGTTGCAGAACGCGGCGTTTTGGTACGTGCCGTTTCTTGTCATTCTCGGTGTGGTCGCGTGGGCGTTCTTGAAAAGCGTTCCGGTGCGCGCATCATTCAAACAACAACTCGATATTTTTTCAAACAAACACACGTGGCTCATGACCATGCTCTACGTCATGACCTTCGGATCTTTCTCCGGACTCTCGGCGGCCTTTCCGTTGCTCATCAAATCGGTGTACGGACATTTTCCCGATGCGCCCGATCCGTTGCGGTACGCGTTTCTCGGCCCGCTCGTCGGTTCAACGATTCGCGTCGTGATGGGTCCGCCGAGCGACAAGTGGGGCGGCGCACTTTTTACACAGTTGAGCGGCCTTGGTTTGCTGGCCTTCTCGATCGCTGTAACTTTTTTCACCGTGCCCACCTCGATGGCCTCGTTTCCTTCATTTGTGTTCTGTATGTTGGGACTCTTTTTATTCTCGGGCATCGGCAACGCCTCAACCTTTCGCCAAATCCCGCTGATCTTCGAACCGCGCCAAGCCGCCGGTGTGCTCGGCTGGACGGGCGCGATCGCCGCGTACGGACCGTTTATTTTCGCCGCGCTGATCGGTCTGGTGATTGCAAAAACTGGCAACCCCAATCTCTTTTTCTACGGTGCGGCGATTTTCTACATTATCAACATCGGCATCAATTGGTGGTTCTACAAACGCCACGGTGCGGAAAAACCGTGTTAGTGCTGAACCATTGAATTTCTCTCCACGACCGCATAGCGTGTGTGCATGCCTGATCCAATTGTCTGGCGTGCGCCGGTGTGTGATCCGAGTGGGTATGCGGAAGATGCGCGATTGTTTTTGCGCGGGTTGTGGCAGGCGCGCGTGCCGGTGGCGTTGCAGCCGGTGACGTGGGGCGAGCGCGTGGTGCAGATGTCGGATGACGATGCAAAAATGGTGGCGGAATTTTCGGCGACCGCCGCGCCAATTGCTGCGGTGTGTGTGAATCAATTATTCCCCGAACAATTTATGTGGTCGCACGATGCGCGGCGGCGTTGTGCGCGCATTCTGTTTGAATCGGATCGCGTGCCAGCGCCATGGATCGCGGCGCTGCAAGACGTCGATGCAATTTGGGTGGCGTCGCAATTTAATGTCGAAACATTTTCCGCGTCGGGCATTCCCGCAGAGCGCTTGCGCGTGTTGCCCAATGCGGTCGACACGGAAATTTTTTGCATCGACGGCCCGCGCATGAAACTCGCTGATTTGCGGTCGGTGGTATTTTTATCGGTGTGCGATTTTAATCCGCGCAAGGGACTCGACGTGTTGTTGCAGGCGTGGGGCAATACGTTCACCGCGAATGACGATGTCTGTCTGGTGCTCAAAACCTATTCGAGTGCGGGTCGCACTGCAGCGCAAATCGAGACCGATATTCAGACCTATTGTGCGGCGTTGGGATTTTCGCGTGAGTCGCTCGCGCCGATAATTTTGCTCTCCGATATTTTTTCGACGACCGAACTCGCCGCGTTGTATCGTCGCGCGAATTGTTTTGTGTTGCCGACGCATGGGGAAGGCTGGGGTCGCACGATTACGGAGGCGATGGCGTGCGGTGTGCCGGTGATCACGAGTCGGTGGGGCGCGCCGCTGGATTATCTGCACGATGACAATGCGTATTTAATTGATGGAGCGACGACGTCGGTGCCCGACGTTGCGGTGCGCTACAATCACCACTTTGCGGGTCACCACTGGTTTGCACCCGATGTCGGACACTGCAGTGAATTATTGTGTCGCGTGGCGGGCGACCCCGACACCGCGCAGCACAAAGCCCAACGCGCCGCCGCAGAAATTTCAAAAAAATATTCCGTCGCTGCTGTGACGCAACAATTATTGGCACTGCTGGCGGAATAAAATTTACGCGTCTGCCGGAGACTCGCGATAGGGATCGCGCAGATAGCACCGCGCGGCCAACACGATCATCAGGCCATCGAAGGGAATACGAAAACGCGGTTCGCCCATGGTGCAAAACGCAACGATCATGAGACCCAACAGCGGCAGAATCATGAGAGCGTCGGCCAGACCAGTTCCACGCATGCGCCACAGCGCGCGGCGTTGTTGGACGAGATGAACGAGCGCCGGAAAAAGTAGCGCGACCCAATACACCTCCTGAAAAAAAATCGCCCAGCGCCGTTGCGGTGTGTGCGACGTCGGCCACGGCACAGAACCGGTGAACAGTCCGAAGACGTGTTCGATCGATCGCAACACCGCATTGAGCGGTTGGTTTTTTATTTGCTGCCAGGCGGTATCGAGCGCGCGCGCGGAATCATACGGCCCGAAAGAAAACTCCGGATTCGATTCTGGTCCGATCGGCAATCCGGTTTGAAAATCCGGCGGCGAACCGAATTCAAAATAGGTGTGACGCTGGTCGTCGCGAAAATGCCCCATGACCAATCCGTTGTAGTGCCCAATCAACACGCCGATGCCGCCGTTGGTGCTGATCGTGCAATAGTGGCCTTCGTTGAGCCGCGTGCAGCGCTGCGCTGCGGGCACCACGACACCACACAATCCCACGGTCGCGCCGATCAGTATCCACGCGATGTAGCGCGCGCGATAGCGCAGACCGTGATAGCCGAGTGCGAGTACGATCAGTAATCCGGGCAGGAGCACGACACTCTTGGTCACTGCCGCAAGACCCAACATCACGCCGGCGAGTGCTGACGAGATCACGCGCCACACGCGGTGCGTCGTGCTGAGCGCGCGCGCGAGACACGTCATGGCCAACATCAGGCAGAAGAGGAGGAGATTTTCCGACAGGAAATAACTCGCATAATCGATGAAGGGAAAATAGACGCTGGCCATGGCGAGCGAGAGCAGCGCCACGCGTTTGCCGAATAAATCATACGCAAATGCCGCGATGCAGACGGGAACGAGTGCAGAAAGTATCCACTGCATGATGAGCGCAAGGTGCCAGCTGGGGTCGATGCGATGCAGCCATCCGAAAAAATAACCGGTGGCGGGTGGATAGAGTGTGTCGACAATGGTGGGCACATAGTGCGGATCAAACCACGCCAGCGCCGATTGCACATACGCTTGCATGTCGCTGTAAATAAATTGCGTCGCGGGATGCACGTGCAACAAATAATGATAGCGCCAGATCGCGCCCGCGAGAAAAATGCCCCACACCACCCAGTGCGGCCAATGGCGACAAACGGTTTTGTGGTGTGGACATGGCGTGGTCATATTATTTTCTACGATTTCCGCCGAGACTTCGCCAGTGACTTCATGGAAACCCCGTGACGATTCGCATGGTCGGATTTTTTTCGGTGGTGCGACGATGGCTGCGAGGGCTCTGCGAGGCGCACCCCGCGATACCGCCCCTGATGATGCGAATCGCTGCGCTCCACCCGCGTTTCCCGCACGTCATCCCAAATATTGGTACTTTTCAACGGCACGAATTCCCCCAATCCAAAAATAAACCCCAAGCCTTCTTGCGAAGACGAGGAGCCTATTGTGTTTTTACGCCCTGTATGGCCCCCGCACGCTATCCAAACACAAAACAGATACTAGCTCCAGCCAACATTTCATATATTTCAATTGGTTGCATGTTAGCATTGTTTGGAATTGCTAAAAAGTACATTTTATAACATGTTTAGGTTGTACAAAACGCTAATTATGGCATAAGGTGCTAATCTGATGAAAGAATCTCTCATTACATACGTGCAAAATCAGTTGGCGCAGGCGGAGCATCGTTTGCGGGGGCATGTGACCGCTCCTGCTGGCAATACCTACCCGCGGCGACATATCTATGTTCGCTTAGAAAAGCACCTGACCGATTTTCTCGCAGGTCATACGGAACAGCGGTGGCTCATCGTGCCTGGTTTGCGCGGTGTGGGAAAAACGACCGTGCTCTCGCAACTCTTTCTGACGCTACTGGGAAAGCACGATTCCTTCCGGATCTTGTATATCTCACTCGATGAGGTGACCGGATTGCTCAATGCTACGCTCAAGGACGTGCTGGACGCCTATGAAAGCATCCTGGGCCAAAGTTTCGAACGACTCACGACGCCGGTGTTTCTGTTCGTCGATGAAGTGCAATACGATCCGCAATGGGGACTGGCACTCAAATCGTTGTACGATCGGAGCAAAAAGATTTTTATCTGTTGTACCGGTTCATCGGCCGTGTCGCTCCAAACCAATCCCGATGTGTATCGCCGTGTCCTCTGGGAAAAACTCTATCCGTTAAGTTTTCCCGAGTATCAAATTTTGTATCGGAATATCTTCCCCCCGAAAGGGCTCAAACAGCAATGTAGGCAGGCCGTCTATTTTTCCGTCACAGCGCAAGACGCGTATCAGCAATTGCACCAACTCGAACCGGCCGTGCGTCAATATTGGAGTCGTGTCGACAAAATGGATCTCCAACATTACCTCATGTACGGAACGCTTCCGTTTGCCTTGCAATACACGAACGTCTCGCAAATCTACGAGGCCATTAGTGGATTGCTCGATAAAATTATTTTGAAAGATATCGAAAGTCTCAAATCATTCGACACGGGCACGCTGCAAGCCATCAAGCGACTCCTCTTTCTCATGGCCGATGCCACTGATGCGCTGGCGCTCCGGAATCTGCCGAATCTCCTCGGTGTCGATGCGGTGTCAACCGTGCAGCGTATGCTCCAGGTGCTCGAACAGGCCGAAGTGCTCATTCGTATTATGCCGCAGGGATCGCAGCATAGCAAAGTGGCGAAGCCGTCGAAGTATTGTTTTATCTCACCCGCAATTCGCATGGCGCTCTTGGGGCTCGTCGGTAAAGAAGCCACCTATCACGTGCGCCTCGGAAAACTCCTCGAAGATTGTGTCGCATTGCAACTCTATCGAGAATTCGTGAGTCCCGGTCAGGGCTCCCTCACCTATGGCGCAGCCAAAGGACAAGCGGATTTCATTGTGCAGATCGCCAACCAACGACAACTCGCGATCGAAGTGGGCATCGGGCAAAAAGATAACCGACAAGTGCTGAATACACTGCGCGACACGGCGTGCGAATATGGAATTGTCATCGACGATGGGGCGCTAGCATGTTTGGAGCGCGAACGCATTCTGCGTGTGCCGTTGCAGTGGTATCTGATGATGTGAGAGCAGCCACCCCCCACGCCCCCCACCAATACGGTTGAGATAGAAGGTGCGGTCGTAATCCCAGCGGAGTAAAGCGGAGTGATATTAACATGGTCACCAAAACCTTCCGTCTCATAGGCACATTGCTCGGGTTACTCTCTGTCTCGGCGTGCGGCGGGGCCGGGGGCAGCGCGGCGGCGGTACAAGGGAGTGCGTGCGAACCGCGGGTTGGCGTGTATACGACGGATCTTGCCGGTAATTCCCCCAGCGCCGACATCAATGCCATCGTCGCCAATATGGTGCGCGCACTCCAGCAACCGGGGCAAAGCACGGGCGTTGCCGTCGTAAACAAAATCTCCGGTTTTGAGGAGGCGGGGAGCGTGGAATATCTGGTGATCATTAATACCGACGCGAACACGTACCGACTGGTGGATGGCGAGACGGGCGAAATCATCGATGCGGCCTCGGCGGATAGTAGCGCAGATTGGTCGGTCAATGCCGATCAAGTCTCGACCTGGCTGCAGTCGACGGTGAAGACGGCCATTGATCATCATGACCTCGTCCTGTTGGGGACTGGGCCCGCGGTATCGGTGGCGGCCGGCTCCGGGGGGGCGGT
>OBEQ011996455.1_pt1 | contig 15078 bp, 14 predicted proteins | sample 1670901 | NCBI WGS metagenome assembly OBEQ01 (sample SAMEA104232315, study PRJEB22302) | groundwater metagenome | biome: forest; feature: aquifer; material: groundwater | place: USA | collected 2011-08-07 | depth 5.4 m | reverse complement strand
GCGTTAATTTTGGTCCGCCCGCTAAAATCAAACTTGTTACTAATATTAAAAGGCTGGGCCGTGCCGGGTGGTACCGCGGTAGCCGCTTCGGCCCGCTCCGCAAAAATTAACCAAACAAAAAGCGGTATAAAAAATACCGCTAAAGTTAGAAACAACTGACCAGAGGCGGAGGGGAACACTTTTTGCGAACTTGAGAGACAAAAAGTTTGTTCACCGGAGCCTCTTGAGAAAGTTTTGGAAGAAGTTTTCATCTTTCAGGAAAATTATACCACATGTCCCATTTTTTGTAACTGCGTCTTGATCCAAACTGGCAAATCCATAGTTGGTCGAAAACCAAACAATATCCGCGCTTTGGAAATGTCAGCTAAAGTTTCTCTGGATTCTCCGGGACGAGGAGGGAGATAACAACGCCATTCTTGGCCGTTCTCCATGTAATCCGCTATCTGACAAATAGAATAATTCAGACCCGTGCCAATGTTAATAATCTCTCCCACTGCATTTTCTGCTTCCATGGCAGAAATATTGGCTTCCACCACATCGGCCACATAAGTGAAGTCGCGCCGTTGAGTTCCATCACCCACGACCGTCAGCATTTGCCCATGTTCTTTCTGTCTTAGAAAAATTCCCACCACCGTCGCATAAGCCCCTTCGGTCGGCTGGCGTTCTCCATAGACATTAAAGTAGCGCAGACAAACCGTCGGCACACCATGCCACTCGGTAAATTTCAGACATAATTGCTCTCCCATCAACTTGTGCAGAGCATAGGGATTTTTGGGTTGGGGAATCAAAGTCTCCACCAAAGGAGAAATATTTTGATCGCCATAAACCGAAGAAGAGCCGGAATAGATCACTCTTTTTACCCCCGCCTCTTTCGCCGCCATAAGGACATTATGAGTACCTAATAAATTATTGGTGAAAGATTCGTCCGGATTTTTAATGGAGGGCTGAATGCGCGGGTGAGCCGCACAATGAAAAACATAGTCGACACCCTCAAAAATACGCTTAATTACTAGAGGATTTCTTATGTCCCTATCCCAAAAATCGGCATCTGGGTTTATATTTCCCATTACTCCCAAAGACAAGTTGTCAATTATCCGTACTTCATGTCCCATCGCTACCAACTTATCCACCAAGTGCGAACCGATAAACCCGGCTCCTCCTGTTACAATTACGCGCGTCTTACTCATTTCGGCTCCTCCCTTTTTGCTAAACATTTCAAATAATCAGGCACATCTTGCAGTTCTTTTTTCTTCAGGATTTCCTGCAAAACTTTGGTATGATTCATCGTTTCCGCTTCCGACAAACCCTGGAGATTGAGCAAGGCCACATTCCCCGCTAGCATGTGCTCCAGAAATTTTCGATAATGATTAGTCAGATCAACTAGCTCTGGCGCACCGACATTTTGACGAAGAAAAACCCAGAGTTCGTTGAAAAAAGAATAAAGCGCATAGGTATCCTTGATAAAGCAGTAACCGCCAAAACCACGGTAGCCGCCGTGGCCGGATTGCAGCCAAGCCGGACCGATGCGGTAATCTGTCGCCGTCATTCGCCGAATATGGTCATTGTAATCAACTCGCTGAACAAGACCATCCTGAGCCAAAATAAACTCGCAGAATTGAGAAGCGGTTTTGAACATTTCCGCTAAATGCACCCGCATTGCTCCCATCACATTGCCAAAATATTTAGTTAGTTCCGCTTCGGTCGAGGTAGCTTCAAAACGCCGATAAGCATCATCGGGATAACTCGGAACAGACAAAGCTCTGGCTCGCGGAAGTAAAGAAAGAAGAGTGTCCACCGCTTGAAAATCACGATTAGCCGGAGCAATGATAACTCGGTCGGGGTGGCAAAAATCTTCCCAAGCCTGGGTTTCCGTTAAAAATTCGGGAATAAAACAAAACCCCTTACGACCTTCAAACATTTTCTCCAAACGGACGGTGGTCATGGGTGGAACCGTCGAACGAATAACGACCCACTGGCCATTCCACGTTCTATTGACCGCCTCATAGACCAAAGAAAGATCGCATTTACCCTTTTCATCTCTTGGAGTAGGAACACCAATCACTACGATTTCTGCTTTTCTCACATCATCCCACATTTTTTTGGGAGGATCATAACAAAACAAATCCACTCCTCGTTCATAACCCTGGCGTTCAATCAGGTATTCTCCCCAGGTGCTTCCCACATAGCCATAGCCAATAAATCCGATCCTGATTTTTCCCATTTCCATTTCCTATTGTCAAAGATCTTTTGAATTTGCAGAGAGTAACATAAAATAATCACTCCATCAAGTCTAAAATTGTTCTAGCCCTATTTTGCCAAGTATGTTTTTGCACATCCTCAAACGCCTGCTGAGCTAAAAGTCGTCCTTTTTCCGGATCAGACAGAATCACCCTGACACCCTGAGCTAAATTGATGGCCTGGTTTGGCTGAACTAGAACAGCATTCTTTTCATTGAGTACTTCACACAGAGAGGGCAAATCCGAAGCTACAATCGGTCGTTTGGCCGCCATATAAGAAAAAAGTTTGAGAGGAGAGGTGTAGAATTCAGAGACTTTATCCCCCGAAATATTAGGCAAAACTAAAACATCGGCCGCAGATAAGTAAAGATCAATAAGATGGTGATTATTAATATAGCCGGTAATGAAAAAATTTTTTATTTTATTTTGATCAAGATAATTCTGAAGCTCGGACTGATCGGAGTTTTGCCCCCCGCCCACCGCCACGATAATGGCCTCCTCTTTTAATAATTTAGCTGTTTCGGCCAAAACAAAAACACCTTTCCATTTATATAAACTGCCCGTGTAAACAACGATCTTTTGATAGGGAGGCAAATTTAATTTATTCCGTGCCTCTGCTTGGCTGACCGGATTATCGCTTTGTGATTTTATTTTTTCTTCATCCACTCCGTCCGGAGCCACCAAAATATTTTCGGGCCTGAATCCATTTTTTACAAATTCATTTTTCAAACCGTGAGTAATGGTAATTATTTTTAAATTGTTTTTTTTAAAACGGCGATAAAAAAAGCCGTAGGACTTAATAAATTTATGGGCCTCAAAAAACACCGGCTTTTGGCCAAGCAGAAAAAAAATCGGAAATTCGTCCCGCGAATAAATGACATCATAATCCCCCGCCAAAGCATGTCGAACCAGTCTTTTGGCGGAAATAAAATTTTTTATCCAGAAAGCTAACTTATCCAGCCTCCCGGGCCAATACCAATCGGGAGAAGAAATCTGCTTAAACTTAAAATTCCTTCTTGCGGAATAAAAATCAAACAAATCCTCCTTGACCAAATTATTTCGTTCCGGAACAACTAATTCCACTTCCACTCCTAAATCAGCGAAAGACTGGCACATGGCCACAATCTGTCGGCCATAAGCTTTCTCGGACGGCATTCTTTGATTGGCAATATAGAGAAGTTTCATGAATTTAATGTATTTATAGCAGATATTTCAAAAGTTGGACAGATTGCTCAATATAACGTAATATAAAGCCAACTAATCTATGAAAAAGGTTATTTTGGTACTTACCGACATTATCATCTTTTACGCCGCCTTGTGGCTGACCCTTTTGGTACGCTATCAGGGAAGATGGCAGATTGAGCTGGGTTACCACTTAGCGCCATTTACCATTCTTCTTTTCGTTTGGCTGTTAGTTTTTTACATTGCCAACTTTTACGAAATACATGGTTTAAAAAATGGGGCTAATTTTTATGCTAATTTTTCTAGGGTTTTAATTATTAATGCTGTCATTGGGATTATCTTCTTCTACTTCTTGCCTTTCTTTGGGATTGCTCCCCGGCGTAATTTTTTTATTTTTCTGGGTTTTTTTGCCGGCTTAGATTTTCTAACTCGCCGAATTTTTAACCACCTCATTGCCGTCAGTAAGTTCCGCCGGCCCACTTTAATCGTCGGTTTAAACGAACAATCCAGCGAACTGGCCAAATTGCTTCGCCAAAATCCTCAACTGGGTTACCAAATCGAATCTGTTTTCGATAACTCCCTCTCATTAAACAGTAGCGAGTTTGGCAGTTTTCACATCATCTCTAGTTTGGAACAACTCAACAAAACCGTGGAGGAAAAGAAAATTAGTACGATCATTATCAGCTCGGAGGCTTATCAAACTCCACGGATGATCGAGGCCTTTTATCAGCTGATCCCTAAAAAAATAAATTTTTACCACCTCTCCAGTTTTTATGAACAGATCAGCAAAAAAATAATTTTAAGCCATATCGATCAAACCTGGTTTTTAGAAAATCTTTCTGAAGGAGGAAAAAACTTTTACGAGGTTTCCAAAAGAATTATAGATATTATTTTCGGAGTTGTTTTTGGGACAATCACTTTTGTTCTTACTCCTTTGATTGCTTTGGCAGTAAAAGTTTCTTCTCCTGGACCAGTTTTTTTCCGGCAAACCCGCATTGGCCAGCTGGGCCAAAAATTTTCGATCCTTAAATTCCGCACCATGATCGCCAATGCTCCCGACGGTAGTGCGGAAGGAACGACCGGCGCCACCTGGGCCCAAGAAAATGATCCTCGCATTACCAAAATTGGCAAGTTTTTAAGAAAGACTAGATTAGACGAACTGCCCCAGCTTTGGAATATCCTAAAGGGAGAAATGTCTTTTGTCGGCCCGCGAGCGGAAAGGCCGGAGTTCCACGAACAACTTAAAAACAAAATCCCTTTTTATGAAGAAAGATACTTAATCAAGCCGGGACTAACCGGCTGGGCGCAAGTGCAATACCGCTATGGCGCCTCCATCAAAGACGCCGCAGAGAAACTACAATACGACCTTTTCTATATCAAGCACCGCTCTTTAATTTTGGATTTTTCGATCGTTCTCAAAACTATTAATATTGTCTTCCGCCGCGAAGGCCGATAATGAGTAATCTCGAGAGGCCTCTGGACGCTTGGCTTTACTTTTACTAGTATTAAATCATCTAGTACTTTAAAATTAGCTGGAGGTAAAGATGGGGATTCTTAATCCAAACCTAAAACCTTCAGCCATTCTTGAACTGGAGGATTTTTTAAAACGCCATCTTAAAGGACAACCGCAAGTTATCGAAGAAATCGGCAAAGCTTACGGTCACTTTTTAAGCGGAGTAAAAAAAGTCGAGGATCAGGAAAAGAAAAAACCAATCATTGTTATTCTGTTGCTGGGGCCTTCACGAGTGGGAAAAACGGAAACTGGCCGAGTTTTAGGCCTCTATTTCCACGGCACCAAAAGAGCCGTTACTCGTATCGACTGCGTCGAATTTCAAAAAGAACATGAGGTGGCCAAACTAATCGGGGCTCCCCCAGGGTTTATTGGTTATGATGACAAACCACGCCTGTCCAAAGAAAAACTTTATAGAGTTATTCCTGGTTACCAAATCACTCCTAGTGAAATTAAAGACAACAAAAAGATTGTCAAAGAGAAAGAGGAAGATGATGATAAACTAGAAGCAGAAATTGCTTTGGATTTTTGGGCCACCCAGCTCAACCTAATTGAACAAGGCTTAAAAAATATCGATCGAAAATTCGCCCAATTAAGAAAAGCAAACTCAAACCCAAAAGAAATAGAAGAAAGAAAGGAATATTTAAAAGCCCACCGAAAGATTTTAAATCTCCACAGAGATCAAATCCTGGTTTCGTTTACCGAACTGGTTTTGCAATTTTTGGAAGGATCAAATAATTTTCAAGATACACCTCCGCTTAATAAAGAATCCTCCACAAACAAGAGGGTCATTCCTATTGCCACCGCACCAAGAACCTCTAATAAAGAAGTCATTAAAGAAAAACCAATCTTAGTCCTTATTTTTGACGAAATTGAAAAAGCTCATGACAACCTTAAAAACTTTCTTCTGCATCTAATGGAAGAGGGGCAGGCCATTTTGGGCAATGGCGAGGAGGCTGATTTAAGCCACGCCTTTATTATTCTGACCGCCAATATCGGCAGTGAGCTTCTTAGTAAAGCCACTAAGGGTATGGCTAAAATTGGATTTGCTCCCAGCGCCAGAAAAGCCGACCTGGAAAAGCTTATTAAAGCCGAGCTTAAAAAACATTTTAAACAAGAATTTCTTAATCGCCTTGACGCCATAGTGATTTGTAATATTCTGACAACGCAGGATTTTCGAGATATTTTGGAGCTGAAAATTAAGGAATTCTCCTTCTGGCTAGAGAAAATTATTAAGTTGGAAATTGATACCGCAGTCAAAGATTTCATTTTAGCGGAAACAGCTAAAAAACCGGAAGAGCAGGTAAAGGCACTCTTGGATTGTTTTAAAAAATATCTCACTCATCCGATTGGCAATTTGTTGGCCACTGGTCAATTGGCCAAGCACAAAAAACTGACTGTTACCTTCGACCCCGGCCAGAATAAAGTGATTTTTAAAACCTAACCCCTTTTCCAACGGGGTTTTTAATTGACACAAAAATAAATTTACTTTACTCTCTCCACTAGATCTTTGGCAATTCTTACTTAAGGGGTAACGATGTCTAAACGAGCACTAATCACCGGCATTACCGGCCAAGATGGATCATATTTGGCCGAGTTTCTTTTGAAAAAAGATTACGAGGTTTATGGCTTAATAAGAAGGGTGAGCACTGAACCGCTTTTAAGAATTGAGCGCCTGGTTTTAGACAAAAAGATAAAACTAATCACAGGAAATATGCGGGACCCGGCCACCATTCGAACAGCCATCTCCGAATCCCGACCGGATGAAATTTATAATTTGGGAGCTCAGTCGGATGTGGGAATTTCTTTTCACTGCGAAGATGAGACCTGGGATACCAATTACCATGGCACTGGACGACTAGTGCTAGCCGCTATGGAATTTAATCCCAAAGTTAAAATTTACCAGGCCTCTACTAGCGAGATGTTCGGCACTACTCGACCTCCTCAAAATGAGCAGTCGCCCTTTCAACCAGTCAGCCCCTATGCCAAAGCAAAAACCAGAGCCCACGAAGATTATGTCGTCGGCTACCGGGAAAAACATGGCTTGTTTATCTGTTCTGGGATTTTATTCAATCACGAGTCGCCCCGCCGAGGAAAGCATTTTGTCACCAGAAAAATAACCTATTCCTTAGCCAAAATTAAACTAGGTCTTCAAAAACGGTTAGAACTTGGCAATTTGCAATCTTGGCGAGATTGGGGTTTTGCCGGAGATTATGTTGAAGCGATGTGGCTGATGCTCCAACAAAACGCGCCGGAAGATTTTGTCATTGCCACCGGAGAAAGCCATATGGTAGAAGAATTTGTGGAGCAAGCCGGACAATACATCGAGATGCCAATCGTTTGGTCTGGGGCCGGCATTAATAAAGTAGGATACAATGAATTAGACGAAATTATCGTTAGGGTCAATAAAGATTTTTACCGGCCCAACGAGGTAAGGCATCTTCGAGGTGACGCCAGTAAAGCCAAAGAAATACTTGGATGGAAACCGAGAATTACTTTTAAAAACTTAGTGGATATGATGGCCCGCACCGATCTCGAATTAGTCCGCCATGAAAATTGCCAATTTAAACATTAGTTTAAAAAAGGACCGAGTTTAACTCGGTTTTATTTTTTAAATCTTAGTTTCCAGGGAAGCCAAATGGATTCCCAAATCACTTTGGAAGACATTTTTGATCCCCCCTCCCGGCGTTCGGTGTAAATGATTGGATGTTCGTAAAAACGGGCACCGGCTTTTAAAAGCCGGTATTTTAATTCTACCAAAAAAGCGTAGCCGTCGGAGTGAATAGAGTTTAAATCTACTTTTTTCAACAGTTCTTTGTGCAAACAGACAAAACCGGTAGTCATATCTTTAACTGGCACCCGCAAAATGGTGCGCACATAGAAATTAGCAAACCGGCTTAAAAAAAGCCGAAACCATGGCCAATTCTTGATGCCTCCGCCTGGAATATAACGTGAACCATTGACCACTTCGTAATCGGCCAGTTTGGCCATCATGCTCTGGATTTCCTTTGGATTGTGAGAAAAATCGGCATCCATCATGATGATAAAATCATAACGATCATCATTTAAAACTTTGGCAAAGCCATCCAAGTAAGACCGCCCAAATCCCCGCGGCCCATCCCGCCGATGCACATCTAGATTAATAAATTTTGGTTTTATTTTTTCTACTTCCCCAGCCGTGCCATCAGGAGAGTTATCATCCAAAACTAAAACCGAGGTTTGCGGATACAAACCAAAAATCTGCTCCGCCAAAGAAGCAATATTTTCTTTTTCGTTATAAGTCGGGATTAGGATAATTGTTTCGTCCATTTTCTCAAATAATCAGCTAAAAAAACAATGGCCGCTAAAAACAAGGGGAAAAGATAAATATAGAAGCTAGACCAATAGCTGTGGCCGAAGTAGTTAAAGATGGGCTTGAAGACAAAAAAGGAATCAATCAGCACCAGGGCTTTAGCCCAAAAATTTTGCATCAGCATAGGTACAGCCGCCAGAGCAAATAAAGTAGTCATCGGTAGAAGATATTTAGAAAAAGAAAAGGTCATCAGCCCTACCAGCAGAAAATTTAAAATAATGGCCAAAATAATTTCTTGGCGTTTAGATAAACTTTTATTCTGCCAAAGCGCCCAGGCTCCCATTAAAATTACCGCCGGAGAAATCATAATCTTGCGAAAAGAAAGCAAGAGATTGGCTCCCACCCGCAAAAAACCTTTTAAACCCAAGGTAAAACTTTTCTCTAAGGGTGGCGGATTATCGGGGTTAAAATTTCCCTGATAAGAATTGATCGCCGCGTTATTGATCCAATGGCCGATTTGATAATGATTAGCACCTAAGTAAGCCGCCCCGATCGCTAAAGCTATTGCCACCCAAATTATTTTTTTGCGATTTAAAAAGTTTTTAAGAAATAACGGAAAGAGAGTGAGAGCAAATGGTTTGACTATACCTCCCACGCTCCAAACTACCGGACTCCATTTTTTTTCCTGAAAACTGGCATGGAGAATTAATAGGATAAAAAAGAGCAAAGCCGCTTCTTGAAAGCCACGAAACATGGTGGTGTAAGGATAAGGGGTTAGCAGAAATAAAGCCAAAAAATAGTACCCAGCTCGATCAGTTTTGAAATAAGCTCGGCCCACCAAAAAAGCCAGCGGAATAGAAAGCAAAGAGAAGATAATCGAGGCAATGATGATCGAATTGTGCGAACCGGTCAGCCAGAAAATTGGCACGGAAAAGAAAGACAAACCCTGAAAACCGTAAAAAGATTTAAAATCCAAATGGCCATGGGCTAAACTTTCGGCAAAGCCTTCGTACTGAAACCCGTCGTCGTTCATAGCCGGGGTAGCCAGCAAAAAGTAGACCAGCATCAAAGCCATTACTCCTCCGATCAGCCAAAAGTTTTTGTTATATAATTTTGTCATTTATTTTCTGACTTCGCACCGAAGTATCTTCTTCGGACTGTCGCTCCACCAGCGTTTCCACTCCATCGCTGTCGTCTGTGGATTTTGTCCGAAGTGAGCTTCGCCCGGTATTATACTTCGTCCAAACCGTGCAATCCACAGCCGACAGCGCCTCTGAAGATACTTCGGTGCTCCGTCTAGGCATGGGCTAGATATAAAGTAGAGACACTAAAGACCTCCATGATAAGCACCTCCGCAGTTAGAATCTTGGGAACAATCACTGGTTAACTGATTAAAAGTTTTACCAGTATATTGACTCCAAAGGTTCTCGGAATATATTCCTGATTGTAATGCTCTATGTAATTTGAAAGGTATTTGTGGGTCATATTTATCTCCAATAAATTTAAGAAATTTGTAAGTGCAACTATATACATGGTTCTGATTTTGCATATCATTTGAAAAATGATAACAGTCTTTTTCTAGGTCATTTGTGTAGCCGGCCACATAAGCTCCGTAATCTGCAAGAGCTTCCACCAACCATCCAGGGTAATCTGCAGAATTATAGCCCTTAAATGATTGTATAACATGAGTTAGCTCATGCGCGAGAATTTTTGCATCATAGGGAAATTCACTACCCCAAGAATTAGTGCTAAGGAATACTCCGGATGTTCCTGCATAAGCTGTTGCATCTCCTCCAGTTCCCTGACTTCCTGCTGCTGGATTATAAAATTGAATTTTGTATATCGGCGCGCTCGGCCCACGACCAAATTTTGCTTCCAACCTAGGAACATCAATGTCACAAAGATTAACTAATCTTCTGGCATTCGCTTCGGATTGCGGTACTAAAGTATAATCTATAATACAAGATGCGCCACTTAGTAGAAAGTTGTTTTTAGTTATAGGGATTGGAATAGGAGTTGATGTAAAAATCGGAGTTTGAGTTAGAGTGTTCTTACTAGCCGACCCTCTGGGTGGCACCACCACTTTACTCGCCAAAATTCTGCCCTTGCCTCCGCTTTTAGAGTAAAAGGTGAAAACATATCTCTTCCCTGGTTTTAAAGCATAGCCAACTTCGGATGAACCGCTTTGGGTAATGTTATTAACAAATATAGCCCCATTCACTTTTAGCGAACCGTCATTCAAATTTTTTAATGTGTAATCGGCTCGATAGTTCCAGTAACCATTAACAAAATCTAAGCGGGTAACTTGGAAGGTTACTTTAGGAGAGACGGCGGCGTGTACACCTGAAAACGAGAGTAAAATTAAGATAGTTAAAACGGTTGTCCACAATACTTTACTTTTTAGTAGCCGTTCTTTAATATTTTCGTCCATTATTTAATTATAGCATTTCTTGGGTACTATGTTTAAAAACAGACTCTTTTCTTAACAATCTAGCTAAATACAAAAAGGAGATAAAATGACTGACGGTCACCCAGAGAGTGACCATGGCCACGGCACCCCAACTGCCAAAATGTTTTAGTAAAAATAAACCCAGCGGAATGCCTACCCCCAAGACTATAGTGTTAATCAAAATGGAAGTTTTGACCCGATTAATGGCTCGCCACATTGGTCCCAGCCCCACTCCGATCCCAAACAAGGCCCCATAAACCAGCAATCCGCGCGCCAAAGGCACGCCCGGCAAAAAACTTTGGCCATATAAAGTTTTAAAAACAAACGGGGCCAGCAAAACAATCCCGCCGGTAACAATGGTCGATAAAATAACAGAGTAAAGAGAAACTTTCACAAAGTTTTTGGAAAGATTTTCTCTGTTTTCCACTTTCATTTTGGGAAACTCCACATTCAGCAAAACCGAAATTGGCCCCAGCAAGCTTAAGGCCAAATTAAAATACCCGAAAGCCAGCTTAAAATAGGTCACCTCGGCAGTTCGCAGATAAACTCCGGCCAAAACGACCGGCAGTAACAAATAGAGATTGGCCACATTACGATCCACGGCCGTCCAGACGCTAAATCCCAAATATTTTTTTAAGCTGACTGATTTTAATTTTTGCCAAAGCGATTTTAAAGACGGAAAAATCGCCAATTCATTTTTGAGCTTTTGCCAAACAAACCAAGAGATCAAAAATATCAGGGCCGCCCCCAGCAACTGCCCGGCCACCGCTCCCCAAATACCAAATCCCAAAAAAACTAGCGCCAGAGAAATCCCCCACCTTAAAAACTGATCGGCCACTCCCAAGGCCATCATGGTTTTAATTTTTCCGGCAATCTGCAAAGTCACCGTGGAAAGAGAAAAAAGGGTAGTGGAAATAATCGCCGCCACGACCACCAAAGAAGCATAAAGACCAATCGTTTTGTTGCCATAAAAAACTCCGGCGATCTGCGGAGCCAAGAAAGCGCCAATTAAAGAAACAGTGCCGGTTAAAAAAGTAATTTTAATAAAAAAAGCTAGAATCTGGCTAATTTCAAAATGATCTTTTTTGGCATAACTGGCCCCTAGCAAAGAAGAAATGGCATCTTGTGCTCCGCTGGTTAAAAAGATGCTTAGTAAGGCGGCTAAACTCATGGCCAAAGAAAAGACCCCGAATCTTTCCGGCTGTAAAAGGCGGGCGATAAAGATGCTGATCAACGCTTGGGTAAAATTACCAACCAAACTGCCGGCCTGCAAAGTAGCCGCTTGACGCACAAACCAGTGCTGACGAAAATATTGAATTTTGTTTTTTAGAAATGTGGACAAGAATAATAAAGCTCCGTGATTATATCTTTTTCCGGACGCTCGTTTCCCCAGCGAGGAAACTTCGCTCGTTGCGGTCGGTGGATTCGGAAAGAGTGGAGAAATAATTATACTCTTTCCGACCCCGCTGACCACTTGGTAGCTTATTCGAAACGAATGGGCCACCAATTGGTCAGCTCTGCAATCCACCGCCCGCAGCGCCGGAGTAAAGATATAATCACTACGCTTTTTATTTTATGTTATGCCAAGTTTGAAAAAATAACAATGGTGTGTTATAACATTAAAAATGCTTTTTTAGTCAGAGGAGAAGCGGTCATGGACCTTAAAAATAAGAGGATTTTAGTAACCGGTGGATGTGGTTTTTTGGGTAGGCATGTTGTTAAAAAAATACAGAACAAAAAGCTGGACTTCGGTATCAGCACTCCCTATCATACCGCAAGATTCGGTATGGACGACCCAATAGATCTGCGAAAACGGAACGACTGCAATTGGGCCACCAAGGATACCGACCTAGTAATTCACTTGGCCGGAGATGTGGGCGGTATCGGATATAATCAAAAAAATCCGGGTAAACTTTTTTACGACAACTTGATGATGGGGATTCAACTGATGGAGGCGGCGCGCTTAAACGGAGTAGAAAAGTTTGTGGCCATTGGGACGGTTTGCGCCTATCCCAAATTCACTCCCGCGCCCTTCAAAGAAGAAGATTTGTGGAACGGCTATCCGGAAGAAACCAACGCGCCATACGGATTGGCCAAAAAAATGCTCTTGGTGCAAGCCCAGGCCTACCGCCAGCAGTATGGCTTCAACGCCATTTACCTTCTGCCGGTCAATTTGTATGGCCCGGGAGATAATTTTAATCCTGATTCTTCCCATGTCATTCCGGCTCTGATTCGGAAAGTAGCCGAAGCAAAAAAAGAAAACCGACAATTTATCGAAGTGTGGGGTACCGGCCAAGCCACTAGAGAATTTCTCTATGTGGAAGACGCCGCCGAAGCGATTGTCTTGGCCGCTGAAAAATATGACTAGCCAGAGCCGGTCAATCTAGGTTCTGGTCAAGAAATTTCCATCGGTGATTTAGTGGGATTAATTTGTCGAATGATGCATTTTTACGGACAAATCCACTGGATTTCCTCCAAACCAGACGGCCAGCCTAGGCGAGTGTTAGATGTCACTCGTGCAGAAAAAGAGTTCGGGTTCCGGGCTAAAACTAGTTTTGGTGAAGGCCTTCAAAAAACCATCGACTGGTACTTGGAAAATTCTGAAAAATACAGCTAAAACAGACAAAACAAAACCGCCTAATGCGGTTTTTATATTTTAAAAATCAGAGAGCTTTTTCAATTTGCTCACAAAGTTCGTGAATAATCATCAGATGGACTTCTTGGATTAGCGCCGTATCATCGGATGGCACGATAACCGCCTGATCAACAGAGTCTAGAAGTTTTCTGGTTCTCTGGCTAAACAGCCCGATAGTACCAGCTCCTTTTGTCTTGGCCTCATTGAAAGCAAAAAGAATATTTTGCGAATGACCGCCATCACACCAATCGCTAGTGGTTAAGCCAATCGCTACATCTCCTGGCTGACACCAGGCCTCGATTTGTCTGGAAAAAACGGACGCAAACCCATAGTCGTTACTTTGAGCGGTTAAGATGGAGGAGTCAGTAGTCAAAGCGATGGCCGGAATGGCTCTTCTATTTTTTTGATACTGACAAACCAGTTCCGCCGCGAAATGCTGGGCCTCCGCCGCCGAACCGCCATTGCCAAAGATGAGAATTTTTTTGCCATTCTTAAACGCTTTCCACACCAGATCTACGGCCTGATTAAATTGCTTTTCAAAAATTTTATTTCCTAAAAGTCCGGTGTATAAATTGGCTCGAGCTCTAATTCCACTGTTAAGCATTGGCCTGCTCCTTTTGTTTTTTATCAGCCAAGGGCACTTTGATCTCTTCTTTCAAATTCGCAATCACCTCCTCGGCATTTAATTTTTTCAAAATCAAGGGAATCTCATTAAACTTAGTATTTTCAACCAAGCCACCATCTGAACCGCCTCCTAATTCCCCAGTCTTAAGATCAACATAAAGTCCATGTAGAAATATCCTATAGACCGGCCAACGATAGCATTCATAAGCCATGACATAACAACCCACAGAGTTAACTTTTAAGAGATTGGCTTCTTTGGCCAAAGCCGGCACTTGTTGCCAAAGCACCACCTGGCTCTGACAATAATCTAAGAGCAATTTGATCAACTCGTCTCTTTTTTGTTTAATTTCGGCTTGATATTCTTCGGTATTTTTCACTAGTTTTCTCCTCTAACTAAAACGGTTAGTAAGGAACTTGTCACTAAGGTACAAGAATAAATAAAACTTGTCAATTTGACTTTGAATCATAAACCGTATAGAGAATTAAACAGCTTGATAAGGTCAGTTTTTTAAAAATGAGGTTTTATGAAAGAAGGAATACGGACGAAAGTTTCAGAAACTACTCTGAAAGGTGTTTTACAGATAGAAAGATACCGCAGTGATGACCACCGCGGATTTTACGCCGAAATATATAATAAAGAGCACTATGAACAGCTGGGAATCAAGGTGGAATGGTTGGAAGATGACTTCTCTTTTTCCAAAAAAGGAGTCCTGCGTGGTCTGCACGGAGACACTAACACCTGGAAACTAGTTTCTTGTCCTTTTGGCCAGCTTTATTTGGTAGTTTTAAACTACGATTCAGCTTCGGCAGAATTCGGAAAGTGGAAATCATTCATTCTGACTCCAGCAAATCGCCGGCAAATCCTGATCCCTCCTCGTTTTGCCAACGGCCACTTAATTTGGAGTGACTGGGCCATGTTCCATTACAAGCAATCGGCTTATTATTCCGGAGCGGAAAATCAATTTGTAGTGGCCTGGGATGATCCGCGGTTTAATATCCAGTGGCCGTTAGAGCCCGGTCAAACTCCGATTACTTCTGAAAGAGACCGGGGCGTTCGATGAAAATACTACTAACCGGAGCGGCCGGATACATCGGCTCCGTTTTGACCCCCCTACTCCTTCCACCAGGCCGGCAAGGAAACCCTTTGGG
>OBEQ010347858.1_pt1 | contig 15079 bp, 12 predicted proteins | sample 1670901 | NCBI WGS metagenome assembly OBEQ01 (sample SAMEA104232315, study PRJEB22302) | groundwater metagenome | biome: forest; feature: aquifer; material: groundwater | place: USA | collected 2011-08-07 | depth 5.4 m | reverse complement strand
GTAGAGCGTCGCCCTTACAAGGCGAATGTCGGGGGTTCGAGCCCCTCAGCACCCACCATTCGATTGCGCGGCGACGATCCGTCGTCGCATGGGTCGCCGATGCAGCGTGTCCTTGCGCTGCCCCGGAGTAGTAGTGGCGGAGTCTGTCGTCTGCCGATATTATTTTAGTTTTAGTTTAGTTTGGTAGTGATAAAAACGATGGTGTCTGTTCGTTACAGTCACGGGCCGCGAGTGTTTAGCGGCCCGATTGCGTTCGGAGCGGTAGTTCAGTCGGTTAGAATACCGGCCTGTCACGCCGGGGGTCGCGGGTTCGAGTCCCGTCCGCTCCGCCATTTCCTCGTTTAACGATCCTTGAATTTCAGGATGGTTGTTGTGTCCCGATTTTCTTTCTTTTTTCCACGTCCCGCGATTGCTGCGGCGCTCGCGCGCCGCTAAAGTAGCGCCCCATGCTCACGACCATTCGCGAAAAAACCCAAGGCATCATTGCCACGTTCATTCTGGCACTGATCGGCATCCCGTTTGCACTCTGGGGGATCAACTCGTATTTTGAAGGCGGCTCGCGCGCCGAGATCGCCGACGTCAACGGCGAGCAGATCTCCGAGCAGGCTTATCGGGCAAGGCTCGAGAACTTGCGACGCCAGCTCGATCAACGCATGGCGAGCACCGTCGATATCAAACGCGTGGTCATTGATAGCATGGTCGACGAAAACCTGCTGGTGCGCGATGCGCAGGAGCAGGGCTATCGTATCGACAACGACCGCTTGGCAAGCACGATCCGTCAATTGCCCTATTTCCAGAGCGGTGGCCAGTTCGATCCCAAACTCTACGAGAGCCTTCTGCGTCGTGAAGGTGTCGGTATGCGTGAATTCGAAAATCAGCGGCGCGCTGAAACGGTGACCACGCAGGTCCGTTATGGATACTCTGCCAGCGGTATCGTGACCGAGAGCGAAGTGGCGGCGTTGCTGAAACTGCTTCTGCAGGAGCGCGAGATCGCAACCGCGGTTGTTGGCGTCGAGAAGTTTCAGGCGGCTATCCCGATCACTGCCGAGGCCGTCGCGCAGTATCACAGCGCGCACGCAGATCTCTTCCGCACGCAAGAGCAGGTACGAATCGAATTTCTGAAATTATCGGCCCAGGATCTGATCAAGGACTATCAGCCCTCGGACGCCGAATTGCGCAGCGCCTACGCTGACGAGACCTCCAAGCGCGCGGCCGCGGAGAGCCGCCGGGCGGCGCATATCCTGATTCCCTTGCCCAAGGACGCCGTCGAGGCCGACGCCAAAAAGGCGCTGGCGAAAGCGCAGGATATCGAGAAGCAGGCGCGCGCCGGTGCCGACTTTGCCAAGCTCGCACGCACTTACTCCGATGATAAAGACTCGGCTGCTAAAGGTGGCGATCTGGGTGAGATTAAGTCTGGCACGCTACCCAAGCCGTTAGAAGATGCGGTGTTCTCCCTGAAACCGGGACAGATCAGCCAGCCCGTGCGCACGCAGTATGGCTACCATCTGGCCAAGGTGACCGCACTCAAAACGTCTGCGCAGAAACCGTTTCAGGAAATGAAACCGTTACTGGTAAAACAGTTACGCCAGCGCAAGGGTGAAGAGCGCTTCTACGAGGCGAGCGAGAAATTCCGTAATCTGATCTACGAACAGTCGGAGAGTTTGGCCCCGGCGGCCGAAACCCTCGGATTGAAGATCGAAAGCACGGACTGGTTTGGCCGCGCCGGCGGCGCTTCGATGGCGGCGCACCCGCGCGTCGTCGAGGTGGCATTCAGCCCCGAGGTGCTCACCCAGGGACGCAATAGCGATGCCGTGGAGGTCTCCGGGGATACCCTGGTCGCTATTCGTGTCGCAGGTCACCGTCCGGTTACGCTCAAGCCCGTGGCCGACGTCCGTCCTCAGATCGAGCGCGCACTGCGCCAGGAAGGCGCAGAGAAAGCGGGGCGAGAGCTGGGGGAAAAACTGGTCAAAGAGCTCGCCTCCGGCGGATCGCTCGAAGCTGCGGCGCGTAAGTATGGATTGATGTACCAGCCGCCGAAGAAATTATTGCGCGATCTGCCGCAGGGCGTGGACAAACGCGTCGTCGAAGCCGCGTTCCGTAGCCGACGTCCTGACGCCGGCCAACCTGGATACGGCGGTGTTGAGCTTGGCAGCAAGGGCTACGCCGTGTATGCGGTTTCGCGCGTCGTAGATGGCGATCCCGCCAAGGCGGACGCGGCGATCAAGGACAAGGCAAAGCGCCTGCTTGAGACGCGCCGGGGGCCGGACTATTACGCGAACTACAGCGCGCGCCTGAAACAGAAGGCCGAGATCAAGATTTTTCAGGATCGGCTGTAGGGGCTGCCCCACATCGTTAAGGCGGGAGCGTTCGGGCAGCAGTCTCCGGAAAACGACACCCCTCACGGAGAGGGGTGATACCTGTTCGTTCTACTTCGCGACGTCTTCCTTGTATTGCGATCCGACGGCAACGGTGTTGAAACCGCTGTCGACGTACAGAATCTCACCGGTGATGCCCGACGCCAGGTCCGAGCACAGGAACGCTGCGGCATTTCCTACTTCGTCGATCGTGACCCCGCGACCCAGCGGTGCTGTCTTGTCGTTGTAATCCAGAAGTTTTCTGAATCCTTCGATGCCGGATGCGGCCAACGTGCGGATCGGCCCGGCCGATACGGCGTTGACACGCGTGCCTTCGGGTCCGAGAGACTGGGCCAGATACCGCACGTTCGCTTCGAGACTGGCCTTGGCGAGCCCCATCACGTTGTAGTTCGGGGCCGTACGTTCAGCGCCAAGATACGTGAGCGTCAGCAATGCACCGTTGCGCCCCTGCATCATGTCGCGTCCGGCCTTGGCGAGCGCAGTGAAGCTGTACGAGCTGATTTCGTGCGCGATGCGGAACCCTTCGCGCGTGGCGACGTCAATGTAAGAGCCGGCCAGTTCCTCGCGCGGTGCGTAGCCGACGGAATGGACGATGATGTCGAGGCCATCCCAAAAATCACTGAGGCGTGTGAACGCCGTATCGATTTCCTGATCCGTTGCCACGTCGCACGGCAACACGATATCGGATTGCATTTGCTGGGCGAATTTTTCGACACGCTCTTTGAGTCTGTCGTTCTGGTAAGTGAAGGCGAGGTCCGCACCTTCGCGGCGCATCGCTTTGGCGATTCCCCATGCGATCGAACGATCGCTGGCAACGCCCACGATGAGGGCGCGTTTTCCGGTAAGAAAACCCATTTCAGACTCCTGTGTGAACGGCCGTGTATGTTATTGTGAACTAGGACGTTTGGAATTCTGCGCTATGATAGCGTATCCGTGCAGGCCGATAAACAAATCGACGGGATACTGAGATTGCACAAGGCATCACGAGCGGCAGCGAAACCGGGCGTATCTATATTTGTAGTGTGTGTGTTGTTGGTGCTGATCCCGATATCGGCGAAGTCCGCGCCTTCCATGGCGTTGGGCTACGTGCCGAAGTACCGTCCGGGCTTCCGCCATTTTGACTACGTTAATCCGAATGCTCCTCGGGGCGGCAATCTAACGCTGGCCGGCAACGGCAGTTTCGATTCGCTCAATCCGTTCATTCTCAAGGGTGTAGCGGCCCAGGGTCTCAGCGATCTCGTCTTCGAGACGTTGATGGTCCAAAGTATGGACGAGCCCTACAGCGTGTACGCGCATCTGGCCGAGGATATTCAGCTAGCGCCAGATCGGTTGTCGGTCACATTCCGCATCGACCCCCGTGCGCGTTTTTCCGACGGCAAACCCGTGCTGGCGCCAGACGTAAAATTCTCGTTCGATACGCTCAAGAGCAACGCGGCGCATCCAACGTATCGGATCTATTGGGCCGAACTCAAACGTGCCGTGGTAGTGGATCCGCGCACCGTACGCTTCGAGTTCGCGCGCGTAAATCCAGAGTTGCATCTCATCGCCGCGCAGATTCCCATATTTTCCCGCGATTGGGTTGGCGAATCGCCGTTCGACAAGCTTGTCACTACCGTGCCGATCGGCAGCGGCCCCTATGCGGTCGAGCGCTACGATATGGGCAAGCGCATCAGTTACGTGCGCGATCCGAATTACTGGGCGAGAGATCTGAATACCCGGCGTGGCATGTACAATTTTGAACGCATTACGTTCAAGTATTACAAAGACGACGTTATCATGCTGGAGGCGTTAAAGGCCGGCGAGTTCGATTTTCACAACGAATACAGCTCCAAGCACTGGGCGCGTAGTTACGTCGGGCCCGCATTTGAATCTGGTCGGATTAAAAAGACCGAAGTGCCGCACCGCAACAATGATGGGATGCAGGCGTTTGTATTTAACATTCGCCGGCCACTGTTCAAGGACAAAAGAATACGCCAGGCCATCGGTCTGGCGTTCGACTTTGAATGGTCAAACCGGAATTTGTTTTATAACCAGTACACCCGTTGTTACAGTTATTTCAGTAACTCCGAACTGGCGATGTCGGGGTTGCCGCAGGGTGAGGAGCTGAAGCTGCTGGAACCGTTTCGCGCCCAACTTCCGAGGGAGGTATTCACGCAGGAGTGGAGACCGCCGAGTACGTCAGCGCCGGGCTCGTTGCGTGAGAATCTCAGGAAAGCGAACGTATTGCTGGCCGCAGCCGGTTGGACGTTACAGGACGGTCTGCTGCGCAATGCCAAAGGGGAGCCATTCGAGTTCGAGATCCTGGTGAACTCGATCCAAGGGAGGACGTCCGAACGCATTCTGCTGCCGTACGCGCGTAACCTGGAAAAGCTCGGAATCCGCATGCATCTGCGAACCGCTGATCTGTCGCTCTACCAGCGGCGCATGGACACCTTCGATTTCGACATGACGACCGTGTGGTACACCCAAAGCCAGTCGCCGGGTAACGAACTCATCGGGCGCTGGCACTCGTCGAGCGCGAATCAGGAGGGGTCGGAGAACGCCATCGGTATTCATGACCCCGTAATCGACGCGTTGATCGAGAAGGCCATCTTTGCGCCGGATCGCAGGCGTTTGGTGATGGCGACGCACGCGCTTGACCGCGTCATGCTCCACAGCGAGTACGTGGTGCCAAATTGGTTTCTGCCCAAATGGCGGATCGCGGCTTCGGAAAAACTCGCGATGCCGGAAACCTTGCCGCTTTACTACAACGCTGAGCCCTGGATGCGCATGACGTGGTGGAGGAAGTAGCCGATGGCGCGCTATATCATCAAACGGTTGTTGCTTATGTTCCCGACGCTCATTGGCGTCATGTTGATCACGTTCATCGTGACGCAATTTGTGCCGGGCGGTCCAGTAGAGCAATTGATTCATCAACTGCAACACCACGGCGTCCAGGGCGAGGTGGGTAGCGGTGGGGCCAACAGCGCCTATCGCGGCTCCGCCGGGCTGGATGCCGATCGCATCAAGGAGTTGCAGGCCCTGTACGGGTTCGACAAACCGGCGCACAAGCGCTTTATCGAGATGATGAAGAACTATTTCACATTCAATTTAGGCGAAAGCTACTATCAGCATCGGTCGGTGCTGCGGCTCGTGATTTCCAAGTTGCCGGTATCGATCAGCATCGGGTTGTGGACGTTTCTTATTGTGTACACGATTTCCATCCCGCTCGGTATCGCCAAGGCAGTGCGCGACGGCTCGGTCTTCGATTTTGTAACGAGTACGATTATCTTGATCGGCTACGCCATACCGGGTTTCGTTCTGGGCATCACATTGCTGGTGTTGTTCGGCGGCGGTTCGTTTTGGGATGTGTTTCCGCTGCGCGAGCTGGTCTCAGATAATTGGGCGGAGCTATCGTGGTATCACAAGATCACCGATTATCTGTGGCACATGGTATTGCCGATCATGGCCTCGGTCGTTGGCAGTTTTGCCGTCACCACCATGCTGACCAAGAACAGCTTTATCGAGGAAATCCGCAAGCAATATGTCCTGACCGCACGCGCCAAGGGCTTGTCGTCGAACACGGTGCTGTACAAGCACGTCTTTCGCAACGCGGTACTGCCGCTGGTGGTGAGTTTTCCGGCTGAATTCATCGGCGTGTTCTTCACCGGTAGCCTGCTCATCGAAACGATCTTCTCGCTCGATGGCCTGGGGTTATTGTCATATCAGTCGGTCGTGAATCGCGATTACCCGGTTGTCCTGGGCACGTTGTACCTCTTTACGCTGATGGGTTTACTGACGAAGCTGGTGACAGACCTTACCTATGTGCTGGTGGATCCACGCATCCAGTTCGAGTCGGTGGACCTATGAGTACCGCCATCAGCATCCATCTGTCTCCGGGACAACGTGCCTGGCGACGTTTCCGTACTAATCGCCGCAGTTACGTAAGCCTGTGGATTTTTTGCGTTTTGTTCGTGCTGAGTTTGTTTGCGGAAGTCTTGAGCAACGACAAGCCGTTGATCGTCCACTACCAGGGTGGTTGGTACTTTCCGTTCCTGAAATCCTATCCTGAGCGTACCTTTGGCGGCGATTTTGAAACGGAAGCCGATTACAACGATCCGTTTATCCGTACGCTGCTGACGCAAGGTAGCAACGGGGTCGTGTATGCACCGAACCATCACTACTTTAGCTCGATTAATTATTTTGCCAGTCAACCGAATCCGGCGCCGCCATCACGGGAGAATCTGCTCGGTACCGATGATCGCGGACGCGACGTGTTGGCGCGCCTGATATACGGGTTCCGGCTTTCGGTGTTATTTGCGCTCGCGCTCACCGCCGTCGGTACACTTATCGGCGTTGCCTTGGGCGCACTGCAAGGTTATTTCGGCGGTATGCTCGATCTCGGGATGCAACGTATCATCGAGATCTGGAGTTCCATGCCGGAGCTGTACCTGCTGATCATATTTTCGTCGCTGTTCAATCCAAGCATTCTGTTGCTGCTGGTGTTGTTGTCAATGTTCGGCTGGATGGGGTTGGCGGATTATGTGCGTGCCGAATTTCTCCGCGGACGCAATATGGATTACGTGCGCGCGGCGCGTGCCTTGGGTGCCCCCAATCGAGCCATCATGTCGCGGCATCTGTTGCCGAATAGCCTCACACCGGTGATCACGTTCCTGCCATTTCGTATCAGTGGCGCGATCTTGGCGCTGACCAGCCTCGATTTTCTCGGGCTCGGCGTGCCACCGAGTACGCCGAGTTTGGGCGAGCTGCTGGCACAGGGTAAGGACAATATCTACGCGTGGTGGTTATCGATGAGCACGTTTGGCGTGCTGGTGGGAACGCTGGTGTTGCTGATCTTTATTGGCGAGGGGTTACGTGAGGCCTTGGACACGCGCCGGGCGGTGAAGCGATGAGCCCGTTGCTCGACATTGAACGTTTGTCGCTGCGTTTCGGGCGCGGCGTCGACGCCGTGGACGCGTTGCGCGATGTGAGCTTCAGTGTCGCAGCCGGTGAGAAGTTCGCACTGGTGGGGGAGTCTGGGTCCGGCAAGACCGTGACGGCGCTGTCGATTCTCAAGTTGCTCGATCCCACGCATGTCTCTTATCCCGCCGGAAAAATAAAATTTGGTGAGCGCGATCTGCTGGCACTACGCGAATCGGATATCCGGCATGTTCGTGGTCGGGAAATATCGATGATCTTCCAGGAGCCGATGACGGCGCTGAATCCGGTGTATCCGGTCGGCGAGCAACTCACCGAGCCGTTGATGGTGCATCAAGGGATGAGCCGCTCGCAGGCACGCACGCGCATGCTCGAGCTCTTGGACCGCACCGGTATCCCGGAACCGCATAAACGGTTCGACGCATTTCCGCATATGTTGTCCGGCGGGCAACGCCAGCGCGTCATGATCGCGATGGCGTTGGCGTGTTCACCCAAGCTGCTGATCGCCGACGAGCCGACGACGGCCCTCGATGTGACGATTCAGGCGCAGATTCTGGAGTTACTGGAAGATCTGCAAAAAGAATTCAGTATGGCTGTGTTGCTCATCACCCATGATCTCAATCTCGTCCGCCGCTTTGCTGACCGGGTCGGCATCATGCGCGATGGGCGAATCGTGGAGCAGGGCAGGGTGGAGCAGGTATTCAACGACCCGAAAGAGGAGTACACGCGCGTGTTGCTCGCCAGTCGCCCCGAGCGTCGGGTCGCTGCGGACGAAGCCGACTGTCTTTCCCGGGCGCCGCGTCTGCTGGAACTCGCGGAGATTCGATGCACGTTTCCTGTTCGTTCCGGATTCTTTCGCAAACGGGTTGGCGAAGTCCGGGCGGTCGACAACGCTAGTCTGGCGTTGCAGCAGGGAGAAACGCTTGGGATCGTTGGCGAGTCGGGGTCCGGCAAGTCGACGCTGGCGTATTGTCTTCTGCGGTTACAGGATTGCTCTGGCACCATAACCTTTGATGGCACTCGACTCGACGGTCGTTCGCAACGTGAGCTGCGTCCGTTGCGTCGCCATTTCCAGGTGGTATTCCAGGACCCGTACTCGTCGCTCTCGCCGCGGTTGACGGTTGAACAGATTGTGGGCGAGGGCCTCAAAATTCATTTCCCGCAACTCGATGCCGAGGCGCGCCGTGCGCGCATCATTAAAGGGTTGGAAGAAGTCGGTCTGAGCCAGGACATGCTCTGGCGTTATCCCCACGAATTCTCGGGCGGTCAACGCCAGCGCATCGCCATCGCGCGCGTGGTGGTACTGGAGCCAAAGTTGATCGTTCTAGACGAACCCACCAGTGCGTTGGATGTATCCGTGCAAAAGCAGGTATTAGAGCTGTTGCATGACCTGCAACGTCGACACGGAATGAGCTACATCTTCATCAGCCACGATCTCGGCGTGATCGGTGCGATGGCGCACCGGATTGCGGTGATGCGTCACGGCAGGATTGTCGAACAAGGAAGAACGGAGACGTTATTTTCGGATCCCAAGGACCCTTACACGCGCCAGCTACTACACGCTTCCTTGCTGCGCAAGGACTGACTCAGCTGACGCGGTGCAGGGCAGTTGAGCTACCCGAACCAATCTTTATGAGATCAGCCTCTGGGCTCGTAGCTCGCCACGGCGGCGGAAGGTGTGGTCGAGGGGAAGATACGCAGCTTCTGCCCCAGCTGCAGCACGTCACCCGGCTGGAGCACGTTCCAGTGACTGATCTGGGTCACCGCCACGCCATAACGGCGCGCAATGCTCCACAGGGTCTCACCGGCACGTACACGATGAATGACGGGTGAATTATTGCCATCCGCGCTCCAGGCCGACGCCGGCTTTGCCGGTCGCGGCGGGTTGGAGGCTGCCATGATTACCGCCGGCAGTGAGCGCGAGGAAACCGGAATCATCAGATTCTGGCCGACGTGCAACGCATTCGACGGCAGATTGTTCGCCGCCCGGATGGCCTCCGTGGCCACGCCATGCCGGCGCGCGATTTCCGTCAAGGTCTCGCCGCGCACAACCTCGTGGCCGAGCCAGCGCACGCGTTCCTGTTCGGGGAGGGTGCTCAGCCCGGCAAGCAGTGCATCCTTCTTGTCGACTGGGATCAGCAAAAAGTGCGGACCATTCGGATCGGTCGCCCAGCGATTGAGGTGCGGGTTGATGTGCTGGAGTTCATCGATCGGTACATTGGTGAGTCTGGCCACGACGCCAAGATCGATCTGTGATCCCGCGTCCACCTGGGTGAAGTAGGGCGCGTTCGGAATCGGAAACAGCTTGATGCCGTACTTTTCCGGATTGGCGACGATATTGGCCATGGCGATGAGCCGCGGCACGTAGTTGAGTGTCTCGGGCTTGAGCTTCAGGTACTGGTAGTCGGTCGACAATCCCTTCTTGCGGTTGTATTCCATCATGCGCGCAATCTTGCCTTCACCGGCGTTGTACGCGGCGAGCGCGAGATGCCAGTCGCCGTTGAAGTCGCCGCGCAGCTTCTCGAGATAATCGAGCGCCGCCTTGGTGGAGGCCATGACGTCGCGACGTCCGTCGTACCACCAGTTGGCCTTAAGACCATACAGGCGTCCGGTCGGAGACATGAACTGCCACAGGCCGACCGCTTTGGCGCGCGAGTAGGCGTAGGGCTTGTAAGCGCTTTCAATGGCGGGCAGCAGGGCAACCTCGAGCGGCACGTTGCGCTTCTCTACTTCATCGACGATGAAGTAGAGATAGAGCCGCGCGCGCTCCATCATGGCCTGCATGAATTCCGGATTGTTGACGAACCACTGTTCGTTGCGCGCGATCAGGGCGCTGTCGAGCGGCGCGAGGCCATAGCCGGCACGGATGCGCGCCCAGACGTCGGGATAATCTTTGGGATCGGTGACCGCGGTCTTGGCAACGTTGGACCCGACGCTGTTCTCGTCAGAAGCGGAGTGGGTGGTGGACGCCGTCTTCGTGACGGGCGTGGTGATGTCTGAAGAAACGCTCGCTTGTTGCCCGGTGGTGGCGCAGCCAGCGATGGTGAACGACAACATCGCGCAGAGGAGTGTTCTTTGAAATTTTGTATCGGTCATATGGAAAGAATAGTAGAAAGAGACGGGCACTTCGTCAATCAAAAATAGCACCTAAGTTAAGGATTTTTCAGAAAATGATTGATAATAATGCCGCTCAGCCGTCATGCCCGCGACTATCCCTGAAAACTGTCCTTCCATCGGCGTAGCGCCGCAAAAATTTCTACCGTTGATCCAAGGCTTCGCTTTGTGTGGGATTGCACAGCGGCGTGGACAGTCGGCTCAGTGATGCGCAGGAACGGATTGATGCGTCGTTCCATTGCGATGGTCGAAGGCAGCGAGGGACGATGGTCGGCGCGCCATTCGAGCACGCGCTGCATGTGCTCACGTGCATCGCGATTGTCGGGCTCAACGGTCTGGGCGAAGCGCAGATTCGCCGCCGTGTATTCGTGCCCGCAGTAGACGCGCGTGTCGGGCGCCAGTGCTGCCAGGCGTGTCAGCGAGGCATGCATCTGTTCCGGTGTGCCTTCGAACAATTTACCGCAGCCGGCAGAGAACAGCGTGTCACCGCAAAACAGCATGCCCGATCCGTAATAGGCGATGTGCCCGAGCGTGTGTCCGGGGATTTCCATCACCTCCAACGAAACGCCGAGCGTGGGAATATCGATGCGACCACCTTCGTCGAGCGCAACGGTAACGCCAGCGATGACTTCACGACGTGGACCATATACCGGTACGCGGTAGCGCTGCACGAGCGCCGGCACGCCGCCAACGTGGTCGCGGTGATGGTGCGTGCACAGAATCGCCACGGGACGAAGCCCTTGTGCCTCCAGCGTATGGATAACCGGATCGGCATCACCGGGATCGACAATCGCCACGCTGTTTCCGGCGTCCCCGCGAATCAGCCAGATGTAGTTGTCCTGGAACGCCGGGACGTGTAAAACATTAGCCATAACAGGCAGTGTCATGGCTCCGCAGGGGCCCGTCAATGAATGAACACGAATCACACACACTGAAGTCGGCGATCGAGCTGCGCCGGGCGTTGCGCCAATGGTTCGCGACACCGCTTGGCCGCTCGCTTGAGGCGCATGAAGCACACCGGCTGCGCGACGTATTGCCGACATTGTATGGCGCGGTGGCGCTTCAGCTTGGCTGCATCGGTCCGCTCGATCTGCTCGATTCCGCTGCGGCACCGAAACACATCCTGCTCGATATGCTCGCCAGGCGCGGCGCGGCGCGGGTGTGTGGCGCGCCGGAACAATTGCCGTTCGATTCCAGGAGTGTCGATGTGGCGCTGTTACCGCACACGCTCGACTTCTGTGACGACGCCCATTCAGTGCTGCGCGAGGTGGCGCGTGTATTGGCACCGGAAGGACACGTGGTGATTCTCGGGTTCAATCCGGTTTCGCTCTGGGGCCTGCGGCGCCTGGTGGCGCGACGGCCGCGCCCGATGCCGTGGTGCGCAAGTTTTCTTTCGCTCTCGCGCATCAAGGATTGGCTCGCCTTGCTCGATTTCCAGGTGACGCACGGTATGATGCTTTATTACCGGCCGCCGATGCAGCACGAGGGTGTCATGCACCGCATGAATTTCTTCGACAAGGCCGGGGATCGCTGGTGGCCGCTGATGGCCGGCGTCTACATGGTGGTGGCGAAGAAGCGCGTGGTCGGTGTGACGTCGCTGCCGATCGAATGGAAAACGAAAAGCCTCGTCGGCTCGGTCGTGGCGCGCCCGGTGGCGCGCGGCATGGTCGTGCCATTCGAGCGCCCCGTCGTAAAACGCATCGGATAAAAAGAATTTTGGATAAGGTCACAATCTTTACCGACGGCGCCTGCCGCGGTAATCCCGGTCCGGGCGGCTGGGGCGCGATTCTGCGTTACGGCGATCGTGAAAAAGAACTCTACGGCAGCGAACGCGAAACCACGAATAACCGCATGGAACTCATGGCGGCCATCATGGCGCTCGAGACGCTCACGCGCGAGTGCGACGTCGTTCTCACCACCGATTCGCAATATGTCCGCAAGGGTATTACCGAGTGGTTGCAGGCGTGGAAGCGTCGCGGCTGGAAGACCGCCGACAAAAAACCGGTGAAGAATCAGGATCTGTGGATGCGGCTGGAGGAGGCGACGCACCGGCACACGATTCACTGGCAGTGGATCAAGGGCCACAGTGGTCATGTCGAAAACGAACGTGCCGATGGGCTGGCGAATCGCGCGATCGAAGAAATGTTGGCGTGACTCAAAAACGATAAGACAATCCGAGCGACACCACCGGCAGCACCCGGTAATGCGACAGCTTTTCTTCCGTCGCCTGTCGCTCTCCGTCGATGTAGCGCTGGAACTCGGCGCCGTAATAGCGATTCATTTCATCGGCGATCGGTCCGTTGACAGAGAGCTCAACTTTCGGGCGCCCGACGTACATCGCGCCGATGTCCAGGCTATAGAGAAAGCCGCTTTTCCGTTGCGCCAGGTTGGTCCAGCCGAAGCCGAGGTACGGTGCAAATTTGTTCCACGTGACTTTGGCGCTGGCGCTGATGGCGCCTGAATAGTCGACGTTGCCCGAGCCGGACAACCCGTTAAATTGAGACACCGCGGCATTGATGTCGATGTTGTGTTCGGCAAGTTGTTGGGCATTAGCGGCGAGATATTGTTGCACCTCCGGCTTGGCGAGAAAGTTCGCGACGTCTGCCGGGCTGACGTGGATGTCATAGGGGGCGCCTCCGTTGGTTGCGCCGCGGGCGCCGAGGTCCAGGTTGTTGACGATCATTCCCGCACTGGTGCGGAATATGCCGCTAAACGGGTGCCAGTCCAGGGCGATCGTGCTGGATTGAAGTCGTCCGTACACTTTGTAGCTGTAAGCGTCCTTGCTGACGACGCGTTGATCCTCGCGCGTGAATTGTTCAAGTCGCAGCCCCATCGTTTGACTGAGCGACATCCGATACTCAACGCCGGCGCCGAGCGTTCCGAATTTGGGTAGAACGCGACTGGGGTCGAGGTAAACGAGATGACGGTTTGGTGTGTCGACTTCGGTTTCAGAAAAAACATCCGCCTCCGCTCGTTGCAAAATCGCGAGAAGCGCACATCCTGTGGAAAGGGCCAGCCCTGTTTTGACGCGATACGTCTTCACAGGCATAGTTGGTTTACTTCGTCCTGTATATAAGTTTAGTCAATTGCCAGCGTCCACGCGTTGCTCGCTGGAATCAGTGGGTTAGCGCAAGCCATGAATGGCGTGCCGGTCATGGCATAGCCAGATTGCCGAAGCTGCTACAAACGTCACAGAAAAGAGAAGGGGGTCGCGTGCGTCAAGTTGTACTGGATACGGAAACAACAGGTCTCGAGCCCTCGGAGGGTCACCGCATTATCGAAATCGGATGCGTCGAGCTGGTCAACCGGCGCCTGACAGGAAGCAGCTATCATCAGTACATCAATCCCGGGCGCGACATCGATGCCGGAGCGATCGAGGTCCACGGTATCACCAACGAGTTTCTGCAGGACAAGCCGAAGTTCGCCGACATCGCCAAAGATTTCTTTGACTTCGTCAAGGGCGCGGAGCTGATCATCCATAACGCGCCGTTTGACGTTGGCTTCTTTAATCACGAGTTCATCCGTCTCGCCAATGGTGAGGGGCCGATCAAGATTGCCGAGCAGTGCGGCGTCATCGACACGCTGAAGCTCGCGCGGACCATGCATCCGGGACAGAAGAACGATCTCGATTCGCTGTGCCGACGCTACAGCGTCGATAACTCCGGGCGCACCTTCCACGGCGCCTTGCTCGATGCGGAGATCCTGGCCGACGTCTATGTGGCGATGACGCGCGCGCAGGCCGGTCTCTTCGAGGATACAACGACGCCTATGCGTTCCGGCGGCCCGTCATCGGAGGCTGAGATCCGCCGTCTGCCGGCAGCGCGCGCGCGGGTTGCGATTGTCGGTCCGACGCCAGAGGAACTGACCGCACACCAGGCATGGCTGGAGGAGATTCAAAAGAAAAGCGGTGGCAAGTGCGTGTGGAAACGTCTGGAGGCCAGTGAACAGGAGATCGGTGAAACGTGAATAAAGGTTTTGGTGTTGGTCCCGAATAGACTGAGACCGACACCGCAAGCTCCGCATTACGTCCTAGCGGTTCACCAAGCGTCGCCCTTTGAAGGTCAGGGTGGTCCCCGGCTGCATCACGCGTACGGGTATCCCGAGCCTGGTAAGCTCGTTCACAAACGGTTTGGGGTCCTGAGTCAGTACCGGGAACGTGCCATAGTGATGAGGAACGGCGAGCCGGGCGTGGACTGATTTTGCGGCACGCGCCGCGGCTGCCGGCTCCATTCCGAAGTGACCGCCGATGTTAAGCAGCGCTACGTCCACTCCGTCTTCGCCGATTAATCGCATATCGTTATAGAACGCGGTATCACCGCTGTGATAAATCGTCGGTCCATTTTTTATTTTGATGACGAAGCCAGCCGGACTACCGCCATAAACGAATTCGGACTCCTTGTCGTTGGCGTGGGGGTTGCCCATGCCGCTTGAATGGATTGCCGGGACCATGTTCACGGTAACTTCGCCGTCTGCAATCGTGATTTCACCGCCGACGTTCATTAGCGTATCGAACCCCATCTGATCCTTCGGGTAACCCAAGAGCTTGGCCATGTTGGTGCCGAGCTCGAAATTGGTGATCAGCCGCGCCTTGGTCTTCTTTGCGATTTCTACTGAGTCGCCGACGTGATCGAAGTGACCGTGGGTGACGAGGATGTAATCGACGTGGCTAATGC
>OBEQ011614147.1_pt1 | contig 15080 bp, 15 predicted proteins | sample 1670901 | NCBI WGS metagenome assembly OBEQ01 (sample SAMEA104232315, study PRJEB22302) | groundwater metagenome | biome: forest; feature: aquifer; material: groundwater | place: USA | collected 2011-08-07 | depth 5.4 m | reverse complement strand
CACAAAATCGGGATAGTAGCCGAGCTTGGCTAATTTGCTCTGCTGCTCGGCGCGCTGCACTTGTGCTTCCAAGGCATGCACTTCCGGTTGATCGGTGAATGATGGCACCTTCTGTTCAGATGCCTGTTCTTCAGATGGGTCGGCGGTAAAAACTACGTTGAGTGCTTTTTGCGAGTAATCCACTTGCGTGCCGGTCAATTCACTCAGGCCGCGATACAAACTTGCTTGTTGGCGTAACAAATTCCGCCGTTCAATATCCAGCGAGGTTCGCTCAATCTTGCTCAGCAACCATTCGTGATGTTCACTGCCGCCGGTTTGATACCTGGCTTTCGCACTGCTCAGCAGTGCTTCCATCAAGCCGATTAAATCGCTGTTGAGCGCTAAAGCATTATTGGTATAAAGCGTTTTGTAATAGGCTTGCGTCGCTATCACCACCAGCTCTCGGCGCAGGGTTTCCGCAGTGGTTGCTGCCATTGCAGCCTGCGATTCAGCAATTTTTTCTTGGGTGTGGCGTTTGCCGGGAAAAGGAATATTTTGGCTGAATTGGTAGCGCTTGGTATCAAAATCGCGCTCGCCAAAGGGAACTTCATCCACGCCGATCGCGACAAAGGGATCATCCAGCGCGGCTGCGGGTTTAACGCGCTGCTGTGCAGATTGGGTGCGCTGTTCGCTGGCGAGCAATAATGGGTTGGTTTTGAGCACGTCGGTTAAAAAAGCATTGAGCGTCAGCAACTCATCCGCTCTGGTGAGCGAAACACTTAAAAGACAAAACAATATAACAATGATTTTTTTCATTAGGTGATAGCACTCTTATAAGCCTGACTTGCGCTTTGCTGCTGCGTGTTGACGCCATCCTCTAAAGCTAGTCGAAAATCTCTGGTGCCATCTTGATCCAAATCATTTTTGTTATCCCTTGATGCGTGCAATATAAAGATGTCCTTCCGGCGAGGTGGTGGGTTCTTTGCAGGATGCATTCCAAGAACGATGTTATTAGGTTGTTGGAGTAGATCAGATGAAAAGACAAATCCAACAAGTGGAGAAAATTGTTTGGCAAAAAGAAAGAAAGCGAGAGAACCCGTGGCAAGTTCGTCATTACTGAGTGAGAAAACATCGTGCCAGGCATGGCACCATCAGCCGGTTGAAGCAGTGTTAGCCCAACTCAATTCTTTAGCAAAGGGACTTTCTGCGCTCGATGCCACCCAGCGCCTCGCGGCCCATGGACCCAATGAAATAAAAGAGGGCAAGCGGATTAGCCCGCTGCAAATTTTCCTCGGTCAATTCAAAAGCCTCATCATTTGGATTCTGCTGGCCGCAGGCGTTATTTCCGGTCTGCTGGGTGAGCTGGTCGATATGATTGCCATTCTTGCCATCGTAGTTCTCAATGCGGTGATCGGTTTTTACCAGGAGTATAAGGCGGAGCAGTCAATCGCAGCATTGAAAATGCTGACCGCGCCACACGCTAAAGTGCGGCGCGATGGGCTGGTTATAGCGATCGCCGCAAAGGACATTGTGGTTGGCGATATTCTTGTATTGGAGGCCGGGGATCTGGTGGTCGCCGATGCGCGACTGCTGGAAGCCGCCTCACTCAAGTGTATTGAAGCCGCGCTGACCGGTGAATCGAATGCCGTGACCAAACAAACCACCACCTTGATTCCACTCGACACGCCACTGGCTAATCGCGAAAACATGGTCTTTATGGGCACCAGCATCGCCGCCGGTCAAGCGCAAGCGGTAGTAGTCGCGACCGCCATGGAGACAGAGTTAGGTCACATTGCCGGCTTGATCGAAGCAGCGGGTGCCGACGAGAGCACTCCGCTGCAACAAAAGCTTGATACCTTCGGCCATCTGCTGGTGCGAGTGTCATTGGGTATTGTCGCGCTGATGTTTGCGCTCGGTGTGTGGCGCGGAACGGAACTGGTGGCATTGATCATGACATCGATCAGTCTCGCCGTCGCGGCAGTACCCGAGGGGCTGCCCGCTGTAGTGACCATTGCACTTGCGCTTGGCGTCTTGCGCATGTCGCGCCGCGCGGCACTGGTGCGAAAATTATCTGCGGTCGAGACACTCGGTTCAACCAATGTCATCTGCACCGACAAAACCGGGACTTTAACGGTGGGCGAGATGACAGTTCGGCAACTCTACGTGGCATGCCAGACATATCAAGTTACGGGCGAAGGCTACGGGCCCGAAGGTGAAGTACTGCTTGACGACAAAGCGGTAGATGCGGAGCAGGTAACAACTTTGCGTGAATTGACTAATTGTCTTGTCGGCTGTAATAACGCCCATCTCACCCACGAAAAGGCCGGCTGGAAAGTCATTGGTGATCCCACCGAGGGCGCCATGCTCACGCTGGGCGCCAAAGCCGGTGTCAGCCAAGAGTCCATCGACAAGGCACTACCCAAACAGCACGAAATCCCCTTCGACTCCGACCGCAAGCGCAGCAGCGTTATTCGCCGTATGCCGGACGGAAAACTCCGCGCGTTGATTAACGGCGCCCCCGACGTGCTCTTGCAACTCTGCACGCAACTCTACACCGACAGTGGCGTACGTCCTCTGACTGAGCAGGATCGACAGCAAATTGGCGCGCAAAACAGCGCGATGGCACAGCAAGCCCTGCGGGTGCTTGGCTCTGCTTATCGCGACCTAGCTAGCGATGCACTACCAGACAAGCAGCCAGATAAATTCACTGCCGACACACTGGAACGGGATCTGGTTTTTGTCGGTTTGACAGGTTTGTACGATCCGCCGCGGCCGGAGTGCAAAACGGCGGTTGCTAAGTGCCGCGCAGCGGGCATTGGGGTGGTGATGATTACCGGTGACCATCCGCACACGGCAATGGCTATTGCGCGTGAGCTTGGTATCGCGTCGAATGATGACACTGCTATCGCCGGCGCGGAATTGGATAAGCTGTCCGACGCCGAACTCCAACGGCGAGCGCCCCAAACCGCTGTCTACGCACGGGTTACCGCCGAGCACAAACTGCGAATTGTCCGTGCATGGCAAGCCAATGATGCAGTGGTCGCGATGACCGGTGACGGTGTCAATGACGCCCCCGCTATCAAGGGCGCCAATATCGGTATCGCCATGGGAAAAACCGGCACCGAAGTGACCAAACAAGCCTCGGATATAATTATCACCGATGACAATTTCGCGTCGATTGTTGCCGCTGTCGAAGAGGGTCGTGGCATTTACGACAACATACGCAAAACGCTCCTCTATCTGCTGTCGGGTAATGCGGCTGAATTGCTGCTAATGGCCGTCTGTGTGGTGATAGCAATCCCCGTACCTCTGCTGCCGATTCATTTACTCTGGATCAACCTCGTTACCGATGGGCTACCGGCACTCTGTCTAGCGATAGATCCTATCGATGCGGATGTGATGCAGCGCAAACCGCGCCGTCGCTCTGAGAATATTACGGATCAAGGTTTCCTCACCACAATGTTTGTAACCGGTTTGCTCACCGCTGGTATAACACTGGGAATTTACCTTTATGCGCTGCAGACCGTCAGCGAAGAGATGGCACGCACCCAAGCTTTCGCGGTGCTGGTCTTTGCCGAACTGCTGCGCTCATTCGGCTGCAGGAGTGAAACCAAACCCTTCTGGCGCATTTCAATATTTACCAATATCACGCTTTTGATCGTGGTTGCCACTTCACTTGGCCTCCAAGTGTGGAGTCATCACAGTGCGACTCTCGCCTACTTCTTAAAAACATCCTTCCTGTCGCTCACCGATTGTTTACCGCTGTTTGTCGCAGGCGCTGTGCCGCTGGTGGTTTTGGATATTATGAAGGTAATACGGCAGGCCAAGCGACAGAGGAAAAAGGAGCTTGTCGCACCTGATACTGCTAGGTTACAAGAAACAGGAAGCGATTAAAAAATAGAGCAGAATAGAGAGAAAGTCCTGTATAACAGTGGCGAGAGGGCCACTGCCAAACGCTGGATCTATATTGCATTTATTCAATAACCAGGGCAATGTCATAGCCACGATGGTGGACGTCGAGGAGGCGGCGAAAATTGCCAGGCCAACAATAATTGCCATCTCGCTGTCATTCCAGCGCAACAGTACTATTGGCATAGCGGTTAGGGCCAAGGCGAGACCGATACCGACTCCACTGAGCAGTTCAAGCACCAGCACTCGGCCGATGCTTACGCCCACCGAAAGTCCTCGTACAACCACGGTTTCCGTCTGTGTACCTACCGCATCCGCAATGTAGACGATGCCGGGGATAAAAAAAGCCAACAGTAGTTTTTCTTCCAGTTTTGCTTCAAAAAAGCCGACCAGATCCACGGTGAGCATAGCGCCTGCCAAGCCGAGCAACAGCCAGGGTATACGGTGCCAGAAACGGCGCAGCACCGGCTCTTCGCTGGCAAGCACTGCCGCGGTCGAGCTTTTCATGAAGCCACCCAAGCGAGCTATATCTTCATCGTGTTCCTGCAGCAGCACCGCCACCAGTCGTTCAGGAGAAATAAGCCCGGTGAATTTTCCCTGCGTATCAACCACGGACAATGCAGCCTCGCCATGCTGAACGGCTTGCCATGCCGCTCTTTCTTGATCTACTCCCGGCCCCACTTTAGGTGCGTTTGCATCCATAAGCTGGCTGAGCAGGCACTCCTCTGCTGCGGCAAGCAGATTTTCAATCCGCACGATGCCGAGAAATATTTCCGCCTCACAAATTACAATATAGCTCGCGCATTCATAGACGTTGCCAATCATCGAGTTTCTTAGGTTTGCTACCGTATCTGTAGGACGTGCGATGGGCACGCGCATAGACGCATGTGCTGAGGCAATTTCAAATAGGTTTGGTGTAAGGATTGTTGGATTCTCGATTTTCATTTTTCAGGTAGCTCAAGTGAGCGTTAAGTCACAGGTCGACTCAACGATCAAACACGTAACGCCCCGGTGCATAATCTGACAAACAGTTGTCATTGGATAACAGTTCATTAGCATCACTAACGGGGGCTGGCACTTTTTCCGTAACAGAGCGTTGTACAATCCAGCGCTGCCACTCCGACCACCAAGATCCTTGCTGTTGCGGCGTTTGTTCAAGCCAGGTATCTGGGTCGATAAAGCGTTGCTCTGGCCTGTGTGTGCTGACCTGATAACTGCGGCGCGGATGATTGGGCGGGCTCACAATACCGGCGTTGTGTCCGCCGCTGGTGAGCAAAAACGTGAGTTCGCTGGAGCAGAGATGATGGAGTTTGTAAACTGATTTCCAGGGGGCGACATGGTCTGTCTGCGTACCCACACAGAAGATCGGGCAGCGTATGTCTTCAATGACGATGGGCTTTTTCTCTATCATGTATTGCCCACGCGCCAGTTGATTATGCAGATAAAGTTTACGCAAATATTGTGAATGCATTTTATAAGGCATACGCGTCAGGTCAGCGTTCCACGACATAAGATCATTCATCACCATGCGATGGCCGAGCAGATATTCCCGCACCATACGCGACCACACCAGGTCATTGCTGCGTAAGAGTTGAAAGGCACCGATCATCTGTTTCGTATCTAGATAACCTTGCAACTCCATCATACTTTCCAAAAAGGCAATTTCACTCTCGCCAATGAACAACCCCAATTCACCGGGTTCGCTAAAGTCAGCTTGTGCTGCCAAAAGCGTAAGGGTGGCAATTTGATTGTTATTCTGGTGCGCCAGGGAGGCTGCTGCAATCATCAGTAGTGTGCCGCCCAGACAGTAACCGACGGCATGGACTTTTTCATTAGGACATGCCTTATTAACCTGTTCAATCGCGCTTAACACGCCTTTTGTCCGGTAATCATCGAAGGATACCTCACTGTCGGCAGCCGTGGGATTTTTCCACGAGATCATAAAAACCGTATGACCTTGTTCAACCAGGTAACGCACCAGCGAATTTTCCGGCGATAAATCCAAGATATAATATTTCATGATCCAGGCTGGGATGATTAACACAGGTTCTTTATAAACCGTTGGGGTCATAGGTGCGTACTGAATCACTTCCATTAAACTATTGCGAAAAATAATTTTCCCTGGTGTGATGGCGACATGTTTTCCGACTTGAAATTGTTCCGTACCTTTGGGCGGCATTCCCCACAGAGTACGTTTTGCGTCGTCCTGCCAATTTAAAAAACCATTGATGAGGTTTTTGCCCTGTTGATCATAGGTGGCCCGCAACACCTCCGGGTTAGTCCAGAATCCATTTGAGGGTGAGACCACATCCAAGGTTTGGCGACTAATAAAACTGACGATGCGATTATCACTCTCTGGCACACCGCGCACGTCGGTGACTGTTACATGCAGCCATTGTTGCATTAACAGAAACGTTTGATAGATGGCATTGAATGGCCACTGCTGCCACTCTTGGTGACTAAAGCGTTTGTCCTGCATCAGCGGCGCAATACACTCTGCGCTTTTTCCCGGCACCGCTGCTTGCCACACATATTCCAGTGCTTTGTTAGTTTTTTTCACTGCTTTAGTGGCCGATTCCAACTGCTTACCTGGGGATAACAACCAGTGCCCCCACCAATTAAAATAAACTTTGGCGATACCTGCCGGGGAAACCCCCAAGGTGGCACGCGCCAGTAAACCGTTCCACAGGCGATCAATGGCGTTATAGGGATTCTGCGGATTTTTGTAATCGGTAGCTTCGTCGCCTTCTCGGCACAGAATATTTTTTTTATCACAAGCGCTACAGTGTGCATCTGCATTTGGCTGGCCGTCATCTACGGCAGTTGCGGCTTTTTCAGCATTTTTGGTCAACTCGCTAACCTTGGCTTTGGTTGATTTAGTTGCAGACTTCACTGGGGAGTTGACACTCTCTATGTTGCTCTCATTCATGGCGCCTATCCTTATCGTTGTGCTTTATCATAGTTCAACAATTACGAATCTAAACGCGAAAAATCTCTTATTTCAACGCATAATATATGGCAGAAAGAAGAGATCTTACCTGAAATTATTTCAGCAAAATTTGCGTTAAATCAATTTTAAAATCTAGGAGCCTGTCGATCCTTCAGTGAACAAAGCGCAGTAGCATTAAAAGTGGCTCATCCGCGTTTTCCATACCACTCGCACGCTTATTGATTCGCCTCAATATCTTCGACCAAGAATATGGCTACTATTGCCCTACTCGAAGAGCGTACTGCAAATAACCTGAGCGTTTAACACTTAAAGTTTCACTGACGACGGATAAACAATTGACTCACTTACCGCATATGCAAAAAGCAGAGCTGAATAAACCCTCTGAGCCTAATATCACTAGCGGGATTATTTTATCCACTACGGAGTATGATGCGAAAAAAGCACACCTTAACCAGCAAAAAGATATCTGCCAAGCGCTCTACGTAGTGACATCGGGCGGCTTTAAGTCTTACACAACCCAGGCCTTGGATAGAAGCCGCATCACCGGCTTTTACTTTTTGGGTGAGATTGTGGGGCTTGCCGGAATGAGTGGTGAAGGGTTCGATACTTCTGTTAAAGCCTTAGCAGATTCGACCGCCTGTGAGCTTCCATTGGCAGAGATTGAACGAATTAGTCTTGAATTTCCGCTACTGAAATTTTACTTATTGAAAGAAATGAGTCAAGAAATCATAAAATACAAAACCATGCTGACGTTATTGGGCAACTATACAGCACAGGAAAAAGTGGCGGGATTTTTATTGGATTTATCGATTCGTCTTCATAGCAGCAAGCGTGATGAGATGGACAGTACTAGTAGCAATTCTGCAAATTTCACTCTGCCGATGACCTATGCAGACATGGGCAATTGTTTAGGGCTTACCGTAGAGACGGTGAGGAGGATTATGAGTTACCTTCGCGAGCAGAAGGTGTTATCAATAGAAAATAAAAAAGTAATCATTAGCGACAGCGAAAAACTGAGAAAGCTGAGAAAGCTGATAAGTCCGTTACATTCTTGATGAGTCCAACAGGGTAACCCTGATCGCACACTGTAGAGCGACATTTTACATACAATACTTGAGTAAATCAGTAGGGCTTTAAGCGGGCCATTAATAAATACATTGATGTGGAATATTGATTTGGATCATAAAGTCGTTGGCTGAGCTGAGCTATATTAATAAAACAGCGCAAATCCAAGCTGAAACCAGCAGCGAAAGGTTGTTAAAAGTAACTTGTGTTGTTGACATGGATTTAAAACCAGATGATTAGGCTCAAAACGTGTTGCTCAAGGAAAATAATATGTTATCCACGGTAAATAAAACGATGAACAATGAATCTAAAGGCGATCAACACAATCCGCAGAACATTCACATTCATAAGAACTCTCCTATGAACACGCAAAAATGCCACAGCAACCCCCTAGTGAGTTGCTCTAGCTGTCGATTAAGTACCCTGTGTTTGCCCATTGCACTGAATTCTGATGAGGTCAATCAGCTCGACGAGATTGTGCAGCGCAGTAAACCACTTGGCAAAGGGGATCACCTCTATCGGGGCGGCAATCCATTCAGCTCTATTTATGCGGTTCGGTCGGGAAGTTTTAAATCCTACACGCTGTCGACCGATGGGACTGAGCAGGTCAATGGCTTCTACCTACCCGGCGAAATTATCGGGATGGATGGCATCAGTAGTTTAAATCACGGCAGCAGCGCAATCGCGTTAGAACGTTCTAGCGTATGTGAGATCCCCTTTCATCGCCTTGAAGAGCTCAGCCGGCATCTCCCTTCCCTGCAACATCACTTTTTTCAAATCATGGGTAAAGAAATTGCGAAAGATCAAAAAATGCTGACTTTGCTGAGCTGTAATTCTGCTGAAGAGCGCGTAGCCTCATTACTCTTAAGTTTTTCGGCCAGGAACGATCGCCGCCATCTTTCACCGACTAAGCTGCGTCTTACCATGACACGCGCTGAGATAGGGAATTATCTGGGCATTACGGTTGAAACAGTAAGCCGAATCCTTACTCGCCTGCAAGGTCAAGAGGTCCTCACGGTCGATAACAAAGACGTTGAAATAATGGACCTTGTTAAGCTTCGACAAGTAGCCAGAATTTTTTCCGACTAAGTTTCATTTTTAGATCTCATTAACAAAGCCTGAGACATCTGCAGATTCACACCCTGTAAGGCCCCAACTTTGTTAAATCTATCCATTCAAAAATTTACCTCATTTTTTTTAAAGGAGTTCATCATGAAAAATACCCTGTTAAAAGTACTACCCCTGGCGGCATTTATTGTGTTCGGTTCAGGTTGCGCCAGCACCTCGTCGGTAGAAGAGGCAATGAATATGGCCAAACAAGCGCAGCAAACTGCCGATGAGGCTAAACAAGCGATAACACAACTCTCCAATGCGACACAGACCGCTCAACAAACCGCAGATGAGGCCAAACAACTCGCTATGGAAGCCAAACAAACTGCTGATGACGCGCTGCAGACGGCGGGAGACGCTAAAAGGTTAGGCCAAGAAGCCAATACCAAAATAGATCGTTCGTTTAAGAAGGCGATGGCTAAATAATTGCATTTCTAAAGAATTGCATTTAAGTAGATTTTCAATCTCTTCATAAAGCGAGAGAGACCAAGACATGAACGATCAACTAGCCATTGAAAATGCGCGCCATTGTTCGGACACCCTCTCGCCTCAGATTCTACTAATCTTCGCACAGTATAAGTCCACCAATGAATAATCCGTCAATACAGGGTGAACTACAAACCTTACCTATAAAGGAAAGTAAGGGAAATAGGCTTATCTTGATTTCTCTTACTATCAAAATACGCTACCGTTGATCTGTATGTACGATACCGCACATTAGAAAGGACAAATTAGGCGTATAGTGCGCCATGCCCAATCTTCACGACCCCAACCAAAATTACCTTCTCGCAGCCTTGCTCGACACTGAGTTTGACCGCCTGGCGCCGAATCTGGAATTGATTCCGATGTTGCTTGGCGATGTGCTCTATGAGCCTGGCGGCGTGCAGCTATATGTCTACTTTCCTACCACATCGATCATCTCGCTGCACTATATGCTCGAAAATGGCGGCACCTCTGAAATTGCCGGTGTGGGCAATGAAGGCGTCGTGGGAGTGTCGCTTTTTATGGGAGGGAACACCACGCCCAGCCGCGCGGTGGTGCAAACAGGCGGCCACGGCTATCGGCTCAAATCGCATATTTTGCTGGAAGAATTCAATCGGACCGGGCCGGTAATGCGCCTTTTATTGCGCTACACGCAAGCGCTGCTGACGCAAATGTCGCAAACCGCTGTGTGCAATCGCCATCATTCGTTGGAGCAGCAATTATGCCTGTGGCTGTTGTTAACGGCGGATCGTTTGCCAGCGCAAGAATTAACGATAACCCAGGAATTAATCGCCAATATGTTGGGCGTGCGGCGTGAAGGGGTGACAGAGGCCGCCGGCAAATTAAAAAGCTATGGTTATATTGGTTATCGACGTGGGCATATTACCGTACTGAATCGAATCGGCCTGGAACATTCAGTTTGCGAATGTTATGACGTTGTCAAAAAAGAATTTGCCCGATTATTATCGGATGTGCTGCAGCGTCAGGGTAAGCTACTCAAAGCCTATGTTTATGACGATTAGAAAATACCGGAAATTGATCGGCATATAAATAGTAGTTCCGCCCAATAAAAATTGGGTGGTTTGGAGGATGAATGCAATGCTTACAGCGGAGATTTTAAACGCCAATATCTTAATCGTCGATGATCAAGAGGCGAATGTCATGCTCTTGGAAGAAATGCTGCGCGCTGCTGGTTATCAGCGAATGACTTCGACAATGGACCCCCGCGTGGCTTGCCCCTTACATAAAGAGCATCGCTATGATTTGATTTTGCTTGATTTGCAAATGCCTGACATGGACGGATTTGAGGTTATCGAGAGTTTAAAAGAGATTGAAATTGGCGGTTATTTGCCAGTATTAGTTCTCACCGCGCAACCGGGCCACAAGCTGCGGGCGTTGCAAGCGGGTGCCAAAGATTTTGTCAGCAAGCCCTTCGATTTAATTGAAGTGCAAACACGCATTCATAATATGTTGGAGGTACGGTTGCTGTATCAAAAACTGGATAACTATAACAGGACACTCGAACAGACAGTGCAAGAGCGCACTGCTGAATTACGCGCAAGCGAAGCGCGCTTTAAAAGTTTTACCGAATTATCATCCGATTGGTATTGGGAGCAAGACGCCCAGGGTAAGTATACGCAAATTTCCGGTCCTGTGTTTGATATGCTAGGGATAGAAGAAGATGGCACGCAGGGTATGACCCGTGCGGTGTTGAGCGGGAACTGGAATGAAGAGGAGCGCGCACTACTAGACGACAATATTGCCAACCGACGCCCCTTTTTCGATTTTGTCTACAGCCGCAGTAATGCCGATGGCAGCATGCAATATCTGCAAGTCAGCGGCGAACCAATGCTCGATGCCACCTGCCGTTTTATCGGCTATCGCGGGATTGGCACAGACATCACCGAGCGTATGCGCCCCAGGTAGGATAACTGTTAGAACCTTTGATATTCATCTCACCAACGGGGCTTATTTTTACCCACATCGTTTTTCCTGGATAGAGTTGTGGGAAAAGATAAGCCATCAAGTGGGGAGGCTTGTGTGAGGCAGTATATTCAAAAAATCAATTCCTGAGTGTGTTATCGCACAGAGCCGCGCTAGCATAACGCCTATTGTTGTTGCTTCAGTCCCTAACAACAGGGCTTAGAACTAACCACACCTATCAGGAATTTATCATGCAAACTAAAACAAACACGCAAGAGTGCATTTCTAAAGGTATAGAATTGACATCACCGATAAAGAGTGTAGGTGCAAGCATTTCGCACGAATTTCACAACTTCCTTGAAGATATAGAAGATTTAATCAAAGATACCACATCATTAAGTGGTGATGATTTAACGCAAGCTAGAGCCCAATTAAGCAAACGTGTTGCCGCAGCAAAAGTATCAATTGCTGAGATGGGCAACGATATTTCTAACCAAGCGCACAAGGCTGTTAATGTCACTAACGATTACGTACATGCTCAACCTTGGAAAGCGATTGGCGTAGGTAGCTTAGTGGGTTTATTGCTCGGTGCTGCACTCGCGCGTCGTTCAACCATAGCCTGATGCTAACAATCAGTTATTGTTAACCAGCTTAGGATGTTTCTAATGGAACAACAAAATCTACCGGAACAATCACTTCAGTCTAAGCGAGATTTTAACATCATTAATTCGCTGGCCATCATGCGTTTGGTGCGCTCAGCGGCTGGTGCATTCATAACTCAGGCTGCGCTCCATGGGCAGTTGGCGGGCATTGAGTGGGCTGAGGAGAAAAACCGACTACTGAAAATGCTGACGATGACGTTGTTGGGTTTTTCTTCGCTGATATGTTTAATGTTGTTTGTTGGAACGTCTGCGTTAGCCTTGAGTTGGGAAACGGTTTACCGAATCCCAACATTAATGGTGATGATTGGCTTATATGCGATGGCCACCATACTCGCATGGAATCGCTTCCAAACCTTAGCTTCACTCAGTGGCGAAGCCTTTGCAGCGACCCGTGAAGAGCTGGCTACGGATATCGCGTTAATAAAGAGTAAACTATGATTCCTATGACTGAATTACCCCTTGTCGAGCAGCGCTTGGCAATGCGTCAACGCCTGTCCGCGCAACGCGAATGTCTGGCACGGCAGCTCGGCGATATATCACCGGAGGCATTACCGGACGCATCACCAGAAGATAGACCCTATCCACGCAGTATCACCATGCGTTTTCTCAGCCAAGAAATGGGCATGAACTTATTGGCACAAGTTGCCACATTTTTAGTGGGCTATGGTATGCGATCTACTAAGAGCACCTAACAATATAAAATGAAACCAACCTTGTATCTGTTGAATAAAACTTGCCACTGGATCGTCATTCCCGCGCAGGCGGGAATCCAGTCTTGACGATGCCAGCATAACTGGATTCCCGCCTTCGCGGGAATGACGGTAAAGGAAGGGCTTTTTTGTTAGACACTCTAAATTTACGCAGTGACCGGCAAATAAATTAAGCCTCCGATTTAATTCCCATCGCCTTGTTCGCCCACCGTTGATCCATTTTTGAGATAAGTGCTAGTTACACTCTATCGCCAGTTGCTGCATCAAATCAAAAAATCGAGCAGCACCTGAAATTCCAGTATTTACGATTGCAATCAAAAGAAATAATCAAGGGTGCGTTACCGTACTGACTCCTTGTGCTGCAGCATTTACTCTGTTGGTCACAGGTCAGCTGCAGAAGTTATTGGCGTGTATGCGTAATAGATGGCGTGCCACTACCCTGCTTCTGGGGATAATCGTCGCAAGGTCGGAGCATTGGCCAGGTCGACTCTAACGAGGAAAATCAACATGACTCAGACAACGAAAATATTGAAGGAAAAGGAACTCCGTGATTTGTCCTTGCACCTCCAAATCTTACCACGTGGCATGCTCACGGTAACCGCACTTGCGGGCCTGCTAATGCTCACCGCCTGCGCATCAACACCGATGCCACCGACCGAGGCTCTACAAGCCGCCGAGCTGGCCATTACCAATGCCGAAGAGGTGCGAGTCGCGGATTACGCCTCACCAGAACTCGGTGAGGCGCGCGCGAAGCTCACAGCCGCCCGCACAGCGATTCAGCAAGAAAAAATGGTTGAAGCCCAGCGTCTCGCCGAGCAGTCACGCGTTGACGCCCAACTTGCCACCGCCAAGGCGGAAATGCTCAAAGCCAAAACCGTGAACGACGAAATGCTAAAGAACACCAGCACCTTGAAGCAGGAAATGCAACGTAATACGGGAGAACCATCATGAAAACATCAACTCGTAAATTTAACAAGAAACTACTCTCTGTCGCCGTAGCAACTCTGCTCCTAACAGCGTGCTCTGCGGCGCCGACTAAACCGGAAGGCGCCGATAACGCTCGCAACAAGTTAGCGCAACTGCAGGCTGATCCGCAACTCGCCAGCCGTGCGCCAGTCGCGATCAAGGACGCTGAACTCGCGGTGCGCTCTGCCGAAGAACCACGGGATGACGACGACATGGAGCAGGGAAAGCATCTCGTCTATTTGGCGGATCGTAAAGTCGATATCGCCTCAGCCCAGGCACAAAGCCGTCTGTTGGAAGACCAGCGCAAAACACTGAGCGCACAGCGCGAAGGTGCACGCCTTGACTCGCGCACACGCGAAGTCGACCTCGCGCACATGCAAACCGACGACTTGAAACGACAGCTTGAGGAACTGAATGCCAAGGAGACCGAACGCGGCCTGGTCGTGACACCGGGTGACCTGCTGTTTGCAACAGGCAAGTCCGAACTCAAAGGTGGAGAAGCACGACACCTCAGCAAACTCGCTATCTTTCTCAATAAGTATCAGGACCGTTCCGTGATTATAGAGGGTCATACCGACAACGTTGGCAGTGAGAACTCGAACCACAGTTTATCGCAGCGTCGCGCTGATTCGGTAAGGTCCTATCTGGTGAGTCAGGGCATAGCATCCAACCGCCTTGTCTCATCCGGTATGGGTGAAGGCTCTCCGATTGCCGGCAACGATTCCAGTTCCGGCCGCCAGGAGAATCGCCGCGTAGAAGTTGTCATTGCCAACACGACCACATCATCACTGTAAACACTGAACGGGACAAGAGCAGCCAGAATCCGGCTGCTCTTAATCCTGAACCGCACTGATTTAAAAAAATCAATTCTTTTACCAACTGGAGAAGTTGTGTCGGTGGACAATCAGTTAGTTGTTATTGAAGCAAAGCAAACTGCAGCTGATAGCGCCAAGGGTTCCGAGAGTAAGTCTGGAGGGAATATCGCTGATACCTGGATCACTACGAAGGTGAAGTCCACATTGCTGTATTCCAGCAATGTTGCCGGATCGAATATCGCAGTAAGCACCAATAAAGGCATTGTCACGTTGAGCGGTAAGGTAAATAGCGGAGCTGAGAACGCCCTCGCGATCGAGCTCGCGCAGAACGTAGATGGCGTCAAGAGTGTCCAATCGAAGGATTTAATATTTTAACATCGTCATGACTAAGAGCGTCTAACAAAATGATCAGTGAATTAACGTTAAGCCAGATCGTCATTCCCGCGCAGGCGGGGATCCAGGGGTGGCGGGTGTTACTGGGGTTCCGCGCGCGCGGGGGTGGGGAGCT
>OBEQ012634590.1_pt1 | contig 15082 bp, 15 predicted proteins | sample 1670901 | NCBI WGS metagenome assembly OBEQ01 (sample SAMEA104232315, study PRJEB22302) | groundwater metagenome | biome: forest; feature: aquifer; material: groundwater | place: USA | collected 2011-08-07 | depth 5.4 m | reverse complement strand
GAGCATGAAAGTGATGGAGGATTTTTCACAGATGGGTCAATCGCCGGCGACGAATTGGATGGGAAAAACCATTTATGCATTTCATGAAATTGAATCGACGAACGACACGGCGGCGAAGTATGCGTCCGAGGGGGTGGCGGAAGGGACCGGGGTGATTGCTGATGCCCAGACCAAGGGGCGGGGCCGCCAGGGCGGGAAATGGTTTTCGCCTCCGGGGGTGGGGTTGTGGTGTTCCATCATTCTTCGGCCTGCTTGTACCCCGGCCCAAGCCCCGTTGTTGACTCAGGTGGCTGCGGGAGCTGTTCAGGAGGCGGTTCAAAAGCTATGCGGGATCCGGTTGGAGATAAAATATCCCAATGACTTGATGTGGCTCAGGCGGAAAGTGTGCGGGATTCTCACGGAATCCTCTGGAAAAGGGCATGTATTGGATTGGGTGGTGGTGGGGATTGGTTTGAATGTGAATGTGAATAATGAGGATTTCCCTTTGGAATTGCAGGCGCTTTCGACCTCTCTCAATATGGCGGTGGGGGCGCCGGTGTCTCGTCCCAAACTCTTCGGATTGATCCTGCGGTCGTTTGAATTGCGGTATGAAGAGTGGCGAAAGAGATTGGAGTTCCGGTGATGACAGGTAAGGAGAGTCGGAAAGGGAAACAGTCAGGCCATACCCAGGAAAGAGACTTCGTCAAACGATTGTCGGAATGCCTCTCGGAAGGTGAAATCGACCGAGTGACAGCTGGCGCCTTGCGCGCCCTGGACAAAGCGGGGCTTGATCGATTGGTCGCGGGGCTCGGCCAGGAGACCGGTGAGACGCTCCGGCGATTGCTCACATCTTCCGAAAGCGATCAACAACAGAGTGTGTCTCTTGCGGGTGCGGCCAAGGTTCAGCAGGAATGGAAACGGGCCTGGGGGGAGTGGGATGGTTTTATCTCTGAAGCCTGTGATGAAAATGGGGATTACATCAACCAGGACCAGGAATGGGAACAGCCGTATTTCGATCCCTGGTCCCTCGCCAAAGACCTGGAGCCCGTAGCCGCCAGGATGCACACGCTTCTACCGAGAGTGTTCGAAGAAAACCTCGATCCAAAGTTCAGCTTCGTCCAAAAGGTTCGGGAGAGCCTTGAGGAGATCCGGTCCAGTTTGCCGGATTGGATGGATCCCTGGGCGTCCGAGGGTTTCACCCTGGGACCGACGGCGACCCGATGCCTGTTGGATTGGGAATGGCTCGCCGTGCGCCGGCAGGGGAGAACGGCCTTTCAATGGGCCGACCAACTGTGCCGGTTGGAACTGTCCACTGAGGGTCTTGGCCTGGATGAAAAGATTGTGGTCGGCTTCATCCGCGGGTTGGACGCGCAGTCGAAGACCGCCATCCGGGAAGGGATTCAAAAGAATCGAGACTTGGATTGTTGGAAGAAGGCGTTGGAATCAGCGCAGGCGAGCTGGTTCAAAATCTACCAGGAGCTTTGCCGCGGCCAGAATCGCCCCGCCTATCTCGAAACCTGCCGGAGTCGAATCAGTCAGGATTGGACCCTGGCCTTGCCGGTGATCAAGGACCTTCAACGCAAGCGCCACCACGTTGAAATCTTGCAGGTGTGTCACGAGGCCCTTCGGGCCTTCCTCCGTCTTCGCGAAGGAGAGTCCTACGACCTCCGGGCGAAGCTCTTGATTCCATATGCTGGTTTTGACGTGGGCGATGGGCCAAACATCAAGTTGTTCGAGTTGCTGGAAGGTTGGGGACGGGCGGCGAACGCCGTGCAGAAAGAGGAGCTTGCCGCGGCTGTCCGGCTCCAAGTTACGAGGAGTTGATGCGCTACGTTCCTCAAGAGGAGCGTGCGGTTTGGCACGCAAAGGCCATGGAGGCCGCCGCGGAAGCGGATCTTCACTCGCTCATCGAGCTGTGGATCGAGACCCATGAGATCGATCGGCTCGTCGAGCGGTTGCGAAAGGCTCCTGATAAGGAGATTGAGGACCTCAGCCATTACACCACAGAACCCGCGGCCAAGGCGCTTGAGAAGACCCACCCCGACGTGGCGGCCAAGATCTATCGGGCGCTCGGTATGCGCATCCTCAAAGCCAAGAAGAGCAAGTACTACGAGATCGCCCTGGGCCATTATGAAAACGCCAAACATTGTTACGAGCGGGCCGGACTCGCCATTGAATGGGAAGAGCTGGTGCGCCAGGTTCGTGCTGAGCACCACCGAAAGACGGGTTTTATGCCGGGGTTCGATGACTTGGTGGCCGGTGCGGGTCCGAGCACTGATCTGATAAAAGGTGCCTGAACCCTGACATTCTACAAGGCCTATTATTAGCGTTATAATGATCCTGTCATGAATAAGAAAAAGTATGAAAACGCTATCCTATATTTTTGCAAGGAATTGGGAGGGGAAATTCGCGGGAAAAAGAAATTAGCCAAGCTCCTCTATTTTTTGGATTTCGACCTCTTCGAAAAATACCATCGTTCTCTCTCAGGTGATATCTACAAAGCTTTGCCGATGGGCCCAGTGCCACTCGCCTTGGAGGAAATGGTTCAATTGATGATCAATAAAAATATATTAACGAAAGAGGCCATTCAAGAAAGAGAGGGGTACACTCCTACAGAAGTGTTTCACAATCAGAGTGATCCCGATATGAAGGTATTTGATCCCCAAGAATCTGAGATGTTGCGCAGGGTCATACTCCTATACGGTCATTTGAATGGGAAGCAGCTTGAAGAGCTCTCACATTCCGAAGCTCCTTATGTGGGAACTGAACCCTTAAAAGAAATCTCTTACGAGCTGGCTTATTATCGCGGGACTGAATTTGCAACTTGATTCAATTCGTCTATCATTCCGCTCTTGAAAGGGAGATTCCTCGTTTAGCAAAGCGAATTCGTGGGTTGGAGACAGGGTTTAAAAGCTTCGAGCTCATTTGCCAAAAGCATTTTCATCCCGTGATGCCGCAGCAGGTCATCGGTCCTGGAAAGTTACACTTGGTGACGAAAAACGACCTTTGGGTGATGTGGAAAGTCGAGCTGGTCGTACCTAAATCTGGATTACGACCCAACCAATTCCCAAGAGTATGGTTTGCGGTTAAAGGATCAGTCATCGCCTTTCTTTGCCTGGCGACTCACACTGATAATTATGATGATGGGGAGATGGACCGCATGGCTTTTTCCCGAGTAGAAGACGTCTTTTGACGACCCTAAATCATGCGGGTTCCTGTATGAGTCCATCCAGCGAAAGAATACTTGTCTTATTAATGATGAACAGTCATGGATAATCCGGAGGTCGTCCGGCTGTTTGAGCGGTTGAACGGCGTCATCGAGAGGGTGGATATCTGGGTGTGGGGCCAAGCCCGATGGAAAGAGGTTCTCGAAGGAGCCACTGAGGCATTGCTCGGCATCAAGCCTGGAGCTTCCCTGCGTCTGCTTGAAAACCCGGAACACGTCATCGAATTCCAGTTGTTGCACGAATATGTGACGCTGGACCTCTCCCTGCCTCCCGAGAACCGTCCCGCGGTAAATCTCTTTCTGGAATCCCATCGGGCGGGATTGAATCAGGAAGACATTGAGGCGCTGGAGAGCTGGTGCCAGCAACGCGTAAGCGCTTTTGAAGTGATCGAGCGGGGATCGGGCGGGCGCCTTCTGGTGAAGGACCTTATTGCGGAGACCGAGCGCACTATTCTGCCGCAACGCGTGACCTTGGAGCCCGGCGCCTTGTTCATGGCCAGAATCTTTCCCTACCGGGGGCTTTGTTATTTTTCAAACGCAGTAGGGCAATATCCTTCCGAGGGCCGTTACACGTTTCTCAGGGCGATTCGCCATTTTCACGAGGCCTTGAAGACGAACCGTTTGACCGCCAAGGAACTTCTCTGGTTTGTCAAAGGGAGTCCGGAGGGCTCCGGCAGTGTGGAACGGGTGGAACTAGAATTGGTGCGCTTGCTGGCTCAGTGGGAGGTCCAAAGTTACACCCTGCCGGACATTCACCGGGCGATTCAAAAGGGCCTGGCTAAAAAAATCAACCCGATACAATTGGTGGATGAAGTGTATCGAAGAGCCCGGCGCCCCGACCAAAAGGATCTTCAGCATTTTGTCTCCCTTATCCAACGGTTATGGAATGACGCCGCTGACCGGAATGGAACGCCCCTTGAGGATCAGCGGGGGCCGCTGGAGCATGAATTGATCGGCGATCTCATCACGTTTTCCCAGCAAAAGATTGACGTGAATGACCCTGCACAAACTTCGCGTGAGTCGTTCAACCTCCTGGCCGAACGTTGGCTGGATGCTCCCCAGGAGGAGTTGGAGGGTCGGACCCCTCGGGAGGTGATTTTTAAAGAGCGCCGTCAACGGGGGGATCCCCGAACTGAGCTTGGCATCTCCTTGGAAGTTAATAAAATGGATGGTTCGGTTGGCCCGTACAGTGAGGCGGTCACGCACATGGGGAAGGGGCGTTTTGCCCTCGCCGTTCGGGATTTTCGGGCCGCCCTCCCTCTGATGGGATCCCATCCCGAACGCTTCCGCCTTTTGGATGCCCTCGGCGTGGCCTACGCGATGTTGGGAATGAAACTCCATGCCGAGGAGTGTTTGGTTCAGGCGTTGGAGATCAATCCCTCCGATAAAATCGCCAAGGACCACTTGCAACGTTTGAGAAAAGCCACTCCCGACGAGCTCGCGGCCGAAGGCATAAACCTGGAGTTGAGCCTCAGACCGGAAACCAATGTGGATCTATTGTTACAGGAGCGTTTTAGGTCGGCAGGGTTGGAAGGCTTTTCCACGTCCCTGCCGAATCGGATTTTTGCCGAAGCGTTGGGGAAGGAGTTGACCGCGAAGCTGGGAGATAAGCTCCCCTCTCCCGGCAAAGCCTTAAAAGTGCTCAAGTGGTTTGCCGGGCATCCCGCGTGGACACTGCATCCGCCATCCCCGCTGTGGATTGCCTTAAAGCGAGTGGGATTCCCCTCGTCGGTAGAGGATCAGATCCGAAGTTGCTTGGAGGCGTTGAGACACGCCTCAAAACTCCAGGACCTTTCTGCGTGGGTGGAACGCCTGGAGGCCTTGACCGGGGGGTCGGATTTTTCCATGTATCGGGCGGAGGCGCTGATGCGGACCGGACAGCACGGGGCTGGGCTTCAACTGTTCATGGGTTTGGCCGCCCAACGTCCCGGCGACGCGTGGGTGTTTTGGCATTGGGGATGGGCATGGCTGGAAATTGGAACGCCCCGTCCCGAGGAGGCTCGGGAGGCGTTCCAAAAGATGAGAGAGAGGGCCGAGAAATATCCGGTCCCTTTCCTTCGCCGTCACGCGATCCGCGCCGCGCTGGACGGAATTCTCGAAGCGGCCTCCAAGGCGTCGGACCCCGCCCTGTTGAAGCGCACGGGACAAGAGCTACATGAGACACTCTACCGGCTTGAGGAAGAGGAAGTAGCGGAACGGATCGCGCTCGATGAACGAGAGTCTTCCGATTCTCGAGCCGCCTCTTCCACTTCTCGCGTGGGACGCAATGCCCCCTGTCCCTGCGGTTCGGGAAAGAAATACAAAAAATGCTGTGGCGTATGAAGGCAGGCTTAGTATATGCGTCACGCACAATTCCATACCTGTTATGGAATTGAGGGGTTCGGAAAGGTTTGGCCAGTAAGAGGATGGGAACAATAAAAACTGGTTGAGACATTTTTAATCCGGTATCATTGGATCCATGATTGTTTCGCGTTTGATCTTAAAGAATTGGCGAAACTTCCAGTCCGTGGATGTGGAATTGGGAGAGCGAGTGTTCGTGGTGGGTCCCAATGCTTCGGGAAAATCGAATTTTCTTGAGGCCTTCAGATTTCTTCGGGATATCGCCAAACATGGCGGCGGTCTGCAACAGGCGGTTGAAAACCATGGGGGAATATCCAAAATGCGCTGCCTGGCGGCGCGGCAATATCCGGACATAGAAATCGAGGTTTCATTATCCGAAATTGACGATACAGATCCCCATCCGATCTGGAGGTACGCCATTGGAATTCGACAGGAAGTCAGAGGTCTTCGCCAGCCATTACTCACTTACGAACGGGTTTGGCATCGGCAGAAGCAGATTCTCAATCGCCCGGATGATGAAGATCAGCAGGATAAAGTGCGGCTCACGCAAACTCACCTTGAGCAGATCAATGCGAATAAGAATTTTAGAGAAGTGTATGAATTCCTGGAGGCCACGTCCTATTTGCATCTCGTGCCCCAAGTGTTGCGGTTTCCGCAGGCCTTTGCTGGAAAGGAGATTTCCGGTGATCCTTTTGGGCGACATTTCTTGGAACGCGTGGCCAGAACCCCTGAAAAAACTCGCCGTGCCAGACTACGGAAAATTGGAGATGCTTTGCGTCTGGCCGTCCCTCAATTAAAAGAGCTGACCGACAAGAAGGATGGTGCAGGCGTCACACATTTGGAAGCGGTTTACGAGCATTGGAGACCACGCGGTGCAAAACAACGCGAAGACCAATTCTCTGATGGAACATTAAGGCTTCTTGGCCTGCTCTGGTCTTTGCTGGAAAGTAATGATCTTCTTCTTCTTGAAGAACCTGAATTATCGCTTCACTCCGGAATCATTAGAAGGTTGCCTGCCCTCATTCATCGTATTCGCAGTAAGAGCAAAAGGGGCGGACAGGTGATCTTGACCACGCACAGCGCCGATTTGTTGTCAGATGGGGGGATAGGGGCGGACGAAGTGCTATTGTTAACGCCGACAGGCAGTGAAGGAACGAAGATTGAGAGAGTTTCAAGCATTGAGGAGATCCAGCATTTGCTGGAGGGGGGTTTAAGCATGGCAGAGGCCGTGTTACCGCGCGCGGCTCCACCCAAGGTACATCAGTTGGAACTTTTTTCTTGAGGAATCCCATCCCGATACACTTGGCCGTTGAGGATCCTTTGAGTGAGGATATTCTTCGTGTGCTGTTGAAACGATCTCGTACGCGTTATGCGGTAGGGTTTTGCTATCGGCAAGGGGGCTTTGGTTACCTGAAGAAGAACATTGCGGGATTCAACAACGCCGCTAAAGGGACGCCGTTTCTTGTTCTGACCGACCTGGACACTGCGGAGTGTCCCCCCACGTTAATGGAGGAGTGGTTCTCACGGCCGAGACATCCAAATCTATTATTTCGAGTGGCGGTGAGAGAGGCTGAGTCCTGGATTTTGGCACATCGCGAGGCGTTGGCAAAATTCCTGGGTATTAAATCCGACAAGATTCCCATGAATGTAGATGAGATTAAAGATCCCAAGCAATGCTTGATCAATCTGGCGCGTCAGTCCTCGCGGTCGGACTTGCGCAGGGACATCGTTCCTCCACCAGGACGCAAGCAGGGGCCGGATTATAACGGTCGTCTTGCCGAATTCGTCTCTACCTATTGGCGACCTGCTGTGGCCGCGACCAGATCGTTGAGTCTTAAACGAACCATCGTCGCGCTCGACCGTTTCCAACCTGTTTGGTCAAGGCGATAAACGAACCCATCGGAATGTCATGCCTGAAACTCCAGAGCAGACAGTGCGTTGTGAGATTGACGTCGATTTGACCGCGGTTGGTAAGAATGGTATATCCCATACCAGGCCCTTATGTTTCGTTTATCATAACTAGAAAAGAGTATTGGGCATGAATGATTTGGTTAAGTCATATTTGGTAAGAAGGTCGTGGTGGTAAAATACGTCAAGAATGTTGTGAAGCTGGATTTCCGGTGCCTGTGTATTTAATTAGATGAAGAGGGACATTCTACCGATGAAATCCCTGGTGAACGCGGCCCTGGAGGAAGATGGAAGTCGGGATCTCACGACGCGAGCGTTGAAGATTACCGGGCGAGCTCGTGGGGTATTAATTGCCAAGGAGGCCGGGGTATTGGCGGGGGGGCCGATGTTTGAGGCGGTGATTCGTGCAACCGATCCTAGAGCCACATTTCGTTGGCAGGTCCGTGAGGGCGCAAGGGTGAGGAAGGGCCAGCAGGTGGCGGTCGTGAATGGATTGGCAACGGCATTGTTAAGAGCGGAGCGGCCGGCACTCAACATGCTTCAATGGCTTTCGGGGATCGCCACCCTCACCCGGCAATATGTTGAAGCCGTGAAGTCTACCAAAACAAAAATCCTGGATACTCGGAAAACTACGCCGGGTCTTCGGGCTCTCGAAAAATACGCGGTGCGGGTGGGCGGGGGACAGAATCACCGCGCCGGTTTGGCGGAAGCCATTTTAGTCAAAGACAATCACCTGCGTTTTATGCCGTCCGTTCGCGAAGCGGTAAAGCGGATGGTGCGTGTGGATAAGAGAGCCCAAATCGAGGTGAACAATTTTTTCCAACTTCAGGAAGCTGTCGACGCTGGAGCTCGCATGGTGTTGCTGGATAACTTTTCATCTGCCGCTTTGCATCAGGCCTTGAAGTGGATCAAGGGTCGGGGCGTCGTCACCGAGGTATCCGGTGGTATGACCTTGGTCAAAGCTCGTCAAGCGTCGCGGTGGGGCGCGGACCGTATTTCCGTTGGGGCGTTAACACATTCTGTGAAAGCGCTGGATTTTTCTTTAGAGCTTTATCCCCTCACCCCAGCCCTCTCCCACAAGGGGAGAGGGGGAAAGTAATGGTGCTGGGGAAGCCGCTTCATGTTTACCAAGAAATCGGTTCGACCAATGACGAGGCCATGAAATTGGCGATTTCTGGAGCCGTAGAGGGCACTATGGTGATCGCCGAGACCCAAACCCATGGACGCGGGCGCCAGGGCGGTAAATGGTTTTCACCACCCGGGGCGGGGTTGTGGTTTTCGGTGGTGCTTCGACCGGCTTGCGCGCCTTCTCAAGCTCCCCTGTTGACTCAAGTGGCTGCCCAGGCGATACGGGAAGCGGTTGAGAGAGTGACAGGTATTGGATTGGAGATCAAATATCCCAATGATTTGCTTTGGCAAGGAAAAAAGGTCTGCGGAATCCTGACGGAATCTTCCGTGAAAGGGGAGAGGGTGGAATTTGTCATTGTAGGGATTGGAATTAACACGAATATGGATGAAGGGGATTTTCCCGATACCCTTCGTTCATCGGCAGCCTCTTTGAGGATGGCCTTGGGACGCGATGTGGCGGGTTCTCAACTTCTGGAGGCGGTGTTAGGATCCTTTGAAGCCGCTTATGAGAGTTGGCGGAGCATGGTACACTAGGTTTTCATGATCCCGATCATCGATTTAAAAAGGCAATACCAATCCATCCGGGGGGAAGTGGAAGACGCCATTCGTCCGGTTTTGGAAGAGGGTCATTTCGTTTTGGGCGACGCCCTGGGCCGGTTTGAAAAAGAGATGGCTCAGTATCTTGGTGTCCGCCACGCGATCGGCGTCAATTCGGGGACCGACGCGATTTATTTGGCGTTGCTCAGTTTGGGCGTGGGACCGGGGGATGACGTGGTGACGACGGCGTTTTCCATGTTTGCCACGGTGGAGCCTATTCGATTGTTGGGGGCCCGTCCCGTGTTCGTGGATATTGATCCTAAGACTTGTCAAATAGACGTGACTCAGTTGGGTCCGCGTGTGACCAAGAAAGTCAAAGCGATCATTCCGGTGCATTTGTACGGCAGTGTAGCCAATATGGGCGGAATATTGGAATTGGCGAAACAACGCGGCGTGCCGGTCATTGAGGACGCGGCTCAAGCGGTGGGAGCCTCGCTTCATGGGAAAAAAGCCGGAGGCCTTGGCGATTTTGGGTGCATCAGTTTTTATCCCACTAAAAATTTGGGGGCTTATGGGGACGGCGGCATGGTGGTGACGAACAACGATGAGTTGGCCGACGGGATTCGGACGTTGCGTCATCACGGCCAAACAAAAAAATACGTACATGAGTTTATCGGCATCAATAGTCGATTGGATGACCTTCAGGCGGCGGTTCTCTCCGTGAAGCTCCGTCACTTGGATACGTGGAACGCCAAACGCCGCGAGATTGCTCAACGGTACACCGAGGCGTTTAAGGATTTGGAGCTACAAACGCCCTTTGAGCCCGAAGGGGTGTTTCACATCTATCATCAGTATTCCATTCTCGTGCCGAACCGCGACGCGTTTCAACAGCGCCTCTTGGAACAAGGTGTGTCGTCGGCCGTGCATTATCCTTTGGCTCTGCCGTTTCAACCGGCGTTGGCAGAGTTTGGACATCAACGGGGTGATTTCCCACAAAGTGAAGGGGTGGCCACCGAAGTGTTATCGTTGCCTATATTCCCTGAAATGACCGAACAAGAAATTAAGAGCGTCATCGGGGCCGTTCAAGCGTCGTTGCGAGATTTCGCGAATCGGTAACGCCCGAATTCGGGTGGCTCCACCGAACATGGCATGATTCGAGAGATTTTTCAGTATCGGGAATTGTGGGTCGTCTTGATCCAGAAGGAATTAAAAGTCCGTTACAAAAACACGTCGCTGGGATTTCTCTGGGCGGTGGCGGCTCCCCTCCTTCACATGTCCGTGCTCTGGGTCATCTTTGAATACGCGTTTCGCCTGGCCATTCCTCGATATCCCCTCTTTTTGTTGACCGGACTCGTCCCATGGATGTTTTTCAGCCAGTCCTTACTCGCCGGCACCTCTTCGTTGGTGGATCATGCCCCGTTATTGAAGAAGGTCAAGTTTCCTTCCGCGATCATCCCCTTCTCCGTCGTCGGCGCTCAAGCGGTGCATGCCTTGTTGGCGTTGGGGGTCCTATGGGGGGTCGCCTGGGTGTCAGGAGGTTTCCCGGCCTCCGGGGTGCTGACGCTCGTGTGGTTGGGATGTCAGGCCGTGTTTGTGGCGGGCGTGACGCTGGCGTTGGCGGTCACTCACGTGAAGTTTCGGGATGTGAAATATCTTTTGGAGGCCGGGATGTTGTTAGGATTTTACGCCACACCGATTTTGTACCCCGTGTCGCTTCTCCCGGAGACCTTACGGGCGTGGTGGTGGGTGAATCCCATGGCGTGCTACGTGGAATTATTTCGTCAGGCGTTGTATGTCGCAGAATGGTCTGATCCGGGCCTCGCCGCTTTGGGAGTGGGTTACGCGATCGTGGCGTTCGGTTTGGGTTTGTTCGTCTTCAAACGCCGGGCTTCCGTTTTAGCGGAGTGGGTGTAGCTGGTCATGATTCCTTCGATGGTGTTTGAGCATGTCAATAAAGTCTATCCTTCGATGTCAAGAACCTACCTGTTGGGGGAGGGCATGAAGGCCATCCGGCGTTTGGCAGGCAGGGGAGGTTCACGGACTGAAGATCGCACGGTGTTGCAGGATATTTCTTTTGAAGTCGCCAAGGGTGAAACGGTCGGGGTAATTGGCCGGAACGGTTCGGGGAAGAGCACCCTGTTGAGGCTCACGTGCGAGATTGAGCGTCCGACCTCGGGACGGGTGGTCTTGAACGGTCGGGTGGGCACCTTGTTGGAGTTGGGAGCCGGGTTTCATCCGGATCTGACGGGTCGGGAGAATGTGTTGGTTAATGGGATGTTGTTGGGATTCAGCCGGAGCCGGCTTGAGTCCCTGTCCGACGCCATCGTTGAATTCGCCGAACTCGCGCCTTTCATGGATCAGCCGCTCAGAACTTTTTCGTCCGGCATGATGGTCCGGCTGGGGTTTTCGATCGCCGTTCATACCGATCCGGACGTGTTGGTCGTGGATGAAGTGCTCGCGGTGGGGGACGAATCATTTCAGCGGAAGTGTTTTGAGAAAATCCGTTCCTTTCAGTCCCAGGGGAAGACCTTGGTGATTGTGTCGCATAACCTCGGTTTGATTCGGCTCCTATGCGGGAGAGTCTTATGGCTGGATGAGGGGAAGCTACGCCGGGTCGGACCCCCTTCGGAGGTCGTCGAGGCCTATGTGCAAGAAGCCACTCGCAGTGCTCGCGGCACCGGGGGCACCGGAGGTGCTGTTCCGTCCGTCCGACGCCCGAGTACGGGGCGTCCAGGTGATCTTCCACAGGATCAGCCTTTGGAGGCTGAGATTCTCTCGGTCACCCTGATGAATGGGGAGGGCGTCCCTCAAGAAGCCTATGTGACCGGAGAAACGATCGTGGTGCGAATGAGGTACCGAGCCCGTCGAACCATCAATCGCCCGCTTTTTGGATTGGCCATTTATCGAAGCGACGGAATCAGTTGCCACGGCACCAGCAATTGGGTGGTGGATCACGCACCGGCTTCCATTGAGGGGACGGGGTTCGTCGAATGCCGTTTCGAGCGGGTGATGTTACTGGAGGGAGAATATGTCCTGTCCGCTCATTTATATGGTGAACAAGGCGTCATCCCGCACGATATTCATGACATGCGGTATCCGTTAAGGATGGTGCGTTCCGTTTCCGAACGATCCCGTTTACCCCACGTGCCGATAGGCGTCGTCGCCATCGAGCAGAAGTGGACTTATGGCCGTTCAGTCGAACCCTAAGATTAGCGTCGTCATTCCCACGTGGAATCGCGCGGGGATTTTGGAAAAATGTTTGGCGGCGTTGTCGTCCCAAACGCTTGAGGCCCATCAATTTGAGGTGCTCGTCGTTGACGGGAGCTCGTCGGACCAAACCCGTCCGATGGTCGAATCGTTTGCCGCCAAGGGGCCTTTCCAGTATGTTGCCCATGGCCTGGCGAATTCCCAAACCAAGAGAAATGTCGGCATTCAACGGGCTCGAGGGGAGATCGTGTTGCATTTCAGCGACGATATGATGAGTCCGCCTGATTTATTGGCCGAGCATGTAGAGGCCCACCGTCAACATCCCGATCCCCACGTCGCGGTGTTGGGGCACATTGATTGGCCTCCGTCCTGGCATCCCAGCGCGCTGGATCGTTTTGTGATGAGTCGGGAAGGCGGTTATCAATTTGCCTATGAGCGCATTGAGGATCCCCAGAACGTGCCGTTCGGATTTTTCTATGCGAGCCACGTATCTACCAAGCGCCGGTGGTTATTGGAGAAGGGATTGTATGATCCTTCCTGGGATTTTTTTTATGAGGACACGGAATTGGGATTTCGGTTGGCGGGTCAGGGGATGAGAATGATCTATCAGCGGTCCCTCGTCGCGTATCACGACCATCCCATGACCCTTCGCCAGCGTTATGAGAAATTCGTGGAGGCCGGCCGGATCAGGAAGGTGATCGCGCACAAACATCCTCAATTAAGGCAGTGGTTGGAAATAGATCGTTTGGCCGCCCACGCGGAGGTTTTGCCTGCCCCCGCGGTGATTGATGAGGTGATTGATCGTGTGGAGCATGAGCCGGTGGGCGAACCGGTGGCGTGGATGACCTATGATTTTTTATTTCAAACGGCCTTCATGCGGGGTGTCTCCGGGGAAGGTTTGGAGGCGCCCCTCCCATTACTGGAGGAGTGTGCGCCGGTGGCGGTGGTCATTCCCAATTGGAATGGCGCCCGTTTTCTGTTGCCGTGCCTGACGACGTTGTTGAGTCAGCGTCTGCCGCCGGCTGAAATAATCGTAGTGGACAATGGGTCCACCGACGGTTCCCAGCAGCTCGTCAGCCGGTTGTTCCCGGCCGTCCAGCTGAAGGACTTGGGCCGGAATTTTGGCTTTGTTAAACCGGTCAACGAGGGCATTACCCTGACGACCTCTCCGCTGGTGTGGTTGATGAACAACGATATCTGGATGCACCCCGATTGCTTGTGGCAGATGGCCGCCGCCGCCAAGCAGAGGCCGGACGTGGGGTCATTTGCCGCCAAAATGTTGTTCTATCAGGACCGTCCGACGCGAATGTTGAACGCGGTGGGAGACGGCCTCTCCACCTCAGGACGGTCCGAGAATATCGGCTATCGTCAGCTTGATCGAGGTCAGTATGATACCCCGCGCGACGTATGGGGCGCGTGCGCCGGGGCGGCGCTCTATCGGAGAAGCCTTTTCGATCGTCTCGGCCTGTTTGACGAGACGTATTTTGCCGTGTATGACGACGTGGATTTCGCCTGTCGAGTCCAGGCGGCCGGAGAGCGTTGCCTCACGGTCCCTTCCGCCGTCGTGTATCACCGTCACTTCGGGACCTTGGGGAGCGGAAGCGATCAATCGGTGTACCTGGCTATGAAAAATGACAGTCATGTGGTCGTCAGAAATTTTCCCTGGCTCACCTTTTTTAAATACTTTCCCCGAATTTTGTTGGTGGGCGTGCGTCGGGCGGTGGGGTTTGCTTTGAGACGTCAGGCCGGACCGGCGTTTCAAGGCGAATGGCGGGCTTTGATGGAATTGCCCATCGTGTTGGCGGCCCGGAGGAAATTGTCGCGAGATCGCGTCGTGTCCAGGGAGCGGTTCGAGGAAGGACTGTCATAACTCGGTTCCTGGTGCTTCAAGGCGTGGACACGGCCCTATTTGAGCGAGGGGTGGAGGAATTATTCCGCCGTTATCCGGATTCGTCCTGGACGGTGGTGGGTGAGGGAGGGAGGGCGGGAAAACAAGAGCCATTTGATCGATGTGTGATCATCGGCCTTCCTTCTACTTCCGGGAGGTCCCAGTTTTTAGCTTGGCGATTGGCCGTCCCCCAGGTCACGTTCCTGGATCCCAACCGATGGACGGAGTTGACAAAACGGCGGCGCCAATTGTTTTGGTTTCTCGTCAAGAAAACGGCGTCCGAGATCCTCTTCGCGGCATTAGGAGCGGTAGCGGCGGCGGGGCTGGTCTTCTTGGTAATCCTCAATCTTCTGGCCGCGTTATTGGGGTCCCTGATCGTTGAGGGATGGGTTTGGAGGTCGAGGAGGAACGCCTGATGGGCATCGCCCCCACCGGCTTGTTGTGGGTCGGTCCCCTGTATCAGACCGAGGGCTACGGGAGTATCTCGAGAAATTATTTGATCGGACTACACCGAATTGGCTTTCCCGTTCGGGCGGTCAATTTCGGCCCTCCTCCAAACCGCCGACTTCCTCCAAATACCCTGGCGCTTCTCCGGCAATTGAGGCACGCCGATATCGGAGACGCGCCCATCGGGGTGGTGAATTGGAGTCCCGATTTATACCCCATGGTGAAATTTCGCGGAGTGTGCAAAAAAGTGGGGCTGACGCTGTTTGAAACGGACCGTGTGCCGACGGCGTGGGTGCCGTGGTGTCGGGAAATGGACGAAATTTGGGTGCCCACCCGGTTTAATTTCGAAACGTTTTCCCAGAGCGGCATTCCGCCTGAAAAACTGCGGGTCATTCCCTACGGTATTGATACGCGTCAATTTC
>OBEQ011804606.1_pt1 | contig 15087 bp, 16 predicted proteins | sample 1670901 | NCBI WGS metagenome assembly OBEQ01 (sample SAMEA104232315, study PRJEB22302) | groundwater metagenome | biome: forest; feature: aquifer; material: groundwater | place: USA | collected 2011-08-07 | depth 5.4 m | reverse complement strand
TTTTAATAACATTTCATATTGTTTCTGGACGTAATCGGAAGGGACCGGATTTTCCCACGCCATAACAGACGGGGTAAATTGGTAGAAAAGTAAAGTGTTAGCAATAAAAGAAAGGAGAATAGTTTTTACTTTGGGTAAAGTTCCCCCAGAAAGGTTTTTAAGTAGTGTTACTGCTCGCATATCCTTTTAAGGTAGTGAGCAGTGTTAATAAAAAGTATATCGGACTATATCAAAAAGTCTCTACAAATTCAAGGGTGGGAATTCAAATTCTAAGCCTTCAGTTAATTGTGGTCGGGAACTATGATTCGAACTTTAAAGAGCCGTCTGCTCCTGCTGCTGTCTTAAGGAAGTTTTGGCCAGGTGCACATATTTATAGGTTGTCTCCATCTTTTTATGTCCTAAGAGCTCTTGAAGAGCCGGCAAATATTTGTCTTAATGCGTACCTTCTCCATTCAGGAGTAACTCTTCTTTCAGCTACTCGCTGAGTGTATAACAGTAATGGCAAATGTTGTTAATTGGATAAATGTTATTTCCATAAATTAGGTAAGTTTCCGGAATATAAAGCCGTCCCGAACCAAGCCCAGTTTTGGTCGTAGTAATTGTTTTGGTCTCCCCAATAGCCGTTTTTATTCCATTGTGAAAGAATTTTCTGAGTATAAATTTGGTTTGCGACATCTGGGTTGGTAATAGAAAAAAAGGCAAGCTGAGTTCCGTAGTGTGCAAGTGATTCAGTGTTCTGAGAAGGCGTACCATTATGAGAGTAACTCGCATATATTTTTTGTTGTTTCGACCATTCCTTCTGCCATAACCCCATTTGTTGAAGATAACTCAATGCTCTTGGTTCTTTATTCCATTGATAGTCTAACGCTATTCGCCATAGAGTTCTGAGGGCATCATAGGAGTAATGTGTAGAATTATCGTCATTGTTGTTCGCCTGTACAACTTTTCCGTTTTTGTCGAGTGCACACCAGTCTGGTGGGATATTTGCACTACCATCTAAACCAAAGGTAGATTCAGAGCATCCCTGAAGAATCTTGTAAGACGTATCTACCAAGCTATTCCAATCATGGTTTCTATCAACCTCAGCGAAAATACGATAAGCGTATGGAGACAAATATGAAGGGTTAATTGTGAATACTTTATTTTCCTTCTTTGATGCCCAATTTCCAGCAACAACATATCTATTTCCTTTTATCTCAACCGTCTCGAAGTTCCAAATGTCAGTTATTATATTTTTGGCCTGTTCTAGGTACTGCACATCGCCCCAGCTTTTATATGCAAACAAGAGAGATAGGGCTGTATCTTGATCAGCATCGGTAGCAGTACCATTGTCGATAATACCTGAAGTTTTATCTGCTTTTTCCCCATACCACCATGCAAATAGTGACTTATCATCTAAAAGCATGTTTTTTTGTGTCCATGTAAGTACTAAATCAAAAGTTTTTTTATCATTTCCCCACACCGAATGTAACAACGCATAAGATTGTCCTTCAGAAGTAGTTGAGTTTTGACTATATGGATTTATAATTCGACCATTTGCAGTGACAAAGTTTTTCTTATAATTTTTCCAAGAATCTTCTAACACAGCTTTAGTATTAAGTACTTTGTTGATGGTTACTGTGTTGCCTCCCTGAGAAAATGACTTGATTACTACGGAATGATCATAAGCAGTCTTTAAGATAGAGAATCCTTCTATATCAGATTTAACGGAAGGGGTGACCAATATATAATCAACATTTTGCCAGTTGTTTTTAAGTATTGCTGATTTTACAGTTTCATCTCTCTCGGCTTTCCAGTAATAAATAGGATTTGGATAACTAAAACCTTGGTAATGTAAATCAACATATGCGTAATCATCGGTAACTATAAAAGAAGACTTATCTAAATTGTTCTGTACCCATTGTTCGGCTTGAATCTGAGGTGTCGTTTGGTCTTGAGTTTCTATAGATGTCAAATAATTGAATCTGTAATGAAGTCCTAAATAAAGTAATAAGATCGAAATTAATGTGGGTATGATAAAATCTGGAATTTTGAATTTTATAAAAATGAGAGCATTGTTCATGTTTTTATAAATAAAGTCTAGTGATAAAGCTAAATTTATAATAAGAAAAGGAAGTAAAGAAATAAGATAGAAGGAGTACACTTGACCTCCTCTACCGTAGAATATAAAAAAGGAAATGGTAAATAGTGGAAAAACTAAGTAGTATTTATTTTTAAATAAGCCAATGATTAGGTTAAATATAGATGCGAAGACCCCACCTAAAAGTAATATTCCGTCGCCTGTTTGTTGTGAAGACCAAGAGTTTATTGAATTTCTTATGTCACTCAGTGGATTTAGTAGGCTTCCGTTTCCAGTGCGGCTCATTTGATATTGAATAGTCGTAATTAAGCTAACATGCGGAGTATTATCGAAAAACCCATAAGGGAAAAATTCGCCCTTAATCAGTGCGTAAAGAACCCATAAAGATATAATGAACCCGCTTATTGCTATCCACAATGATATGGCAAAGTTTCTATGTACTTTATGGGCTTCAAAATATAATAAAAGTACAAACGGAATGATGAAAATTATTGCTGTTTCTTTCGAGAGAAAAGCAATACCAAAACATATAGCACTAAACAATATATATTTTAAACGTTTTACATTTTGTAAAAGTAAAAAAAGAGACAAAAGTATCCAAAAGGACATAATATTATCAAGGAATACCATCCTACTTAGCTGGATTTCTAAGGGTGATAAACCAAAAATTAGCACTGCAATCAACGCTACGATACTTGAGACTTTTAGCCTCTTTAAAATTAAGTAAATTAAAACAGTGGAAAGGGAAGAAAGAAGAAGCATATATGCTCTTCCAGAATTTACGGCAGTCCCAAAGCTAGAAAATCCGCCAGTGAAGATACTCCAGATGCCTAATTGTATCCAGCCTAAAGGCGGGTGGTCATACCAATAAGTATAATGAGATAGTTGTCCTTTAGTAACAAATGCCCATGCTTCAGCAATATATGTTCCCTCGTCATCGAAATAGGTAGGATAGTGGAACATATTGTATGCATGAGCTAACCCAGTAATAATAAGAACAAAAGTTAAAGCTATGAGCTCTGGGCGACACTTTAGAATAATATTTTTAACTCTGATTATATTAGTCATTGATATTGGAACCACTCTGAAGAAGAATTGGAATTTCTAAATCTCTATGTGCGTTAATATGTAGGGTTTTCTCCCAACTATTCAAACTAAATATCACCCGATAGAAAGCTCTGAAAGATGAAAACGTCAGTATTAACTGATATGGATAGAAGGTGGCTAATACTTTTAATGGCATCCAAAATAGAAACTTTAGGCCATTGGCTTTAGTAAATTCGTAGAGTCCAATAATTTGTACGACTGTTTGGAGAAGTAGCAAGAATAAGGGAATGAAAGAAAAAAGAGAAGCCCAAACAGACAGCTTATGGGTAAAGGCAATCCAGATTGCGAAAGGAGTGTAAAATAAAAGGATAGTTTGGAGTTCTGCTGAGAGTAGAACATAAACTGCAAATAGTTTTTGCTTAAACTTTGGCAACTTTCCCCAGTCTCCTTTAAATAGAACCTGCAAGAAACCTTGATTCCAACGAGTCCTTTGTTTTATAAAACTGGCTAAGTTAGTTGGCGTTTCCTCACGTGTTACGTGCTGTTCATCATATATCACTTTTAATTTTGCTCCTGCTGAAATCAGCCTTATCCCAATGTCAGCATCTTCAGTCAGACAGTTTTCATCCCAACCTCCTATTGCATTAAGCCACCTTTTTTGAAAAAAAACGGTATTGCCGCCCAGGGGAGCAATTTGAGCAACTTTGGAGAAAAAATGTAGGGCGGACTTATACCAGAAAAAGTACTCCATAACGTTTAATGTGGAGAACCAACGGGAGCGGTAGTTCATAAGCTGTACCCCGGACTGGACAAAATCAACATTTCCTGACTGCAAAACGGTATTGATTACATTGTAAATGTCTTTATGTGGTTCATCCTCAGCATCGAAAACAGCAATAATTTCATTGCTTGCTCGCCGCAATCCCTGGTTCAAACTACGGGGTTTGCTGATTGGCAAACTGTTAAATACAACAAGCCTTACATGGGGGTTTCCAATTTCCCTTATGGTTTGTTCAGCCCTGGCTATGGTTTTTATATCATCCTCCCGGCAGAGAATAAGCACCTCTTTCAGATAATCAGGGTAATTGATATTGTTTACCGATTTAATGGTTTCTCTGATAACATTTTCTTCGTGTCTGGCAGGGATAAGAGCCGTAAAAGAAAATTTCGGTCGGTTAAATTCTTTAGGCGATTTGTGTTTCTCTACGCTTTCCGGGTTTTCCCAGGCATAAAGCATCCACATTAGCGTAAAGATGCCATGAATGATGAGTATGAATGAGAATGAGATTATAAAGTCTGTAAATAAAGTTTTGTAACTGATTCCAAGTGCTTGTAGATTTGACAAATATATGGCTAAGGTGACTAGGCCAAGCGTAACTACCGTTATTTTTAAAATTAACTCTAAGGTTTTTTTCATTTCCATATTCATTTTTCTGAAAACAAAACCCAACCGTTTTTAGACAGTTTTTCAAAAAAAATCTGTTTTCGTTGGGCAGTTTAGTAAAGTTTTACTTTATTTGTTTTTTACTTTATGTTCTCTTATAAACTTCTCTAAATCTTTTCCCTCGATTCTGTAATTTCTTCCGAACATTACTGCTTTTAATTTGCCACTCCTAATGTATTCGTAAACTGTAAGGATATTAAGTTGCAAAAGCTCCGCAACCTCTTTTGCTTTTAAAAATCGCTTAATCATATAAGAAAATACTATATGCTTTTGTTTGCATATGCTTATCTATGTTTATCACTGGTGGTTTGAAGTGGAGAATAGCACAAAATAAGAGTAAATGCTACAAGGAGAAGCTGGTCTGACAGTCCCTTTTTACCTACCCTAAATCACGGGTGGGAAAAATGCAGGTATCTCCAACTCATGTAAAATTTGGCAAAAGAGTACAGGAACTTCGAAAACAACGAGAATTGACTCAAGAAGATTTAGCAGACCTTGTAGGTGTTGATAGAAGTTATATGGGTTTTGTGGAAAGAGGAGAGCGGAATCCAACGCTTGATAAGCTTATCAAGATCGCCAAGGCTCTTAAAATCACCTTGTCTGAGTTATTGCAGAACATCTAGCTTTGGCGGATCCGTGGATTATGGCATCCACAAGTTAGCTGGGGGTCGTTGATGATTTCCGAAACATTAGATTGGGTTCAAATGATTAAATATCCTGAGTTAGTTTATCAAAAATCAATGCAGTTTCTCAGTTTGTGAATTTGAAGGTGGAAATTATTTGTGAGAAGTATTTTTGTTGATCGGCTGATGTGATGTGCAAGTCAATCGATGAGAACTGGTATAGATCTTGTCCAACAGAGAGATATAACTTGAGAATATGGTGGTCTACAGTATCTTGACCACGTGGCAGTATTGCTGCCATCTTTAAACCAGCCTTATTATTGATTGAAATATCGCTTATTTGTTTATTTACATATCCCTGTTGCGAAAGAAATTCTTGTCTAGACTGGTCTAGTGTTTTATTTTTTATTAATTCAAGAGAAAACGCAGGTGTAAAATCCCCATAAGATGGTGTTTGGGGAATAGATTGCGGATCGATAGCCAGTACTGAGCCAGAACCAAGATAACCCGAGAAGTAAGCTGGTGGGATTTTAAAGGTCAAACCATTGAATGTTACATCTTTCCAGTTTGCAGTTTCGGTTAGGGGTTGTGGCGATGGTTTACCAACGACAATTACTTGATCAAAGGGAGTTGTAGATTTATAGAAAAATCTAAAGTATCCAAAAACTGCTCCAACGCCAATTAATATTGTAACAATGACAACTATTAGAATTTGAGCGAATCCTCGGGCAGGCTTCATCAATTTCAGCTTACCACAAACGATCTGTGGGACTGTGACTACATTATAACCTTGGTTTTATGGATCAGCTTAAGCCCAATTTACTGTGAAGTTAGACTATATAGTTGAAATATTCCAAAGAAGGTTATCGAGTAAAAAATTAAGGTGACCAATATTGAAACTACAAAGCCTATCACCCAAAGTTTTACCGACTTCTTTTTAATTGAAGCAATGGTCGAGCCAACCAAGAAAAACAAAATCGATAGAACTCCGAGTCCTGCCAGTACAGAAAAAATCTTTGCCATAGTTTATGGTAGCAGTTTTAAAGAGTCTAAACAAATTAAACTAAAGCTATTTTAAGTTGCGGGGCTAGTATTCAATTTACAGCGATGTCTGTTCCTGTTGTTGCCTCAGGGAAGTTTTAGCAAGGTGAACATACTTATAGGTAGTCTCCATTTTTTTATGGCCCAAGAGTTCCTGGAGCGCCGGAAGCGTCATGCCTTTATCTACTTTATGCGTACCAAAAGTGTGTCTTAGGGTATGGACACTCGCTTTTTTCCTAATTCCTGCTTTCTGGACATATTTATGAACCATCCACCTAACAGTCCTAACATCCATTGATGTACCATTCTTGGCAAGAAACAGCGTTTGGAAGTCCACAATGCCATTTTGACCTTTCTTATCATCGAGATAGATGTTCAAAGCGCCTAAAGACTGCTCTTCAAGGGGTATAGTACGATCCTTTTTGCCTTTGCCTTGTCTTACAATTAACATTTTGTTTTCAATGTCTATATCATCCAGTTTTAGATTAACCAGCTCTCCAACCCTTAGTCCTGTTTGGAGGAAAAGCATTAGAATCGCGTAATCTCTAATATTTCCCTGCGCTTCATAAAGCAGCGCTTTATATTCGTTCCTGTAAAGTACCTCCGGGTCTCTTTCTTCACGAATTGGTCCTTTGATTGTCTCTGCGGGATTGCCGGCAATAACTGCATTGTCTCTTAAGAAGGTGAAAAACTTTCTAATGGCTGCAAGTTTTCTTACGCGTGTTACGCCGGTAGCCTTTTTATCCGCTAAAAAGTTCAGGAATCCGATAATATCAACTCTGCTAAAACTTACTGGTTTGTCCCAATCAATCCGGTTTCCCTTGACCCACTCAATAAATTGTCTGACGTCATCCGTATAGGCTCTAATGGAATTTTGAGAATAATTGTTACCAACTAAAGATTTACCAAAAAGCCCTAAACTTTGTGTTGTTGTCATATCAAGCATACAGTTTTCGCCTCTCTTGAATTTGCAATTCGCCTTTGGTTATGGTATAAATAATGAAAATCGAGCTGAAAACTGACCGTATCGGCAAGCTGTCTCAAGCATAGCTTGAGAATAGGTTCTACCACCCCTTTGTGGGTGGTTTTTTTATGATTAAACTTCAACCAGGCTGTCATTTTTTACGGCCTCATTAAAAAGTTTTTCAGCTCCCGCATCCTTTTTAGTTAATACATCACGAACGAATCCGGCTATAGCATCTGCCAGTCTTGTTAATGCGTTATTTTCATCTTTACTAACCCCCTGTACTTTTTTAGTATGAATTCCCAATTTACGAAGTTCACTACCATACTCATGTCGTTTAGTTTTACTGAGGCCGTCAATATATATAAGTGCGCTATATCCTTCTGGGGGTTCTTTGAAATGAACAGCTTTGGCAATTCCGACAATCGTTGCCATATCATAGTTTACTTGTTCGCGATATACCGAGTAACGGAGTTTCCCTCGAAAATGCCTGGAGGAGAATATGTATTTCAAATATTCTAAGCGACGTTTATTCTCGGCCTTCCCCCATTTAAATTTTCCTTTACCACTCTTTTTCTCAATTTCTTCGCAAAGTTGTAATAACTCATCTCTTTCTTTTCCGGTAACAACTATTGAGACAATAAAGATATCGCCTTTAGTATCTTGGCCACTTTCATCTACGTAACAATATATTTTTTGCTTTGAATTCTTAGTCATTAGTTAAAACTTACAAGTAATCGATAATTTAAGCAACACTGAAATCCACTATTAAATCTATTTCCTATAAACAATAGCTTTTCCATTATAAGGAAGAAATGACGCCGGCGCAATAGCTTCAACTTATAATAGAGGTTGCCGATAATGATAGGTTATAGGAAATGGGAGGTTGAGTTAAAGGTATGCAGAAATACATGCCTCTATAATGTTCCTAGTCCACCAGCTTAATATGGTAAGCTAAATGTAGTGAAACCTACCCAAGGATTTGCCACCATTGTAGTAATTAGTTTCATTGCTCTTTTGGTTGGTGTATTGGGAATTATAGCCTACTTTAAGTTTTCTTCTAAGCAATCAACAGTGCCTTTGCCTATACCAGTTTCTCGTCAATCGTCAGCAATAACTCTACCTACCTTATCACCAGCGTCTTCTCCTATGGACGAAACGGCGAATTGGAAAACATATAAATCCACTAGTTGTCCAGTTGTTATTTCTTATCCACAATCTTGGAACATTACTGATCTAAAATTGGCAAAAGGGGTTGATTATACGGGCAATAGTCTGGGTTGTTGCAAGATAACAAGTCCAGAATATGTTACAAAACTAGGAGAAGAGGCTGGTGGACGTATAAATATATCAAAGCTAGCGTTTAGTAACGTGATTTCTGACAGCAAAATAAATAACTTCGATGACTATATTGCAGTTCTCAAAAAGCAGACAACAGTAACAGGCCTCCAAGATAAACAATTTGATCCAATTATTGGAAAGCGATATCTTACTTCAGGTTTCTTTGCTGAAACAAATTTTGCTTTCGTAAAGAATAACAGTTTATACATCATCTCTTGGAATAATGACAGCTTGTCTGATTCAGAGAAAAAACTTATAGACCAAATTCTTTCCTCTTTCAAATTCTTATGAGAAAAGGTTTTGCCCAAATCCTAATTCTTGGTTTGGTAGTTGCAATTTTTGCACTTGGTGGAGCTTTTTATATTAAGCAATTTCAAAAACCACATACTCAAATACCTACTTTTATCCCTGAACCATCTATCAATCCACCTGCGTCGCACATTGCAAATAAAACTGCTCCCAGCCCAACATCTATAACCCAATCACCTATACCTATTTCTTCACCATTGTTGTCAAATTTTTTGGTTATTTCTGCGAGGGCAAGTGCTTCTCTGGGTTTGTTAATAACTGATCCTAATGGAATACAAACAGGAGATTTACCTAATAAAAAATTTGTTTCGGATATTCTAGGGTCTTCTTATGTTCATGAGCCTGGTATAGCTTATTATCCTGGAAACGGAGGCCATACACCTCCCTCTGTGTACTTCGGAGTGAATTATCCTATAAAAGGAGTTTATCTTATTCGAGCAACTGGTGTAATAAATGATTCGTACAATATAGATATTGGATTGTTGGACTCTAAAATGGTATCCACAGATAAATTGTTTAACGGTACAACTGCTCTGGGGCAGATCAACACATTTTCTATTGACACGAATACTGGAATAATTACACAAATTAACTAACCAATTATTTCCCTTCTAAACTATTCCTTACATACCCCAGTCCGCCAGCTGGATTTAGCCCCAATATTGAGGGATTTGGAAAGCCATTAAGATGAGTTTTGAGCGGGATACAAGAGACAGAGGGTTAGTTAGTTTTTGGTAAACTTGATTGTAATTGGGACTTTTTGTTAAGTTTTAACGCTGCAATTAAATTTAAAAGCCATACTCCCCATAAAATATTTCCGCTAAAGATAAATATGCCTAAGATGAGTATTAGAAAGTCGAGTCCAGGGGTAATTCTGGTTGGGGGTAAAAAAAACGCTCCAACCACCCAAAACGGCAAAATTAAGGTTAATATCAGAGGCAGAATATTGCCAATTTTTGGAGCGATTAGAAAAAGAATGCCTAAGGCTATTAGCCCAATTACCCAAGCGACACCTACATTCAGTAAGTGTACAGGATCTGAACCTCCTATCCCACCATGCGATGCTACTAATAAAATTAAAGTTAAAATAGCAATTATTAAATCTACAATTCCAATTATCTTAGTCATTTATCTTATTCATTTCTTTTTTGATCCTTTTGTTGGTGTCTGGTTAATTTGATTTACTCACAGAGCAGGGTCTATTGCGGGTGCTTGATTTACAGGGGGCGAAGCATTAGCTGGTTGCGATTCTTGAGGCGAGGTTGTAGTAGGAAGGATATTAGTGTTATTAAGCGGCATTAACTTGATTATTACTTAAACTAAGGTTGAAACTCAAATCAGCTTCAAAATTATTCAATTCTCTTTACAAATCTGTTAAAATTCCCACTAAAACTTATACTTAAGTGAATAAAAGATCTTATTCAAGCGGCCTTTTTTACTGTACCTCAACTAAAAGAATACTTTTGTATTCACCTGGCAAAAATCCGAGTGCTAGAAGCTGGAGATTTATTGGCTCATCATATAAAAATAAAAAGGGGCAACAACCTGTGAATGCGCTAAGGTCGGAGATTTATAAAAAGCTAGGCTTAGAATCAACTACCAGCTCAATTAGAAAACTCTACGATTATGCAAACGCTAAGACAAAAAAACATAATTACGTTTTTTTCATAACAACCTCAAAAGAAATCAAGTTTAAAAACCTATCTAGTAAAAGCATGGTTTCCTGGTTCAGTTTGAAAAAAGCCTGGAAACTTAACTTATCAAAACAGACCAGAAAAGATTTGTTCTTCTTTCAAAAAAAGCTCATTGCTGCTGAGAAATTTAACTTCCTGTAAAAATGCTACGATTCCCTAGAGAAATTTTTCAGGAGTTAAAATCTCAATCTCTTGGGGAATAGTTACTGTGGAATCACTGTTTAAGGTCACAAGATAAAGTTTAGAACAATGTAGGGCGGTTCCTGCTTTAAGAAGTGAACGCACTTCCCTATTTCGTGTCTCTTCATCTGATAGATCAAAGCATACTTGATATAGGGCGGTAGTTTTTCCCCCATCAAGTATTGCAAAATCAACTTCATTGCCTTTACCCTCGTAATAATACACTGTGTCGTTGGTTTGCGAGAGTTTGTGAAAGACCACATTTTCAAATAACCTCCCCATGTTTTTAGAGAATTTAGTTGACAGGGCGGTTATGAATCCCGTGTCTACAAAGTACACCTTTCTGGGGTACTGGAGTTGGTTTATTACCACCGCGTTAAAAATAAAGAGCTCCTTCATAAAATATGAGGTTTCAATGTAGGAAAGGTAGTTATCTACAGTGGATTTACCAACTGGTATTTCCATGCTTTTTAAGCTGTTGTGCAGTTTGGAAATTGTTATATAGGTTGAATTGAGAAGCAGTTTTAGGAGCGTCCGCAGGGCGGCATCATTGTCTATCTTATACCTCTCGGCTATATCTTTTTGCACCACGGTTTGGAAATAGGATTGCAAAAGCTCTTGCTTTTTCTCTGGGGTTGTTAATACCACTGCCGGTAATCCTCCAAACAATAAGTAATCTTCAAAAAGGAAGTTGAAGCGTGCAGTCTCATCTTTTACATACGCCATCTTCTCAAAATCAAGCGTTTCGTTCTTAAAACGCAAAAATTCCGAAAAACTTAGTGGATGTACGCTAACTTCCCACGCCCTACCCCGAAGTTCTGTCGGCAACTCTGCGCTGCTCATTTTTGATGAAGAGCCGGTTATAAAAATCCTGACAGATTCACTGTCAAGTACTCTGCGTACCCATTTCGACCAATTGTGGATAACTTGCAGTTCATCCAGAAATAAGTATTTTGGCTTTTTGCCAAAAACTGCCTGAATCTCTGGAATAAGGTCCGTTAAAAGTTCTATTGTGGGCGTGGTGATACGTTCATCTTCAAAGTTAATATAAACTACCTCTTCGGGTGAATGTGTTTTTAAAAGCTCCTTTATGGCTTCAAAAACTAAGTACGTCTTCCCTACCCGTCTAAACCCGGTTATCACTGTTGCGCTATTGGCTCCCTTTTGAACCGAAATATCTATATTGGTATCTCTCCCTAGAGTTTCGGGCAACTTTCTATCTTTCCACTCATACAAAAGTGTTCTCAAAAGTGCGTTCATAGGACAAGAATACCTTATTATTGTCCTGTTTGCAAGACAATATTCATTCCTCTTCCACTTTTCTTTGAAGACTTCAAATAATCAAACAGCTGCTACTTGTGCAGCCGGTGTTTCCACTACCCCAGCATGCGCCTGATCCCACCAACCTAGCAACACTTCTTTTAATTTGGCCCGCCGAGCGTATAGGAAATTTGCAACGCGATCTCCATGTTTTTTAATATGAACTTTTACTTCTTCAGACCAATTACTAGCTTGTAAAATATGTTCCATCGCGCTATTTACAATTTGGACAATTGATAATTTCTCAATCTTTGCAATTGCCTCCTCAAGAGCTGCTTTCGGGAAGTCTTGTTTTGTCCAAAAAAGAGATTTAACCCAATCAGAAGTTAAGTCATCATCCACTCCTTCATAACCGCCTGGCTGTCCAACAAATGAGCAACCTAAATCCAAAGGGCCCGCTCGGTATTTTGAGCCTACTCCATCAACTACAGCTAATCCTACGTGCTCATTTTTGCCCGGTCCCCTATCTGTTTGCCTAACCCATGTCTCCGCTGTTAAAAAAAGTGGCCATTCATCAAAATTGGCTATCTCTAATCCTTCTGAAGCGACGTTCGACCAATTTTTGGCATAATACCTTTGAACAATAGCAATTCTAGAATTAACAGGCTCAACCGAATGATTTAAATCAGAAATATCTAGGGCTGCTAATATTCTTTCTTCTAAAACCTCATTAAAAATTTCTTCAGCTGTGTGAAATTCATTGTCGTAGGTTCGAAGATACTTCACGAAATATTTATCGTCATTCTCTAAAACGGCGACTTTGCAAGTTATTTTTCCAGAAGGATGCGGGTGAAGTATAAAGTTCTTGTTTGATAAATGCATATTTTCTTTAGCATAAATTTGCCACGATTTAATTTTACCTAACTATCAGGGATTTTACAAGGTATACTAGTCATTATCTTCAAACTATGGTACATCACTTGACAAGTTCTTGATAGTATGGACATACTACTGTATGTATTTGGAACATTTTAAATTAAAAGAGTTCCCTTTTCGTTCTTCCCCGGATTCCCGTTTTTTATACCTAGCGGATCAGGTAAATGAGACGCTTCAAAAGTGCCTATATATGGTTCAAAATAAAATTGGTCCTGTTTATACTTCCGGACCCATTGGTGCAGGGAAAACGACCCTTTCGAGCCTTCTGCAACAACAGCTTGAACAGGACTCCGGGAAATATGTCGTTTCGTACCTTGTTGTACCTCCTCAACTAACGGTAAACAGTTTACTGCGCATGATTATGGAAGAATTTGAAGTTAAAACTGATAGGGCTTATTCACGCAGCCTAGAATACCTTGCTAATTGGTTGCGGGAACAGCACAAAAAAGGCATTAAACCGGTATTAATATTGGATGAGGCGCAAAATCTTACTCCTACCCATTTAAAGCTTATCCATTTTCTTCTGAATTATGAAACAAGCAAAGAAAAACTACTACAGATCATTCTTTTTGGCCAGAATGAATTATCAAATAAAATAGACCGTTTCCCTGAGCTCAAATCCCGTATGTATCCTGCATCTTTAACAGCTTTTAATCGGAAAGATACAGAGGCTTTAATACAATTCCGCTGGTTTGTGGCTGGTGGTGGCAATACTCTCCCTTTTTCATCAGAAACCATCGATGAAATCTTTAAAGTAAGTTTGGGTTTACCCAGAGAAATTGTAAAAGTTTGCGATTTATCCTTAATTAGCGCTTTCTCCAAAAAGAGTAAAGACGTGCGCATTGAGAATGTACAATCAGCAATTGTTGAGTTAAAGCTACAGAAATAAAATTATGGGAATGTTTTCTGACTTAAAAAAAATCGACGAAAAAGACAAAACTAAAGCAAAAAAAAGTACTTCGTTCTCCCCTACTCAAAAAATCAATATTAAAACCTTAAAACAGCCAGCTACTAATCTAATTTCAGCTAACGAAAAAAGTGGTTTAGAAGAAGAATTAAATACTTCCGGCAATACAAAAATAGATACCGGCATGGAAGAAATGAGAGGCGTAGTTACTGACGTCGTGACGTCATTAACTCAAGACGTCAGTCTTAGAGTATGGAAAGATATAATTGAAAACACAGAAACCCACAATTCTTCCTTACGGATCACCAATGATGAAATCTATGAAGTGGAGGACTTAATAAATGATCTGAAGCGCAATTTAAAGGTAAAAACATCCTTAAACGAAGTCGCGAGGCTAGGACTTTTATACATAATTCGTGACTTTAAGAAGAAAAGGGAGAACTCGTTAGTTTATAAAGTGAAAAAGTCATGATCTCAAAACGTCGTGACGTCACGACGTCGATCATTTAAATATAAAGGCTGGTGTAATGTGGATAATCAAGTCAGAATCTTCAGAAAAAATCCAATCGCTTGGTGGGACAAAAATGTCATGCGACACTTGCGGCGAAAATACGGGAAAGACAAAAAAACATTCGTAATTTTAAGATCGGTGTATTTGGCGTTATGCGAGGTTGAAAGTGATTTTGCCGCTAGCCCCATTAACTCGTTTACTCAAACTGTAGGCACTTACGCCGGTACCTCCAGACAAGTGGCAGGAAAGTACATAAACGTGTTGCAAAAAGAAAACCTTATTAAAAAAACAAGACTTGTAGAGGAGAAAACAAAGAGGTTCCAGTCGGGGACCATTATTGAAATTTTGGACAGTCAAAACCTAGATAATCCTAAAGAAAAGCCGCTGGCGGGGTATCCCACCAATGGGGTATCCCACCAGAAGGATACCCAACCAAGTATAAAGAATATAAGTATTAATAAAAAACTAAGTATTTATACTAACGTTAACGAAAATCCATCAACTAAAAGTAATGAAGTGAAAAAGTTAAAAGACCTTTTGATACAGTACGAACTAAAAACACCTTTAAAAACCAAAAAAAACGCTGAGAAAAGGAACAAGTATAGAGAACTAACCAAAGAAGATAAGGATAAAAGAGATTATATAGCTTCAGAAATTGCCGAAAAACTAGATGATCTTAAAAGTTTAGGCGCTTTCCGGGTGATCGCAGAAAAAGTGCCGGAGCCGGTTATTTTTGAAGTCTTATCAAGC
>OBEQ012623912.1_pt1 | contig 15088 bp, 13 predicted proteins | sample 1670901 | NCBI WGS metagenome assembly OBEQ01 (sample SAMEA104232315, study PRJEB22302) | groundwater metagenome | biome: forest; feature: aquifer; material: groundwater | place: USA | collected 2011-08-07 | depth 5.4 m | reverse complement strand
GGGTTTATGACTTCCCTTTCTTACATCATTACTTTTGTGGTGTATAGAGTTGGGTTATTATTCACTTAAATTCACTTGGGATTATTGAAATTATTGTAATTGAAATAATTATAGAAGAGGGAATTACTATGGATTGGCAACAAATAGTTTCGTTAGTGATTGTCGCATTGACTTTTGTATTGCTTCTGAGAAGTCAAATACGAAAACGTAAACGCGCAAAGAATAGTGCATGCGGTGGAGATTGCGGATGCAGTTCTACGTCAACAAAAAAAGCAGCGACGTTTGAGGTATAGAAAACAAGAAAGATTAACTACAAAGAAAGCGCCTCATTTCTCTGGCAAAAGTGAAGATGAGGCGCTCAAAACACGAGTGATGAACGGTGTCGCTCACCAACTCAACCTTAATATACGCAAGGTTTGGATTGAATTCAAGAACCGTTCATTATTCCTTATTTATCAACTATGAAACAATTAAGGAGATTCAATATGCGTTCTTTTTACAACAACCATTTTTCTATAAATTTTTATACAAAGAGGAGTCTAAAGGTAATAGTCGTTCTGCTTTTTATTATGACACTTTTCTTTAGTATCTCTACTACCGCTCAAACACAAGAAACAACCACCATCGGTGGCTACGGCGAGCTTCATTACAATTACAATACGGAAACAAAAGATGCACGAGTAAACCTGTCCCGGTTTGTTCTTTTTGTAGGTCATTCTTTTAGTGAGAAAATTGAATTTAAATCGGAATTTGAAGTGGAAGATGCCAAGGTTGCCGGTGGTGAATCAGGTGGAGAAGTTGCTTTAGAACAAGCATACCTCGATTTCAAATTTTCGGACATGACAACATTTCGAGCGGGATTATTCATCCCTGCCATAGGCATTATTAATGAAACACATGAACCCCCAACATTCAACGGAGTAGAACGACCATACCTTGAGACAAAATTAATCCCTGCAACATGGCGCGAAATTGGAATTGGAGTTCTGGGAAAAATTCCAGCTATTGATGGATTATCGTATAAGGCTTTCCTTGTGAACGGGTTGGAAGCAAAAGGCTTTGGCGGTGATGAAGGTATTAGAGACGGACGGTTTGAAGGTAGAGATGCAAACGCCAACAGTTTAGCCCTAACCGGGAAACTAGAATATGTGAACATGGGCTTGAAAGTCGGAGCTGCGTTTTATTATGGCGGCTCATCTGCGGGCGATACTACATTAGCAAAAGGTCCTTTCGGAGCCCCTGTTTCATTGATTGCTCTTGATGCTCAATACTCGATTGATAATTTATCATTTCGCGCTCTTGGTACCACAATTCATATTCGCGATGCCGGCGCAATGAATACGTTGTACGGTTCCGATATTGGGAAAAATCTTCTGGGCGGATATGTAGAAGTTGCTTACAATCTTATACCACATTTCGATGCTGAGGCAACATCACAATTATCGCCTTTTGTACGCTATGAATCATTTGATCTTCATTCTACTATTGAAGCCCCTCTTATCAGAAATGATCAATACAATCAACAGTATTTCATTTTCGGATTAACCTATAAACCTCTCTACAACGTTGTTGCAAAAATTGATTACACACTTGAACGAAATAAAGCTCAAGTTGGCGAAACAAATTTATTCCAACTTGGGATTGGGTATAGTTTTTAATGGTCTATTCACACACGCCAAGGCGTGGTCTTATTACTTCGACTTGAAATTATTGATATTATTGAAATCGCATAACAATGCTCATTAATAAAAAAATAACCTTCTTAATATTGCTTTATGTACTAAGTTGTACTTTATATCACAATGCTCAGTCTCAGGTCTCAAACAACGTCTTGGCGGGTGTGAATGAAAAAGTTGTGCACTCATTAAAGAAAATGTTTGGTGATTCTGTGAGTGTAACGTTAACAAAAATTATTCTCTCCACGGATGAAAAGAAACAGATTTTTGATAATGCGAAAACATCTTGGAACAAAGACACCATTACAACATATGTTTGTAAATCAACAAGCAAGAGTATTATAGGGTATGGGTTTACCGATGATGTAAAAGGCAAAGTACAATTTATCACGTATCTTGTCGGGGTGAAATTGAGCGGGGAAATAGTTGATGTGGATATTCTCTCCTACCGTGAAGCGTATGGCGGTGAGATTATGTATGAATCATTTCGGAAGCAGTTTATAAACAAAACTGCTTCCGATCAATTGACTCCCGGAAAAGATATTAAGAATATCAGTGGTGCAACAATATCCGTACGCGCAATAACACTTGGCGTGAAACGCATACTCACCACATTTGAACTTCTTCATAAACGGATACAGTAATATGAATACACATTTGAATTGGCGATTAAAAGACGTTGACCACACATTGCGGCTATTCCTGACGATATTTTTATTTGTATTAACGGTTGGCTATTCAATAGGATTATTTTTTGTTGATCATACAACCAAAGGAACTCCGCAGGGATTGGTTGAAGAATACCGGGGTACACCCGAAGGAAATGATTCGGCGGAATTGAAATATCCGAAGAGCGAAGATGAAATGTATATCTTTCTTCACAATCACATCCTCTCACTTTCAATGGTCTTTTTTGCAGTCGGTGGATTGTTTTACTTTTCGTCTGAGGTGTCCGATAGTGTAAAAAAGATGTTAATGGTGGAGCCGCTTGCCGCTTTGCTTACAACTTTTGGTGGAATTTGGTTAATGCGCTTTGTATCAGAAAGATTCAGTTGGCTTGTGTTGGTTTCCGGTGTTTCTATGGTTGGTTGTTATTTTGCTATGGTCATTCTTATGCTGAAAGAAATGTGGTTTAAGCGGAAAATCAACAATGCCTAACTATAATAAATCACAAACCGGATTAAAACGAAGCAATTTTCTCAAAATATCCGGCGGACTTATTTTCGGAAGCTTCTTCCTGCCGTTTTCAAGTATTGCTAAAGATTTTTCTCTCCTAAAAGAGTATAATCGTTCTGCATTCACAATGGGGAGCATTGTAACTTTTACCGTTTTTCATAACAACGAACAGTTATGCAACAAAGCGATTGATCAAGCAATACATGAGATGAAACTTATTGATAAGATGATGAGTGTTTTTGATCCGTACAGCCAATTGTCCATTGTTAACAGCTGTTCACATGAAAATAAAACAAAGGTTGACTCGCGAATTATAGAAATACTAAACCATGCAAAACGGTTTTCAGGACAAACAGGAGGCGCATTCGATGTTACTATTGAGCCATTGATGGAGTTGTATGGTTTCAGAGATGATAATTCGGTTACACACTTTCCTTCCGACAAAAAAATTGCCGGGATTATTGACGGAGTGTCAATTCAAAATGTTGAAATAAACAACCATACCTCGACTATCAGTTTAACCCATCCTTCAACAAAAATAGATTTAGGGGGAATTGCCGTAGGGTACGCTATTGATAGATGTGTAGATATTTTCAAATCGTTTAACATTGAATCTGTTCTCATTAATCATAGCGGAGATATCTATGCTATGGGAACACCTCCCGGTATCGAGTATTGGGAAGTCGGTATCGTTGATCCTCTGCATCCTGATACTATAATTACTACAGTCAACATCAAAAATCAAGCGCTTTCTACTTCTGGCAATTATGAAAACTATGTTGAAGCAGACGGAAAACGTATCGGGCACATTCTTAATCCTAAAACTGGAAAATCCTCCACTTCTATTCTCAGCGGAACAACCATCGCACCAACTGCGATTGAGGCGGATGCTTTATCTACCGGAATGTTCGTGATGGGCTTAGAACGTTCTAAACGTTTGATTAATAACTTGAACAATGTACGATTTGTAGGAGTTGTGAACAATGGAAATGAGGAAACGATTGTAAGGTTGTAGCCGGATTTTACTCTTACGATTGCTATCCTCAAATAAACATCTTATCTTATTACAAATTAAGGAGATTAATACGTGAATAATTCACACAACACAGCCCATCAATTTCAAAAGATCCTTTTTGCAATATTCAATAAGTGTGTTCTTTCTCATCTTCCCTTTTACATTTTCCTCAGTTTACTTTCAATTCCTCTATTTGCCTTGCCGGCAATTTTAGATTCTACATTAACTCTGCAAGCCGTTGATGGCGGTGTTAATGGAGCCTATCATGGAAAAACGTACACTGTTGTATTTGATGATTACGCCGGTGTGAGCATAATATCTCCTAACAACAACGGTGAACTGATAAATGGTGACCTTGGTATAGATGTGTCAGGAGAAATAAATTACAACGTAGTTATCGAAATGGATCTTCCTGATACGTTAGTCGGATCGGATGGTAACAAAATGCACATTACGTTCCCATCATCGGGTCCCGGCTCCGGTGTCCGCCTCGAAACCGGGGGATTCTTTAATCCAAATGTTACCAATACATTTTATTTGGGGGGCGGTGGTACATGCGGTCTTCGTTTGGGCTATGTTTTTACGGTTCCCGAGAACGTTAAAATTGAAGGCGATTCGTTTGTAGGCCAAATACACGTGAATGCTTACTATACCGGTTTAAATTCAAAAAAAATTCTTCAAGAAAGTAGTATCGTTACACTCACCGTTAAGGTTCCATCATCTCAGCTTATTTTGGTGCCTATCAATGGTGGAGTTAGTGGAACGCGTCCAGATACAACATACGCCGTTAAATATAATCCATACACCTCCATAAGTGAGATAACACCACATAACAACGGCGAAACAACCAACAGTAATGTTGGCATTAATATTTCCGGCTCAAATTCCGCGTACGTTGTTGTAGAAATGGTGCTTCCGAATAATATTATTGGTTCGCATGGATCCCTATTGCACGTTACGTTTCCATCATCAGGTACCGGTGGCGGCGTTCGTGCAGAGACAGGTGGATTTTACAATCCCAATGTAGCCAACACATTTAATTTGGGCGGTGGGGGTACATGCAATCTTCGCATGGGGTATGTGTTTACATTACCGTTACACGCAGACCCTAATGAGGTTTTTCAAACAACTATCCTCGTTCGTGCAATGTACACTCCTCTGTTAAATAGTAAAGCGGCGCTCGTTGATACGGCATATTATGATTCAACGTACGTAACTCTTACAATCAATATGCAACCTAATGGAGTGAATGATGGAAAAATAGATGTTCCTCTCGTTACAACGCTCATTCAAAATTATCCCAACCCATTCAATCCAACAACGAATATTGAATTCCAAATCAAAGACTATGAGTGGGTGACATTGAAGATATATGACCCGCTTGGTAAAGAGGTAACAAGCATCGTTAATGAAAAACTTACACCCGGAGCATATACAAGATCGTGGGATGCTTCCGGTTTCCCAAGTGGCTTATATTATTATCGTTTACAAACAGGAGATTTTTCGGAGACGAAGAAATTGTTGTTGGTACGGTAAATCTTCATTTGCCGCTTACATCTCCTTAATTGAATTAAAAGCCTTGATTACATTGAATTTTAAGGCAAATGTGAGCGTCAAATAACAAAACGCTGTTTTTGCTTAAATGAAATAGTGTATTATATTATACTGTAAATAATTACAGTATCACACTATCGAATGTTCTTTCATGCTACCTGCAATCAAAGGTCGAGGGTCATCCTTCAACACGCCAAACCGTTTCGAGAAACTGCATCTTGAACCGTTGGAAATCGAAAATGAAGACGGAGATCAAAAGAAACTCCTCACTCAATTTTTCAAAGATTCTTCCAAAACTATCTTATCAAAAAACGATAGTCCGGATATCCCATTTACGTATAGTATAAATCCGTATCGCGGGTGCGAGCATGGATGCATCTATTGCTATGCGCGACCATCGCATGAATATCTCGGTTTTTCCGCCGGACTGGATTTTGAAACCAAAATTATGATCAAGGAAGATGCTCCTGCATTTTTGGAAGAGGCATTCAAAAAGAAAAGCTGGCAACCACAAATGATTTCTCTTTCCGGTAATACAGATTGTTACCAACCTATTGAACGAAAACTGCAAATCACTCGAAATATTTTAAAAGTATTTTTGAAGTATCGAAATCCTGTGGGAATAATAACAAAAAATTCTCTCATCACACGTGATATTGACATTTTGAAAGAACTTGCAGCGCTCAATCTTGTAGGCACACTTATTTCCATCACAAGCCTTGATGATACATTAATTCAAAAAATGGAACCGCGAACATCCCTTCCCTCGAAACGCCTCGAAGCAATCCGGTTATTAGCCGAAAATGGAATTCCTGTCGGTGTTAATGTCGCTCCAATTATTCCCGGATTGAATGACGAAGAGATCCCCAATATTTTGAAACAAGCAGTTACACATGGTGCGACTTCTGCCGGGTTTATGATAGTACGGTTACCCGGACCACTGAAACCATTATTCCTCGATTGGCTTAAGAAAGCATTACCGGAACGTGAGGGAAAAATTATTAATCGCATACGAGACGCACGCGATGGTGAACTGAGCGACCCGCGATTCGGGAGCAGAATGAAAGGCAAGGGTGAAATTGCAAGAACGATCAAACAGTTATTTTCGCTTCATTGTAAAAAGCTGGGATTAAACAAAACACACTCGCATGTATCTGTGGAACATTTTATCCGTGAACACCATAGGCAAATAAATATGTTTTGAAGTTAAATAATTTTGGATTTTGTTAAAGAACTTCCTACAATGTCGGATAAAAATAACAGAAAATCTCCATTGACTTTTACAGCAATCATATTACTCGGCTTCGCACCGGGGTTATTCTGGCTCTGGTACTTCTACAAAAAAGATAAGTTGGAACCGGAACCAAAAAGCTACATTATTAAAACATTTTGTCTGGGAATGCTTGCGGCGATTATCTCCGCAGTCTTTGAAATGCCTTTCGGTGAATACACCATACTTTCCGTTGTTCTTGTAGCTCCTGCTGTGGAAGAGTTTGTCAAATTCTCAGTGGTACGGGTTACGATGTATAATAATGTCGAGTTTGACGAACCAATGGATGGAATAATGTATGCCGCATCGGCGGCTCTTGGTTTTGCCTCGCTGGAAAATTCACTCTACTTATTGGGCAATTTCGGATTGCCTTTAAGTGATTTGGTAACACCCTTGCCCGATCATCAACCAATTGGGTTCTTCTCATTATTTGTAACTCGTGCATTTCTCAGTGTTCCCGGGCATGTGCTTTTTTCAAGCATGTGGGGATACGCTCTTGGTTGGGCAAAGTTCATGGATAAAGGAGCGCGTTTTCGTTTTATCCTTCAAGGATATATACTCGCAGTTGCAATGCACGGATGTTTTAATTTCCTTGCAATATCTTCCACCTATGGCGCTCTGTTCTTAGTTGTATTCATTATCATTATGTGGAAACTTGTCGGCAAACGAATTCATCTTGCCCTTGCAGGTTCACCCCACATAAAAAAAGAAGGGTATGAACCCCTCAACGAAATGGTACAAAACAGAAATGAAGAATAATTCGTTTCACTCCATGATTTCAACTCCTACACATTAAACCTAAATAACATTAAATCCCCATCTTCAACTTCGTATTCTTTCCCCTCAACTTTTAACAAGCCTTTTTCTTTTATTAGTTGTTCTGAGCCGAATGTATCTAAATCACGGTACTTAAATACTTCCGCGCGAATGAAGCCTCTTTCAAAATCAGAGTGAATTTCTCCGGCGGCTTGCGGCGCGAGCGATCCCTTTCTGATTGTCCATGCACGCACTTCTTTTTCACCCGCAGTAAAAAATGTAATAAGGTTTAATAACGAATACCCTTCGTGGATAACTTGGTCTAACCCTGATTCCTTCACTCCAAGTTCATGCAAGAACGCTTCACGTTCTTCATAAGGCATAGTAGCAATTTCTGATTCGATTTTTGTACAAGCAACAACAACTTTTGCCCCTTCTTTTTCCGCATGTGTACGTACTTGTTGTACATACCCATCTTCTGCGGTAAGATGTTTCTCATCCACATTGGCGATGTACATAACAGGCTTACCGGTAAGTAAATGTGCATCACGAAGCCATAGCATTTCATCGGGAGTTTCAGGACGCTCGTAAATAGCAAGTCTGCCGCCAAGCAAATGCTCTTTTACTCGCATAAAAAATTCCATCTCGACTTTATTTTTTTTATCTCCCCCTTTAGATCGTTTCTCCGCTTCAGAAATTTTCTTTTCAATAGTATCTAAATCTTTAAGGATAAGTTCGGTTTCAATGATTTCAATATCACGTACCGGATTCACATTCCCGTCAACGTGAATAATGTTTTCATCTTCGAAACACCGAACAACATGGCAAATAGCGTTCACATCCCGAATATGCGAGAGGAATTGATTACCAAGCCCCTCTCCTTGACTTGCGCCCTTTACTAACCCCGCAATATCAACAAATTCGATTGCTGTTGGCGTTATTTTGTTCGGTTTATAGATTTGTGCGATACGATCAAGGCGTTTATCGGGAACAGCAACAACGCCGAGATTCGGATCAATTGTACAAAAAGGATAATTTTCCGCCGGTGCACCGGAGGCAGTTATTGCATTAAAAAGCGTGGACTTCCCTACATTGGGAAGCCCAACAATACCACAGTTGAAACCCATTGAATATTAGTTTTAGATTGGTGAAAGGTAAATTGAAGGCACTCTGACTACATGAAGATACGAAATAAGAGATATATCTTCCAAACGAGGATGAAAAGTTATCAATCCGACTACATTTTAATCATGCTTATCTCCACGAAGCATCTTAAACACATGAAGTACCGATGGAAAAATTGCATTCATACCATCGGTAACGCCGCCAACTGAACCGGGAAAATTAATAATTAACGATTGTCCGCGTACTCCTACAACGCAACGTGAGAACATTGCTGTGGGAAGACGATCTTGTCCATAAGCGCGGAGGGTTTCTTCAATTCCGTTAAGGCGACGGTCAATTACAGCAAGCGTTGCTTCTGGAGTTACATCGCGAGGAGATATACCTGTACCACCTGTGGTAACAATTAAATCAATTTTTTCTATATCAATTAATTTCTTTAGCTCGGTTTCGATTGCCGCTTGTTCATCAGGTAAAATATTAAACGATGATATCTGCAACTTCAATGATTTCAATTTCTCTTCAAGAATTTTCCCCGAACGGTCTTTCTTTGTTCCCTTACTGACGGAATCGCTTAAAACAAGAATTGCGGCTTTCAATCCCTCGCCATGTTCTTTGATGGAAGATTTCCCTCCGGTTTTCTCAAGAAGCGTAACCGAGGTAATCTCCATCTTTTTGTCTATGATTTTAAGCATATCATACAACGTAAGCGCGACGGTTGATGCGGCAACAAGAGCTTCCATCTCAACACCTGTTTTCCAGATAGCTTTTACATCCGCCGTAATCACCATAGAGTTGGGATGTAGCTGTATATCAATCGTAACACAATCGAGCGGAACTTGGTGGCAATAGGGAATGAACACACTAGTATTTTTTGCCGCCTGAATCCCGGCAACTTTTGCAACTGCCAGCGGATCAGCTTTGGGCACATTTCCGGATTTGATTGCATCTATAGTTGAGCCACTTACTACTAATGTAGCCTGTGCTTTAGCTGTCCTGAGGGTATTTGATTTGTATGATACGTCGCGCATGATAGTAAGACTATTAATATTGAAAACTGCTGAATTCTAACTTATACAATAAGATACGAAGATGTTCAGAATTATCCAGAAGTATGTATTAGGATTGCGAAAAAAATTTGTTTTTTTGGTTTTCCTTAATAATATCCGTACCATTTCCATAATATAAACAACCATTAGGAAGAATGCAGATGGAACTACTCCTGTTAGTTATCGTCATCATTGCAGGTGGGATATTATATATACGGCATGTTCTTTTATCCTCGAAGGTTGATGAGCTTACTATCGAGATAGAACTGCTTCGAAAAAAGCTAAACTCAATAATGTCTGCCGCTCAAAAAGAAGTGACAAAGGAATTCAATAAGGCGGCAGAAATAACCGCCCCTCTTCCTCCGCTACCGCTTATTGTTCCTCCCAAAGCGGAAGAGCCCATAGTAAAGCCGTGTGAAATTACTCCCTCAATTCCTGTTTCACAGGCACAACCAATATTCACACCTCTACCTCCTCCGCAACGTGTTCGCTTTGAAGAACCCACAAGAACAAAGGAAGAATGGGAAGCGTTAGTAGGAGGTAAATTACTGAATCGTGTTGGTGCTCTTGCACTCATATTCGGCATCGGATTTTTCCTTAAATACGCGTTTGATAATAATTGGATATCGGAAACTGTTCGCGTGCTCATGGGCATCGGAGCGGGAATCGGATTATTATTCAGCGCGGTTCGATCAAACAAAAAGGGTTTTCAAATTTTTGCTCAAGGATTGGTTGGGGCTGGTATTGCAATACTATACCTCTCTATTTATGCATCGTTTAATTATTACCATCTTGTTTCACAAATGGTAGCTTTCGGGTTGATGTCGGTAATTACGGCGGTGACATTTCTTCAGGCATTGAAATATGATTCGAGGGTAGTCTCCCTTCTTGGTTTGATAGGTGGATTTTTAACTCCCATCATGTTAAGTACGGATCAGGTAAACGAAGTGGGATTATTTACTTATATCGCCTTGTTAGATGTAGGAATCCTTGCTGTTGTATTAATGAAAGAAGATTGGATTATTCTTGAACCGTTAAGTTTGTTCGCGACTTTCTTTTTCTACTTTGCTTGGTATGTTGATAATTATTGCGACATATCAACAGCAACTACACAAAGCAATTTCATCCCAACAGTCTTTTTCCTCAATGTGTTTTGGTTGATTTATTATGGGACTGATTTTTGGAGACAATATCAGAAAAAAATACTATCCGGTGAGTTGCATGGCTTTCTCAGTGCGGCACTCGCATTATGGTTTTATGTGAATCTGTATGCAGTTATGGAACTTAGTCACCACTCAATAATGGGACTAACCACAATACTTCTTGGTGGCGTATATTTAGGTTCGGCGTTAGTGTTGCGAAGGAAAAATGGAGAACAATTTTCGTCGTTTGCACAAAACGTGGTAATGGCAATTATCTTCTTAGTAATTGCAACAGCAGTGGAATATAAAGGATTAACCATTGCCGGGTTATGGTCTCTTGAGGCATTAGCGCTCCTCCTTTGTGCAAGGCGATGGAAAATGCGTTATGTATGGAAAACTGCTCTTATCATTTACGGATTAGCTTTAGTTCAATTGCTCATACCCAGTGATTCATTAAAAATAGACAATTATGAGAATTTTCTCCCGCTACTCAATCGCCGGATGTTTATTTATGTTGTATTTATTATATCATCAATTGGTGGCGCGATAGTCTTCCATGATGCTGATAAACGAGTAACAATAACTGTAAAATCAGCATTTCATAATTTGTGGGGGGCAATTCTCCTGCTTCTCTGTATCATTGAAACGAATGATTACTTTGGGAGAATGCGTTACCTTAACGTTCTCCTTCCTATTGATGTTGAACTGTTTCAAGAAGCTCTGGCAATCGCCGCCGTAACTATGGTGTATGGGGTAGGAATATTTTTTATTGGATTGAAACGTAAACTTGAACCAGTCATGCAAACAGCATTAATTGGTACAGGTATTTCGCTATTAGTAACCCTCATTGGTGGATCCCATTATGTACCAATTGAACATTTTACACTTCTGTTTAATATACGAATGGCAATAACGCTATTTGTGTTAGGTGGAATACTCGTTCACATCCTCTTGATAAAGAAAAACATGAATGAGTTTCCATGGTTACATCATATTCTTCAGGGACTTCAAATTATTGTTGTCGTTATAATATTTTTCATCCTAACTACGGAGGTTATTGATGTATTTAAGAGAAAATTATTCTTTGCATCAACTTCATCTGAAAGGACACAAATAGATAACATCATGCAGATGTCTCTTTCAATTGTGTGGCTGTTGTATTCGATAGCTCTTATGGGGATTGGAATTTGGAAACAGTTTCGGGGATTGCGTATTCTTTCAATTATTCTATTCGGATTTACGATTCTCAAAATATTTATCTATGATCTATCGTTTCTCCAAACACTGTACCGGATATTCTCCTTTATCGGTCTTGGACTAATATTGTTATTTGTTTCATATTTATATCAACGATACAAAGAGTTGATATTTGGCAAGCCTAACGAATAAATGAATGAGAAAAAAAATATTTTATTTCTTACGTTTTGATGAATTAAATGTTAAACTATATTGCCAGTAAAATTGCATACTTCCAATGAGCAATGCCCCACCCATCGCAGTATATGGTATAGAAAGATAGTATTTGGGAAATGGTAATGATCGAAGAAGGATGCCAAGCGAGATCATTGCGCCGATCATTATGTATCCCCGCAAAGGAGTGAAAGCGAAAACACTTACTTGTCTGGGCAAGGTTTGAATACGTTTGATATTTCGTTTAACGATTTTTGAAAAAACAAAGATATATCCTATTGTCGCGAGTATCATTCCATTCGCTTCAATGATGATTTCAATAAACGAGTTAAATTGGTCAATCCAGATAATCGCCCTTGAGCAAAGCATAACCCCCACCATAGTCCATGCTATGCCGGCAACTAAATAGAGCCATTTTTTGTGGACGATTAGAACATTAGGCATGATATATTTCCATTTCAAACATATAGAATGTAGTGAAATGAAAAACAATGACAAAAAGAGTAAAACCCAACCTTCTACAATAGTTTTTTTCGGATACGGAGAGAGTTCGTAACTACACTTACTGAACTAAAAGCCATTGCGGCGGCGGCATACATTGGGTTCAGTAATCCAAGCGCGGCAATAGGAATTCCTATCACATTGTAAATAAACGCCCAGAATAGATTTTGTTGTATTGTTCGCATAGTGATATGAGATAACTTGATTGCAACAGCTATTGAGTTTAAATCTCCATTCATAAGTGTAATATCGGCTGTCTCAATTGCTACATCCGTGCCCGTACCCATTGCAATGCCGACATCGGCTTGAGCTAAAGCAGGTGCATCATTAATTCCATCCCCTACCATAGCCACACGTTTTCCTTCTTCCTGCAATTTCTTAATATGTAACGCTTTTTGACCGGGACGAACATCAGCAATAAACTTTTCAACTCCTGCTTTTTTTGCCATTGCAGATGTTGTCAGCGCATTATCACCGCTCAGAATAACAACTTCAATATTCATTAATTTTAGGTGTCTGATAGCTTCTTGTGATGTTGGCTTTATACTATCTGCTATTCTCACCACACCGGCAATAGCTCCATTGATTGCAACAAAAACAGGGGTCTCTCCTTGTTCTGAATATTCTTGTGCTTGTTCTTCAGCCCGCTGTGTATCAATGGAGTACTCTTTCATTAACGATAAATTCCCGACAATAACTGCATCACCTTCAACAACTCCGCTTGCCCCAAGTCCGGTGTACGACTGAAATAATTCTGCATCTTTTATGAGAATATTTTGTTCTTTTGCATAACGGACAATCGCCTGCGCTAACGGATGTTCTGATTTATTTTCCAATGCAGCAATTTTTTCGAGCAGTTTTTTTACAGTGATTCCATTGAATTCATTAATATTTGTTACACGTGGTTTCCCTTCGGTGATCGTTCCCGTTTTATCCATCACAATGGTTTGAATTTGGTGAATTCTTTCCAAACTTTCTGCATTTTTTATCAAAATACCTTTTGTTGCGCTTAACCCTGTCCCAACCATAATCGCTGTCGGTGTTGCGAGACCAAGCGCGCATGGACAAGCAATAATTAACACAGCAATAAAATTCACCATAGCGCCTGTAAATGGTAATCCTCCAACAAAGAACCAAAGGAGAAACGTTACAAAAGCAATACTGATAACAACAGGAACAAACACACTTGCAATTTTATCAACAAGGGTTTGAATAGGAGCCTTTGAGCCTTGTGCAAATTCAACAAGTTGAATAATATGAGCTAAAACGGTTTCAGAACCGATAGCCGTAGCCTTAAATTCAATACTTCCATTATTATTGATTGTCCCGCCAAGGACATTACTACCAACCGCTTTATCGACAGGGATGCTTTCACCGGTTATCATTGATTCGTCAAGAGATGTAGAACCTTTTACCACAACACCATCAACCGGAATTTTCTCTCCCGGTCTCACGATAACTATGTCTCCGTGAATAACCTCAGAAACAAGTATTTCCTCTTCTCTCCCAAAACGATTCACTGTTGCCATCGTTGGTTGCAATCCAATCAATTTCTTTATTGCATCACGAGTTCTGTTTTTGGCTTTGGCTTCAAGCAATCTTCCAAGAAGAATCAAGGTTATTATTGTTACCGTGGTATCGAAATATACTTGATGGGAAGCAACGCCATGAGAGAGCCATTGAGGAAAGAGTACAACTATAGCGCTGTAAAGATATGCTGTTCCCGTTCCTACCGCGACCAGAGTATTCATATCTGCTGAGAAATGTTTGGTAACGTTCCATGCTGAAATAAAAAAACGTTTACCCGAAACAAACAAAACCATAGAAGTCGCCAGGAACAATATCATATTGATCTCGCTCATCGAGAAAGGCACAATACCCATAAACCATTCTGTCATACTCACCATACTAATAAACATTATGGGAATAGTGAGAATAGCGCTGAAAAGGAATTCCTTTTTCAACTTCTTGTAAAAGTCTTCATTTCTATGGTTAGTATCTTCATTATTAACAATATCATCAGTTTGCGAAGCTGATTGATTTGTTGGTTTTGGTTGCGGTAGGATAAGTTTATAGCCCGCTTCTTCCACAGCAGATGCAAGTTGTGTGGTAGAAACATGAGAAGTATCAATAGAAAGAGTGACATGTTCAGTCGCCAGATTGACGCTTGCCGACTCAACGCCATCAATCTTTTTTAACGCTTTTTCTACCCGCGCCACACAACTAGCACAGGTCATTCCCTCTACAGGAAGAGTTAGTGTTTGTTTCATATAATTGTTAATTGTTGTTACGCAAAGCACGCATGTAATAAAAAAGTGGGGCGTAATATCAAAATAAACGTAACCCAAATTGTTTTTCTCAGTCCGATTTATCGGGCTTTATTCGCATTAGCGTGACCATTTATGGTCATGCGAGTT